>OOAC01001939.1_pt1 | contig 12620 bp, 10 predicted proteins | sample 1671041 | NCBI WGS metagenome assembly OOAC01 (sample SAMN06348116, study PRJEB24527) | human gut metagenome | biome: human gut; feature: ankylosing spondylitis patient; material: feces | host: Homo sapiens | place: China | collected 2015-10 | reverse complement strand
TGTTTTCATCCCCCGCCGTAAAAGATACCACAGGGAGAGATTTTACGTTTTCCGGACGGTAGACCCTGATTTTCCCGATATTTTCAACACGCTTTATAAATAAATCGCACAGCGACATTTCGTGAGCGTAAATCCTGTCGATGCCTTTTGAATTTACAAATTCCACTCCCCTGCCGAGTGCGATAGCACCGGGAGTATTTATCGTTCCGCTTTCAAAGCTGTCGGGCAGAAAGTCGGGCTGGTCGATTTCTCCGCTCGCACTGCCCGTTCCGCCCTCTATAAGTGTGCTGAGCGGATATTTTCCGTCAGTCACAAGCACTCCCGTACCCATAGGTCCGTAAAGTCCCTTATGACCGGGTGCGCATATAATATTGATGCCGTCCGCCAGATTAAGCGGTATAACGCCTGCCGCCTGAGCGCAATCGGCTATAAGACATATATTGTGCTTCCTGCAAAGCTCCGCAATTCTGGCAAGCGGTGTCACTCTGCCGTTTACGTTACACCCTGCGGTCATAATGACCACGGCAGTGTCACGGCGGATTTGCTTTTCCACAGCCGACAGCAGTTCATCGTCACTGCCGCCGCTGTCGGCTATGCTGTAATTTATCCGTTTTTGTTTATACAGTGCGTGAAGCGGCCTTATTACCGAATTATGCTCAAGGTCGGACGTTATCACATGGCAATGCCCCTTTGCATTGCAAACGCCCTTGAGCGCAAAATTTATTGCATGGGTACAGTTGAGCGTGAAAACCGTATTTTCGGTTTCACCGCCGAAAAATTCCGCACATTTCTCCCTTGCGTAAAACACCTGCCGTGAGGTTTCGAGCGAAAGCCTGTGACCCGACCTTCCGGGATTTGCCCCGTAGTCGTACAGTGCCTTTTCCGCCGAATGAAGCACAGAAACGGGCTTTGGATAGGTGGTGGCGGCATTGTCAAGATATATCATCCGGCATCACCGCCGTTTCTGATCTCCATACAGTTAAGACCGCCGAGCGACAGCAGACGGCAGGTCTTGTCGGGATCGTGTTCCGTGTAAATTCCGAACCTGCAGCCCTTTGAAGTGGTGATTTTTCCCGTAGTAGATGATATTTTATAGCCACTGAGGATTTTTCTTGCTTTTTCGGCGGCTGTAGCCGAGCGTAAAACAATAAAATACATAATCAGTCCCTCGTTTCCGTATATTCACTGCTTCAATATATGCCGCAGAAAGCGAAAGAGTGATGATAAGCAAAGCGGCAAAAAAGCGGAAAAGCAAGATAATTTACAGACTGTCGATAAACCTATACAATTTAAAAATCGGGTTTGGGCGTTGCCCCAAGCGGGGTGAGGGCGGCAGCCCCACACTCAGCCCCTTTCCAGGGAAAGGGGTTTTCGGCAAGGACGCCGAAATAAGGACACACCAAGCTTTGCACGAAGCAAAGCCAACAGAGTGTCCTAAAGGGGATAGGTATTGAGGACAAGCACTCTTTTTGAAAAACATACTTTTTCTACAAACTAAATTATTTATTTTTCTCTTTTTCGGCTTTATAAAGCAAAATACGACCGTTTCACCATACTTATTATTCTTGACAATATCGTTTTTATGTTGTAAAATATATGTTGAATGCGGCAGTAACCGCTTTCCGCTTTTTTCACGGTGACAGCGTGACAGATTTTCTATGCAGGCTCGGCAAATGATTTTAAGCGGAATGAATAACGGATTTATTTTAAGTAAATTATAAAAACAAAAGAATAACGGAAAAGCGGCTTTAAGAAATTATATATTTTCCTTTTACTTCAGCATAAAATTTCGATAGCACGAATACGGTACTTACAAGGTAAACGTTCAGTTACGATAAGAGCAACACGTTTATTGTACTCAGGACGACATATTGACAATGCCGCTTACGGCAGGAATGGCTGTATCAGTGATACAGGCTTAGCTTCGCTTTGGCTTTTGCAAGGAGAGGTGTGTCTTTTTGCAGGAGCGTACAAGCGCTTTTGGCTCTTTGCCGTAAAAGCTGTGGACGAAATTATATACCGCCGCTTTTCCGTACAGAACCGCCGACGAGGGCTGTATGTCATACATAAAGATAAAAGGACAACACCTGTCGGCTATTCGGAAGGATGGTATACTGAATGGGAATTATTGACTCAAAAAACTTACTGACGGCGACTGAAAACATAAAGCCGAAAGCTACAAAGCCTTACTCAAAAAGAAGAAAGAATCCTTTTGCAAAGCAGTTCAAGCTGACCGACAGGAACGCCCCTAAGGACGCTTCCGCAAGCGAATCGCTTACAGGGATCTTAAATGCAAAGCCTGCAAATAAAACAGTTCTGACCGACAACAGACAGCAGAGCAAAAAGCCTGTGCTGACTGACAAAAGAGCCTCTGAAAGCAAAAAGCCGGTGCTTACCGACAACAGAACTCAGAACAAAAAGCCCGTGCTGACCGACAATAAAAGCAGTGAAAAGAAAAGTATGTCCGCAGACGGCAGAAATGATAAAAAGCCTGTTCTTACAGACAACAAGCCGCATCATAACAATAACAAGCAGGAACCGAGAAAGCAGGAGTACCCCTCTTTCTTTGCGGAGGACGAAAAGAAGAGCAGCAGAAAGACACCCGTAAGGATTATGTCGCTCGGCGGCGTAAACGAGATAGGCAAGAACATCTACGTTTACGAGTGCTGTAACGATATATTCATCATAGATTGCGGACTTGCTTTTCCCGATGACGATATGCTCGGTGTTGACCTTGTTATCCCCGACTTCACCTATCTTGAAAAGAACAGGGAGAAGATAAGGGGCATTGTGCTGACGCACGGCCACGAGGACCACATAGGCGCACTCCCCTACTTCCTCAAGAAGATAAACGTACCCGTATACGGCACAAGGCTGACGCTCGGACTTGTCGAGGGAAAGCTCCGTGAGCATGGAATACTGTCGCAGTGTTCGCTGAACGTGGTCGTACCCCGTCAGAATGTCAGAATGGGCTGTATGAGCGTTGAATTTATCAGAGTGAACCACTCTATCCCCGATGCCTGCGCAATGGCAGTGCATACGCCTGCAGGCGTGATAGTGCATACAGGCGACTTCAAGGTTGACTATACGCCTATCGAGGGCGGTATAATTGACCTTGCAAGATTCGGTGAGCTTGGAAACAAGGGTGTTCTCGCACTGCTTTCGGAAAGCACGAATGCAGAGCGTCCGGGCTATACGGCTACAGAAAGAAAGGTCGGAGAGAGCTTCAAGAGCCTTTTTGCAGGAGCAGAGGGCAAGAGAATAATTGTCGCTACATTCTCCTCGAACATTCACAGAATACAGCAGATTATAAACAATGCGGAAAGCTGGGGCAGAAAGGTCGCCGTTTCTGGCAGAAGTATGCTCAATGTGCTTACTACCGCAATTGAACTCAATTATATAAAAGTACCTCAGGGTATGCTTGTAGATATAGAAGATGTCAACAAATATCCTCCCGAAAAAATGGTAATTATCACAACGGGAAGTCAGGGCGAACCGCTTTCCGCACTTTCGAGAATGTCATCGGGAGATCACAGACAGGTATCTATAACACCGAGCGATCTTATCATTATTTCGGCTACTCCGATCCCCGGCAACGAGAAGTTTGTCGGAAAGCTCGTAAACGAGCTTATGAAGCAGGGTGCAGAGGTAGTATACGAGGCTATGTACGAGGTACACGTTTCGGGTCACGCCTGCCAGGACGAGCTTAAAATGATGCTTGCGCTGACAAAGCCGAAATTCTTTATACCGATACACGGCGAATACAAGCATATGAAAAAGCACGAGGGTCTTGCAATAAAGATGGGCATACCCGAGAAAAACATATTCCTTCTGAATATCGGTCAGGTAGTTGAAACCGACAGTGTTGAAATGAAGGTAGTGGGTCAGGTGCCTGCAGGAAAGGTGCTTGTCGACGGTCTCGGAGTGGGAGATGTCGGCTCGGTCGTACTGCGTGACAGAAAGCATCTGTCCGAGGATGGTCTTATTGTTGTTGTAACCACTATCAACCGTGAAACAGGTATGGTAGCGGCAGGCCCCGATATTGTATCAAGAGGATTTGTATATGTAAGGGAATCCGAGGAGCTTATGGACGAAGCTAAACAGCTTGTCAAGAAAACGCTCCAGACCTGCGCAGACAGGAACATCAGAGAATGGGGCAATATAAAGTCTAACGTAAGGGATGAGCTTGGCAACTTCATATTCCAGAGAACCAAGAGAAGTCCTATGATACTGCCTATCATAATGGAAGTGTAAAATAACGGAATACAAAGGAGGCGCAAAAGGTGAAGAATTTTTATCGTGACGGCGGACTTGTAATATCGGTTTCCGCTTTGGTTGTCGCACTGGTGATAATTCAGGGATATATTTACACGAAGGACATCAATGTATTCTGGGTGTCTGCGCCTTTTGTTGTGCTTATCGGCGGTTTTGCGATAGGAAAACTGATACAGGTCACAAGAAAAACATTCCAGTATTATGCACGAATAGACGATGAGCTTGAATCGAAAATGCATATGTCCGTGCATAGCTTTCCTATGTCAGCCGTTATAATCGACAGTGCCGGAAGAATAGTCTGGACAAACGGAAAGTTTACCAAGGAATTCCCCGACTGTTGCGAATACGGTATGGAACTGTCAAATATAACCGATATTCCGCCTGCCGATTTCTTCACCGATGACGGAATAACCGTCAGATACAAGGACAGCGTATATAAGGTTTTTGCAAGAATACCCGATGAGGACGAAGCAAAAGAACTGACGCTGTTATTCTTCAAGAACATAACCGATATAACCGCTCTTGAAACAGAGAAAAAGCTGTCACAGCCCGTTGTCATACTGTTTATGGTAGACGGCTACGAGGAGCTTATAAGCGGTTGCCTTGAAAGTGAAAAGGCTCACGTTTCGGTACAGATAGACAAGCTGCTTGAAGATTTTGCGGGACAGACGACAGGCGTACTCAGAAAGAATGCGTCCGACAGATTTATAGCCGTAATAGAAGAAAGACACCTGCAGGAAATCCTGCGTAACAAGGTCGAAATCCTCGATAAAGCAAGAGAAATTTTCGTAAATGACCGCCTTAACGTAACAATGTCGATAGGTATCGGCAGAACAGGTAAAACGCTCAAAGAAAGCGAACAGTTCGCACGTCAGGCGCTTGAAATGGCACTCGGACGAGGCGGCGATCAGGCGGCTGTAAAGACGGACAACGGCTTTGAATTTTACGGCGGTGTTTCAAAGGGCGTTGAGCGTCACACGAAGGTCAAGACACGAATCATCGCAAACTCACTGCTTGAACTTGTTGACAATGCAGACAAGATATTCATAATGGGTCACAAGTACAGCGACCTTGACAGCGTAGGCTCATCTGTAGGCCTTACCTGCGCCATAAGGAATCTCGGCAAGAGTGCCTGGGCGGTATGCGATTACAGCACCTCGCTTGCAAAAGTCCTGATAGACAGATTCCCCCACGTTGACGGTGAAGAACCGCTGTTCACAGAGCCTGCGGACGCAATGGAGGAGCTGACGGACAATTCACTGCTGATTATCTGCGATACGCATAATCCGCTGATAATAGAAAGCAAGGAGCTTTACGAAAAAGCAAAGAAGGTAGTTGTCATCGACCACCACAGGAAGATGGTAAACTACATAGACAATGCAGTAATATTCCACCACGAGCCGTATGCTTCATCCGCATCAGAAATGGTGACGGAGCTTATACAGTATTTCGGCGAGGCAGGAAAGCTGAGAGCGGTGCAGGCGGAGTGTCTGCTTGCAGGCATTATGCTTGATACAAAGAATTTCGTTATGAAAACGGGCGTAAGAACATTTGAAGCGGCGGCTGTACTGCGTAAGATGGGTGCGGATACGATAACCGTAAAAAAGATGTTCTCAAGCTCTATAGACAGCTACAAGAGAAAAACACAGATAGTCGCAGAGGCGGAAATTTACCGCAAGTGTGCGATAGCACCGTGTGACTTCTATGCGGACGATCTGAGGATAGTCGCTCCGCAGGCGGCAGATGAACTGCTGACTATCAAGAATGTTGACGCATCGTTTGTATTGTTCAAAACGATGAGCAACGAAATATCAATAAGCGCAAGAAGTATGGGTAACTTAAACGTCCAGCTTATAATGGAGGCTCTTGGCGGCGGCGGTCATCAGACTATGGCAGGCGCTCAGCTAAAGGACGTTACGGTAAACGAAGCGCTTGATACTCTCAAGAAGTCGATTGATGACTACTATTTAAGTCTTATAAAGGTAAACTCAAACGATAATAAGACTGCACAGCGCAGTTAAAGAAAGGACGATATAAAATGAAGGTAATTTTCACACAGGATGTTGCAGGCTCAGGCAAGAAGGGTGAGGTAAAGGAAGTTAAGGACGCTTACGCAAGAAACTGCCTTATAAAGAAGGGTCTTGCGGTCGAGGCTACAAACGAGAACCTTAACCACCTTGAAGGACAGAAGGCGTCCGCTCAGCACAAGCTGGACGTTGAAGCCGCCAACGCAAAGAAGATAAAGGATACTATCGACGGAAAGGTGCTTACATTCAAGGCAAAAGCAGGTCAGGGCGGAAAGCTGTTCGGCTCTGTTACCGGCAAGGATATAAGCGCACTTATAAAGCGTGATTTCGGCTTTGATGTTGATAAGAGAAAAATCGTTACAAAAAGCGATATAAAATCATTCGGTACATTCACTGCAGAGGCAAGGCTGTTTACAGGCATCGTTGCGCAGTTCAGTGTAAAGGTTGAGGAAGAATAATGGCTGAGATGGAGCTTGCGGGGGTAAATCTTCCGTACAGCCTTGACGCAGAGCAGTCCGTACTGGGTGCTATACTGCTTGACGGAAACGCAAATATGCCGAAAGCGTCGGCAAAGCTGCACCCGGAGCATTTCTATGTAAAAGTCCACACAGATATATACACTGTTATGATGCAGATGTTTGCGGCAAGTGACAATATTGATGTTGTTACCGTGCTTGAAAACTGCATGAAGAACAATGTTTTCGAGTCGCAGGAGGAAGGCAGAAACTATCTTGTAAAGCTGATGGAAACCGTCCCCAGCATCTCAAGCATTGACAGATATATAGAAATAGTCGAGGATAAGTACACAAGACGGCTTCTTATAAGCATAGCAGGCGATATTCTTGAAAACGCAAACGAAGGACAGACGGATACTGCCGCTCTGCTTGAGCTTGCCGAAAAAAGAATATACGATATAAGAAACGAGAACCAGGTAAAAGGTCTTACAAGGCTGAACGCTGTCATTGTCGGCATCCTCAACGAGCTTTCCGAGCTTTGCGCAAACCCCGACAAGCAGGGTATACAAGGTCTGAAATCGGGCTTTCCCTCGCTTGATAAGTACATACACGGACTGAATAAATCTGATTTGCTGATAGTTGCGGCACGTCCCGGTATGGGTAAAACGTCATTCGCTATGAATATGGCGACAAATGTCGCAAAATATCATCCCGAAAAATCTATCTGCGTATTCAACCTTGAAATGTCAAAGGAACAGCTTGTAAAGCGTATGCTGTCCTCTGAGGGAAGAATTTCGAGCGAGCTTATGTCAACGGGCAGATTTGACCCTGCACAGTGGAGAAATCTTGCCGATGCCGCATTCGTACTGTCAAATATGAATATCTACATAGACGACAGCTCGGCGATAACAGTCAATGAAATGAAGGCAAAGCTGCGCCGTGTCGATAATCTCGGGCTGATAGTAATAGACTATCTTCAGCTTATTTCTTCGGGCAGAAGGGATCTTAACCGTGTAAACGAAATTTCGGAAATGACACGAAACCTCAAGATAATGGCGAAGGAACTTAATGTTCCGATAATCGTACTGTCACAGCTTGCACGTTCCGCCGAGAAAAAGGATGATAAACGTCCTATGCTGTCAGACCTGCGTGATTCGGGTTCTATCGAGCAGGACGCAGATATAGTTCTGTTCCTGTACCGTGACAGCTATTATAACAAAGAGGCAGAGGATCAGAGAGCCTGCAAGTGTATCGTTGCTAAGAACCGTCACGGTGAAACCAACGATGTAAACATGATATGGGACGGTCAGTACACGAGATTTACAGATGTGGAGTATGTCCATGCCGAGCAGTAATTTAAAAAATTCCGTTAAAAATACTATAGAACGGTATTCGATGATAAATAAGGGCGATACTGTAATTGCGGCGGTAAGCGGCGGCGCAGACAGCGTCGCCTTGCTGTATGTCTTATATTCGCTGAAAGACGAACTCGGCTTTTCGCTTGCCGCCTGCCATGTAAATCATAATCTGCGTGGCGAGGAAAGCGACAGCGATGAGCGGTTTGTCCGCAGGATGTGCAGATTCCTTGACATTCCGCTGTACACTGCAAGCATAAAGGTAAATGATTTACGGCAAAAGCACGACAGCCTTGAGGAATGCGCAAGGCGGTTAAGATATGAATTCTTCGAGAGCATAAGCAAGGGCAGGCTGATAGCGACCGCCCACACAGCATCGGATAACTGCGAAACCATTCTTATTAACATTACGAGGGGAACGGCGTTGTCGGGCGTATGCGGAATTCCGGCAAAGCGTGACAATATAATCCGTCCGCTGTTATACAATACCCGTGAGGATATAGAGCTTTATTGCAGTGAAAACTGTCTTGATTATGTCACAGACAGCACTAATCTGTCCGATGATTATACAAGAAACAAGATAAGACATAAGGTCGTGCCTTTGCTGAAGGAAATAAACCCCTCGCTTTTCGGTGCGATAAGCAGGCTGTCGCAGTCTGTATCGGACGATGACAGGTATCTTGACAAAATCGCATCGGAGCTTATGGAAAAGGCTCGCACCGCCGATGATAAATATGATGTCGGTATACTGCGCACCGCCGATGAGTGCATACTTCGCCGTATCGTTACGATGATTTTCAAGGATAACGATATACCGCCGAATATGAAAGCGGTTGAAAGCTGCGTAGGAATTATAAGAGCCGGACAGGGAAAGATAAACCCGTGCCAGTTCAGATTTGTTCAGATAAGAAAGAAAAAGCTGTTTGTTGTTACAGACCGTGAGAAATTCAGACGAAATTAATGTGATAAACAGCTTAAAAATGATTATCGCCGTTGCTTTTTCGGCATAATCGTGCTATAATGGCTGTATTGCCGTTTTGTTTTCATCGCTTAACATTTATTTAACATAAGCGATGTATTATTTAATAAAACGTGATTACGGAGAGAATTAGTAGTGAAAAACATACATGATGACATTGAAAGAGTGCTTTTTACGAGCGAAGAGCTTGTAAAAAGAGCAGAGGAAATAGGCAGACAGATAACACAGGACTATAAGGGCGAAGAAGTAACCGTGATAGGCATACTGAAAGGCTCGTTTATGTTCCTTTCGGATGTGCTGAAGAATGTCGACCTTTATACAAAGCTGGATTTCGTAACGGTTCAGTCTTACGGAAACGGCACCACATCCGGAGAGCTAAGACTGACTAAGGATATTTCGGCAGATATAAAGGGCAGGCACGTTATTCTTGTCGAGGACATTCTCGACAGCGGAAAAACGCTGAAATTCGTAAAAGATCTTTTCCTTGAAAGAGAGCCTGCGTCGATAAAGGTATGCACTCTGCTCAACAAGAAGGTCAGAAAATCAGAAGTAATCAAGGCTGATTATATCGGCTTTGACGTTGACAATGTGTTCGTAGTAGGATACGGACTTGACTATGCCCAGCTTTACAGGAACCTTCCTTACATAGGTGAGCTTAAGGTCGAGGCACGTTGAAAGCAACGTCGAGGCTGTAAAAATATAACCGTAGAGGCGGTCGGATGCTATGCAGATACGACCGACAGAAAGGGAAACTGATGAATCAGAACAACAAATTCAAAGGCGTTTTCATTTACCTTGCAGTTATCGTTCTGCTTGTTATCGGTATGGTAACAATGCTTCAGATGAGTGCAACTCCAGGCGAGCATACGACATATTCAAAGGTGATAAGCGAATTTGACAACTACAACGTATCGGGCTACACGCTTGATCTCGGTTCGGGTGAATTACAATACACCCTGAAAAGCGACAACACAAAGAAGTATAAGTATTCCGTACCGAACGTAAGCCTGTTCTTACAGGATACGCAGGGCTACAGAAAGGCATACAACGAAAAGAATCCAGACAGTCAGCTTGTCGAGGACTTCTACCCCGTTTCAGACAACTCGTTCCTGCTGAGCTTCCTGCCTTATCTGCTGATGGTTGCGCTGATGATAGGATTTACATTCGTCATAATGCGTCAGGCAGGCGGCGGCGGAAAGATGTCGCAGTTCTCAAAGGCAAATGCAAGGACCCAGCCTTCAAACGGCCCTAAAATAACCTTTGCCGATGTTGCCGGTGCCGAAGAAGAAAAGGAAGAAATGAGCGAAATCGTTGATTTCATGAAGAATCCCAGAAAGTATCAGGAGCTTGGTGCAAAGATACCGCGCGGTGTTCTGCTTTTAGGCCCTCCCGGTACAGGTAAGACCTTACTCGCAAAAGCTGTTGCAGGCGAAGCAAACGTTCCCTTCTTCTCAATAAGCGGTTCGGACTTCGTTGAAATGTTTGTCGGTGTCGGTGCAAGCCGTGTAAGAGATCTGTTCGATCAGGCGAAAAAGCACACCCCGTCAATAATTTTCATAGATGAAATAGATGCCGTAGGCCGTCAAAGAGGTACAGGTCTTGGCGGCGGTCACGATGAGCGTGAGCAGACACTGAACCAGTTACTCGTTGAGATGGACGGTTTCACGGATAATCAGGGCGTAATAGTTATTGCGGCTACCAACAGACGTGATATTCTCGACCCCGCACTGCTCCGTCCCGGACGTTTCGACAGACAGATTACAGTAGGCTATCCCGACATCAAGGGCAGAGAGGCTATCCTGCGTGTTCATACAAAAAATAAAAAGCTCGCTCCCGATATAAGCCTTGCTACAATAGCAAAGGGTACGGCAGGATTTACAGGCGCAGACCTTGCGAACCTCGTAAACGAGGCGGCTCTGCTTGCGGCAAGAAACAACAGAAAGGCTATCACTCAGCCTGATATAGAGGAAGCTACCATCAAGGTAGTTGCAGGTCCCGAAAAGAAGTCGAAGGTTGTAAGCGAGGACGAAAAGCGCCTTACGGCATTCCACGAGGCAGGTCACGCTGTCTGCACGTTCCACTGCAAGACGCAGGATCCCGTACACCAGGTTTCAATCATACCGAGAGGTATGGCAGGCGGCTACACAATGTCGCTCCCCGAGCATGACAGAAGCTTCAGAAGCAAGACGCAGATGGAAGAAGAGATCATTGTTCTTCTCGGCGGCCGTGTTGCCGAAAAGATTGTGCTTGACGAAATCTCGACAGGCGCAAGCAACGATATTGAACGTGCTACAGACCTTGCAAGAAGTATGATAACAAGATACGGCTTCTCTGAAAAGCTCGGTCCTATCGTATACGGACACGATAACTCGGAAGTGTTCCTCGGCAGAGATTATTCTCAGGGCAGAAACTACTCCGAAAACGTTGCGGCAGAAATTGACGGCGAGATCCGTGAGCTTATAGACACAAGCTACGAAAATGCTAAGCAGATACTGCTCAACCACAGAGATCAGCTTGACAAGGTCGCTCATTACCTTATGGAACATGAGAAGATTGACGGCGAGGATTTCTACAAGCTGATGAACGGCGAACCGCTTGATGATAATACAGCCGCTCCCGTCAGCGAAAACAGTGATACCGCTCCTGCCGATTGCGAGGATACCGCAGAAGCCACCGGCGATAACAACAACGAAACAAACGAATAACAGCATCTTTACGGTCGCTCCCTTTTTCAAGGGAGCGATTTTTTTGCAGATAAAAAAATCCGTACCGGTTAGCTACCGGTACGGATTTTATGAAAAACAGATTATATAATATCCTTTATGTCGATGTTCTCTCCTGTAAGACCGACATAAGCACCCTGCTTTGCCTCATTGCTTTCTGCGTGAGCCAGTAACCACTTGTTGCAAGCCCAGAGCGTCTTATCTTCATCATAAACGGGAGTAATGTTGGGCTTTGCTCCGTTTGTTCCCTTAGGAAGCGCTATGACCACCTTGAAGCATCCGTCCTTAGTCGCATTGCAGGGAGCGTAATGCAGTGTTGTAGCATAAACCTCGACAACATCTCCTGCCTTAGCCTTGAAAGCCATAACCTTTGATGTATCGAGCTTGCCGTCAACAATATCATCCTCTTTCGCAACCAGCAGGACAAAATCGTATAAGCCTATGTTGAACTCGCTGTCACGGTGATACTCAAGGCAGTTGAGCTTTGTGTTGTGACCGTTGCACCAGCCGAGCTGAACAGGCATACCGCCGTATGCGTTGTTCTGCAAAAGTCCGAACAGCGTTGTATTTTCAAGTGCCGCCTCGCTCGGAACATATCCTACAGCGTCGGGTAACGGCGTGCTTTTGTCAAGTGCTGAAAGCAGGTCGCTTACGTCATAACCGGTATGTACCTTGCCGTATGCGGCAAATTCCTTATCGTTTACCGAATATATCTTCATATCAGATTCTCCTTTTAACTTGCAGAATTCTTCTGCGTGTTAACGTTTTCACAAACAGTAAAGAAAACAGCCATAAGCTGAAAACTC
>OOAC01001937.1_pt1 | contig 12644 bp, 8 predicted proteins | sample 1671041 | NCBI WGS metagenome assembly OOAC01 (sample SAMN06348116, study PRJEB24527) | human gut metagenome | biome: human gut; feature: ankylosing spondylitis patient; material: feces | host: Homo sapiens | place: China | collected 2015-10 | reverse complement strand
AAGGCAGGGGACTTTGACTCCCCCATCGTAGGTTCGACTCCTGCTGGCGCAACTGAAAAAGAACCCGCAGGGGGCCTGGGTGACAGGTTCCGTGCGGGTTTTCTTTTTGTGAAAAGAGGGTGTTTGTGTGAACGAAGAAAATTCTCTGCTGACCGGGGCAGTGCGGCCCGCGTTGCTGCGGTACGCGCTGCCCATTATCCTGAGCATGGTGGCAACACAGTTTTACGCCGTGGCCGATACCATGATCATCGGCCTGCGGCTGGATGCCGATGCGCTGGCGGCAGTGTCCAACGCTTCCACGGTGCTGATGATCTTCCTGTTCATCTCCGGCGGCATGGAGCTGGGCGGCGGTCTGCTGGTGGCGGCGGGCAAGCCCACTGCCACAAAGCATGAGATGACAGAGCTGCTGTACAACCTGTTGTTCGTGGATGAGGTCATCGCCCTGTTGACCACGGCAGTGGGCTTTGTGACCCTGCCGGCTCTGCTGCGGCTGATCAATACGCCTGCGGAGATCCTGGATACCGCTGTGCTCTACGGGTGCATCTATCTGATGGGGCTGCCATTTCTGATGCCCTACGATCTGAGCAAGGAGTGTGTCATGGGCTGCGGCGATTCCAAAACGCCGCTCAAGGTCATTGTGGCTACCAGTGCGATGAATATTGTGCTTGACCTTGTTCTGGTGGGGCCCTTCGGGGTAGCCGGTGCAGCGGCTGCCACAGCGGCGGCGCAGGTGGCGGGCGCGGTCTACATGGTGGCATTTCTGCGCCGCACCCAGATGGATGCGGCTTTCTCGCTCCGGATGCTCAAGGCGCGCTATGCCAGGGATATTTTCCGGCTGTCAGCCCCCAACAGTATTCAGCAGGCCAGCGGCACCATCATCACCACGGTCAAGCAGGGGCTGCTGGGCGGTCTGGGTGTGGAAGCCATTGCGGGTTTCTCCTGTGCAGGCAAGCTGTCCAGCCTGTTGATGATGCCGGTGTTCGGCTTTGTGCAGTCCACAGTGTTCTTTATTGCGCAAAACACAGCCGCCCTCCAGCCGGGCCGTGTAAAAGAGGGCCTGCGGGAAGGGCGGCGGATCTTGTTGGTGTATTCGCTTGGTATGGTGGCGGTCTGCATCGGTCTGCGGGGGCCGCTGCTCCGGCTCTTTACCACCGACCCGGCAGCAGCCAGCTATGGCTGCACCATGCTGGCCTTTGAGTCGGTGACCTGCCTGTTTGTGGCACAGAAGCATCTGTTCGAGGCCCGCCTGCGCGGTGCCCAGAAGATGGGGCTGTATCTGGCCTCCAACCTGGGGCAGATCGCCCTGAACCTGCTGGCCTGTGTGATCCTTGTACCCCGCATTGGTTTTGCAGGCTTCTGGATGTCCAGCTGGATCAGCGCGCCCATCGGAATGCTGCTGGCAGCGGTGCTGGCGAACCTCTCAGGTGCTTCGCACCAGCTTCCCTAATAGAAGAGGTGGCATCCCGCAGGGATGACGGAGAGGATCAGCCGATCACCTCATACTGAAAATACTCGCACTTGACCTTGCTGCCCACCTCGATCTCGGGCGGCAGCAGGGCCAGCGCAACGGGATTCAGCTCGTCGCTCTCAATGTCGGTGCGGCGCAGGTTGACATAATCGCCGTCAAAGCTGACGACCTCGTAATACCAGGGGCCCATAGGATACCTTCTTTCATTTGAGCTTTTCTTTGAGCTGTCGCTTCTTGGAGCGGCGGCTTTTTTAATGCTTCCGTTTTTTCTTTTCGTCCCAGGCAAAGTGTCCGGTGTAGAGCAGGAACACGGGCAGGGCGGCAAGGGTGACAGTCCGGCTCAGGCGGATGCCGTCCGGCTGATAGACAAAGTCGATGGTGACCGTTCCGGCGGGGCAGAGGACGGCCATCAGGCCCTCGTCCACCCGCAGGATCTCGGTCTCCTGCCCGTCCACATAGGCCGTGAAGCCGTCATCGTAGGGCACGGAGAAGAACATCAGATTGGCCCTGTCCAGCGTGGCCTCGGCGTGGAAGCCTGCACTGTTCATCTCAAAGGTGGTGCAGGCAGAGGCCCGGCGGTCGGCGCAGTCCTGAGTGTAGCGGGTGTAGGTCAGATCGTTGAGCTCTGCCGTGGGCAGGGGCGTGAGGTACTGCCCGTAGGCCACCGCATCCTCCTCGGTGAGAACCAGTGCCCGCATGAGCAGGTTGGAGCGGGTGGGAGTTACGGTGTCCTCGTACTGGGTCTCGGTGAGATAGTAATCGTAGGTGAAGCCCATGGGAACGTAGTTCTGGTTCTCGTAGAGAACATAGCCGTCCAGGGTGTCGTAATACGTCCAGCCCTCATCGGCCTCAGCGTGGAACTGCTCCTGATGTGCGAGCGTGGTCAGCAGGTATCTGACGCTGAGCAGGCCGCGCAGAGCATAGTTGGAGAGTTCGGGCTGACTGCGCACATCCCGCTTGACCCCCAGTGCCGGGTAGAAGCTGAGGATGCTGGGGGCGGCGGTGCTGCCGAAATACTGCAGGCAGCTCTTGTCCAGCCACAGGCCCAGATTGTCGTGGGTCTTGTAGGTGTCAATGCGCCAGTCCCCCTCGGGCAGATCCTCCTTCAGGGCCAGCGCGTTGATATACTGCTCCACAAGGTCACTGTCGGTGTTCCACTGGCCGAACTTGCCAATGCCGATATGGACGATGCCGAACAGGCAGCTGAATGCCAGCACACCGGCCAGCAGGCGGCGGGCAAAGACCCTGCGCTGCTGCCAGCGCCTGCAGATGCAATGGTAGACGGCCAGACCGCCCAGACCAAAGGCAAGCACTGCGCAGTACTGGCCCGGATTCTGCAGCACGCCCAGGCTCCACTCCTTGGTGGCGGCATCCTGCACGGGCACCAGTGCAAAGGCCAGCGTGGCGATCATCACAAAGGCAATGCTCCGGGCGGGGCGGGCGAGGTCGAGGCTGGGGTCCTCCCACGCGCTCACCGTCATGGCAGCAAGAATGAGCACTGGCATGTAGAACCACCGGGCATAGTAGCTGGAATTGAGGGCGTAGAACGCGCTGTTCAGGATGGGCACCAGCGCAAATACCATGCAGACGGCAATGATCCGCTTTTTGCTGTCGCCCTGCCGGGAGCGCCAGTAGGCAACCACCCCGGCCAGACTGCACAGGGGCAGATAGGCTGTCATGCTGGTCCATTTGATGATGCCCTCAGACCAGATGGAGGTCATATAGGGAGAATCCGGGGGCAGCACCCAGCTCAGCAGAATGGCCAGATACTGCTGGGGTTTGGAGTAGGTCAGAAAACCCCAGCCGGAGGAAAGATCGATGGTGCGCGGGTTCTGCAGCACACTGAGGACAGTGGGCCAGAGCACCACAAAGCCCAGTGCCACGCCCAGCAGGCTCTCAAAGGCCAGCTGACCGAAGAGGCGGGGCGTGAGCCTGAACTCCCCGGCGGAGAGCTTGCAGAGGAAGTAGATGACGAGGAAGAGCACCTGCCCCACAAAGAAAAAGTAGTTGTTGAGCAGGTTCACCGCCACCCAGAAGGCGAACCATCCGTGGCGGTGCTCGTAAATGGTCTCATCCAGTGCCCAGAGCATCCAGGGGAAGAGGGCCAGCACATCGATGAAGTGGTTGAAAAAGATGTTGTACAGCCCCCAGCCCGAAAAGGCGTAGAGGGCCGCACCCAGCACCGCAAAGTTCGGGTCTTTGACGTAGCGGCGCAGGTACAGATACGCGCCGCCGCCCGCCACCGCGAACTTGAGCACCAGCAGCGGCACCATGAGGTAGGGGAGCCAGTTCTGCGGGAAGAGCAGGGAAAACCAGAAGAAGGGGGAGCCATACAGGTAGAACGAATAGGCGTTCATGGTTCCGCTGCCCAGGTCAGTTGCCCAGGAAAAGGTATTCTTCACGCCTCCGTATCCGGCGGGGTAGCCTGCCCCCTTGAGAAAGCCGTTCATGTAGCGGTAAAAGCTGATCTGCTGGCTGTTGAAATCGCCTGCATAGTGGAAAAAGCCGCCGTCCAGCAGATAGAACGGCAGGAAGATGAGGGCGGCTGTCAGGGCGCAGAGCCCCACGGTGAGCCAGAACTTGTCCTGCTTCTGCCCCAGCATCCGGGGCGAAGAATGAAATGCAGTCATGCGTCAGTCCTCTTTTCAGTATCGGAAATTTCCCGCTTACGGGAACGGCACCTCGCGGGTGTCATCGGGGTCCTGCGCGGCCCTGCGCTGCTGCTCGAATACCGCGTCGATGAGGGTGTCGAGGTCAGAGAGGCGGCTCAGCTCACAGCAGTAGCGCCGCAGGCTGGCGGCCCCCTTCAGGCCCTTCATGTAGTGCATGGTCTGGGCCCGGGCCTGGGGCATGGCAACGAACTCGCCCTTCTGCTCCACCATCTCCTCCACCTGCCGGCGCAGGGCGTTCATCCGGGCCTGCAGGTTCGGCTCCTTGGGGGCGGGCAGGCCCTCCAGCGCGGCGTTCACCCGCTCAAAGAGCCAGGGGTCGCCCAGAGCAGCCCGGGCGATCATCACGCCGTCGCAGCCGGTCTCCTCCACCATCCGCACAGCATCCTCGGCGGTGCGGATATCGCCATTGCCCAGCACGGGAACGTGGACGGCATCCTTCACCGCCGCAATGATGGACGGGTCGATGCCCGGGGTGTACATCTGCTCCCGGGTGCGGGCGTGGACGGCGATGAGCACCGCGCCCGCCTGCTCACAGGCCTTGGCACACTCCACGGCCGTGACGTGCTCTGCATCCCAGCCCTTGCGCATCTTCACGGTGACGGGGCGGGAGGTGTTTCTGACCACTTCCTCCACAATGCGGCCGCAGCGGTCGGGGTCAAGCATCAGCTTGCTGCCTGCCCCGCCCGAGACGATCTTGGGGGCAGGACAGCCCATGTTGATGTCCAGAAAATCGAACGCGTACTGTTCCACGGCGGCAGCGGCCTGGCCCATGATCTCGGGCACTTCGCCAAAGATCTGCACGCCGTAGGGGGCACCGTTGGGTTCGGCCTTGAGCAGGCTGACGGTTTTGTGGTCGCCGTATACCAGCGCCCGGCTGGACACCATCTCACTGACGGTAAAACCGGCTCCGTGCTGGGCCATCAGCCGCCGGGCCGGGGCATCGGTAAAGCCCGCCATGGGGCCGAACACTGCCCGGTGGGGCAGGGAGATCTCCCTGATCTTCAAAGGGGTGTTGAAAGGTTCCATGATACTCCTTAGCGCTATCTGATTTAGTTGATAACATGATAAAATTTGGATTATAAGTATACCATATTTCCGGCGGCAGAACAAGAAGCGGAACATCTTTCTTGTCAGCGCGGGATTTTTCCGGTATACTGGGGACAAAAGGAGGAGCGGCTGGAACACGGCAGCCAGCTGCACAAAAGAGATGGAATACAGAACATGGAAAAAGCAGAACGGCGCAGAGGAGAGCATCCGCACCTCCCTGCTGGGCTACGGCTGTATGCGGTTCCCAACCACACCGGAGGGAGCCATTGACGAGCCCCGGGCAGAAGCGCTGCTGAACGCCGCGCGGGATGCGGGCGTGAACTATTTTGACACCGCCTACCCCTACCACGGCGGCCAGAGCGAGCCTTTTGTGGGCAGGGTCATTGCAAAGTGGCCCCGGGAGAGCTTTTATCTGGCCACCAAGATGCCGCTGTGGCAGTGCGGGAGCCTGGAGGAGGCCCGGCATATCTTTGAAGAGCAGCTCCGGCGGCTGGGCGTGGAGTACATCGACTTCTACCTGCTGCACTCCCTGCACGCCGCCCGGTACGACCGGGCCAAGGAAATGGGCATCGTGGACTGGCTGTGGGAGCAGAAAAAGCTGGGCCGCATCCGCAGCTTCGGCTTCTCCTGCCACGACAACGCGGCGGGCCTTGAGCACATCCTGCGGGATCAGCCCTGGGATTTCTGCCAGCTGCAGTATAACTATCTGGACACCGATGACCGTGCCGAGGAGATCTCGGGTGACCGCGGCTATCAGCTGACCGAGGAGCTGAACATCCCACTCATCATTATGGAGCCCATCAAGGGCGGCACACTGGCCAACCTGCCCCCGGAGGCCGAAGCGCCTCTCAGGGCCCTGCGGCCCGAGGCCTCGGATGCCTCCTGGGCTCTGCGCTGGGTGGGCAGCCACCGGAACGTCCATGTCATCCTCTCGGGCATGAGTGCCGAGGATCAGCTCACGGATAACCTGGCCACCTTTGCCCGCTTTGAGCCGCTGACCGCTGCCGAGACCGCCGCGGTGGAGCAGACCGCCGCCTTCCTGCACAGCCGCATCAAGATCGGCTGCACCGGCTGCCGGTACTGTATGCCCTGCCCTATGGGGGTGGACATCCCGGACAACTTCAGCATCTGGAACAAGCTGGGGATGTTCGGCCAGCCCGAGGCCATCAAGCACCAGTGGGAAGCCCGCTTCCCCGATGCCGAAAAGGCCAGCCACTGCGTCCGCTGCGGCAAGTGCGAGGCGGCCTGCCCCCAGCATCTGCCCATCCGCAATGCGCTGGCCCAGCTGCAGCAGGAGCTGGATCAGCTGTAATCTGCATCAGAAAAGCCACCGGCAAAAACCGGTGGCTTTTTTCTCTTATTCGCTCCACTCCATCCCGATCTTATCCAGCATTGCGCGGCGCTCAGGGGTGAGCTTGGGGTCGTGGGTGATATCCCACTCCCGCATCCGGCGGAGCCAGTCGCCCAGGCAGAAGCCGGTTTCGTCGGATTTGTAGTTGGCGGCGGCGTGGAGGTTGCCGTGTGCCTTGTAGTAGGCCTTTGCCTGCTGATAGGCAGTTCCCCACTTGGCATCCCGGGCATCCCACACCATGCCGATGCTGTTCAGCTTTTTGATGTGGGCGGGCGTGACCTGATAGGAATCCGGGCGGTTCTTGCGGGCTGCACGCAGGTTGGAGATCCACACGCCCAGCCGGACACCGTCGCTGTCCACATAGCTGGCGGGGACCAGCAGATGTTTGTACTTGCGGGCGTAGCGGGCGGCACTGCGGAAGTTCCGCTCCCAGTTGGCCTCGCGCACGGTGCCGTGGTCAGCAGCGGGATCACTGGGGCGGCGCTCGCCCTTGAACAGGGTGCGCAGCAGCTTGCGACGCTCACTGCTCAGGGCGCTGCTGCCGGAGTTCAGGGCCTGCCGCTGGCGGCTGACCCAGCTGCCCAGCCAAACGCCGTCGGCGGTCTTGTAGACAGAGGGGATCTCCAGATCGCCGTGCTCTGTCTTGTAGGCCAGAGCCAGATCATAGCGCTCCTGCCAGGGGTCGTACTTTTCCCACACCATGCCCAGCTTGTCCAGCAGGGCCTTGCGCTCAGGGGTGACCCGGGCGCTGGAGCGGTCCGGGTTCAGGTAGGCATAGCGCTGGCGCGCCACCCACTTGCCCAGCAGTACTCCGTTCGGCGTGACATACTCCGAGGGGACGTTCAGGTTGCCGTGCTCATGGTAGTAGGCGGCGGCAACATCGTACAGGGACATCCACTTGCGGTCGTTGCGGTTGGTCCAGTCCATGCCCAGAGCGTCCAGCCGCTCCACCTGCTCCTGAGGCAGCTCGCCTGCCTTGTGAGCGGCGCGCTGGGCCCCCAGCCAGACCCCCAGACCGAAGCCGGAGGGCGTTTCGTACTTGATGGGCACTTCCAGATCGCCGTGTTCCAGATAATACTGGGTGGCGGCGGCATAGTTCTGCTCCCACAGGTCGTTGGAGGTGCTCCACACCATGCCGATGGCTTCCAGCCGCTCGATGCGGTTCTGGGTCAGGTTGCCGCCCAGATAGCGCTGGCGGTTGTAGACGATCCATTCGCCCAGTGCAAAATCATTTTTATCGCGGTAGCGCACCGGCACCAGAAGGTCACCGTGCTCGGTGCGGTATTTCTGCGCGGAGGCAAAGCCCTTTTCCCAGGCAGCTTCCAGCCGGTGGTTCCAGCGGATGCCCAGTTTTTCCAGCTTGGCGGCCTGCTCGGCTGTCAGGCGGCCCGGGCGCTGCCCGGCCTGTACCTGCCGCTGGAGCTCGAGCCACTTGCCCACAGGCACGCCGCTGTGGATGGTATAGCTCCGGGGCAGCTCCAGGGTGCCCTCTTTGGCGGCGGCATCGGCGGCGGCCTGGCACAGCACCTCCCAGCGGGCTTCCATCTCCCGGCGCAGCTTGCCATACAGGCGGTAGGTCTGCTGCATGGGGCGCTCCTGCCGGAAGCCCGGCGTTTTGCTGCCGGCCTTGGTCATGGCCTCGGTGCAGTCCCGCTGCAGGGTGCGGCCGTTGCCCAGCCCCTCAAACTGCGCCACAAGGTCGAACACCGGCACGCTGCGGCTGCCTGCAGCCACCAGCGCGCGGCAGAGCATCTGCTTGAAGGTGGACATCAGGCTGGATTGGCGCACCAGAATGACCCCGGCCAGCCCCTCCAGCGGCTGCTGGACCCCCGGCGCGTTGACACAGAGCAGGACCTTGGGGCCGGGGGCTGTATCGGAGAGGAAGGTCTCCACGGCGGCAGAATCCGCAAAGCAGGCGTGATCCGCGGCGTAAAAGCGGACGGCAGGGTCCACAGTGCGCAGCAGCTGTTCCAGCTCCGCGCCCAGTTTTTCCTGATAGGCGGCAGATTCAAACAGGACCAGATAATGGCCGCTGGTATCGCTGAGCAGGCGGGGCAGCAGAACGGTCAGGTTCTCCACCTGACGCAGAGACCAGCTCAGCTCTTCATATTGAACGCGCAGGGAGGTGTCGCCCTTGGGCATACACAGGTTTTTGATCCGGGCGCGCAGGGTGGCCAGCTCCTCCTCCTGAGGCCAGAGCAGGGCCGCATAGGCTGAGGGCACCGGCATGGTCCCGGCGGCCATGGCCTCGGCCACAGTCATGTGGGAGACGATGCAGTCGGCAAACAGCTCCTGCGCGGCGGCGCAGACGGGGGCACCGTTGGGCACACCCAGCCCCAGCACCTTTGCCTGGGGGCACATCCGCAGCAGCTTCTGTACCGACTGTGCCCAGCACACGGCGCTCAGCTCATGGTAGCAGTCCAGCACGATGCAGCCGGGTTTCTGCTCCCCCAGCCGCACCCACTGCTCCGGGGTGGCGGCGGCCAGCTTTTCGCAATCACAGAAGCGGACATTGCCGGGCAGGGTGCCGCCGTTGTAGCGTGTCAGCTCTGCCTGCCGCAGGGCCAGACGCTGTGCACCGGCCACCAGCCAGAAAAAGGTGGTCTGGGGGTGAGCCTCCACCACCTTCCAGGCAATACAGCTTTTGCCGGTGCCGGTGGGATGGAACACGGCGGCCCGGTTCAGGGTCTCCAGAGACTGTACAGCTTTCTGAAAAGCGGCTTCGTTGACGGGATTCAGGGTCATCGACATGGTGGTAGTGTCCTCTCCGAGTTGCATGTTTGACATCGTTGGATACAACAAAAATATTTCATAGGATTAGTTTATCGCAAAAAACATTTTTCTGTCAAGCCCTTTGAAGAGAATTTAGGGCAAAACTTGGGAAAAGGATAAAAATAGTGTGGAATCCGTGGCAGAAACTGCGAACTTTGTGCGCAGCAACGGGGATACTGAAAGTGGAAATGCGTCCCGGAGCGGAGAGAAAGTATGACCTATGGCTGGAAGAAGGCTTCTTTTGCCCCGGCAGAGCTGCCCGGGCCGCACCGGGGAGATTTGGGCAGGAAGGCTGCTGCGGGGCATCCAAGAAGCATTTCATCTTTGCGGCCGAAAAAATGAAAAATTCCCTCTTGACTTTATGAAAATAAAGCGTATAATGCAATCAACAAACCGATGAGGCGGAAGAGAACCTGCAAGCGCACTTACAGTGAGCCCGAATGGTGAAAACGGGCAGAGAGCGGGGCAGAGTTCGTGGGCCGCCGAGGGCCGGGCGAACAGGGCAGTGCCTTTAGTAGCTTGGGACGGAAGCCTCCGTTACAGGGCAGGGGAGTGTTGGCTCTCCGTGAGGGGCTTTGCAGCTTCCGGGGGAAGACGGGCAAAGCAAGCAAGGTGGCACCGCAGATTCGAATTTCTCGACTCTGTCCTTGTGGATGAACACACAGGGACGGGGCCGTTTTTATTTTACCCGTTCCGCAGGTGGAGCGGGTTTTATTTATTTTTGGGCCGCCCGCTCCGGGAAAGGAGCAACCGCTATGAAAACCATGAACATGATCTCCCGCCGCAGCTTCCTGAAGGCTACCGCCGCAGCCGCTGTCGTATCTGCACTGGGCCTGACCGGCTGCGGCTCCTCCGGCTCTTCTGCCGCAGCATCCAGCACTGCTTCCAGCGCTGCCGGTTCCGCTGCCGCCGCTTCTGAGGCAGGCCAGACCTTTAAGGTGGGCATCGTCAACTATGTCGATCATGCATCCCTGAACCAGATCGTGGCCTCTGTTGAGAGCCGTTTGGATGAGGTGGGCGCGGAGAAGGGCGTGACCTTCGACTATGCCGATTACTACGCCAACGCCCAGGCTGACCAGTCCAACCTGAACCAGATCGGTGCAGACCTGGTGGCCGACCAGGTAGATGTCATTGTGGCCGTTGCCACCCCCACCGCCGCCACCATGCTGGCCGCTGTGGAAGATACCGACATCCCTGTGGTCTACTCTGCCGTCACCGACCCTGTTTCCGCCGGGTTTGATGGTGAGGAGGGCATCACCGGAACCTCCGATGCCCTGAACACCGAGGCCATTATGAACCTCATCACTGCCATCAACCCCGACATCGACACCATCGGTCTGCTGTACGACCTGAGCCAGGATGCCTCCACCCAGGCCATCGCCGATGCCAAGGCGTTCTGCGACAGCAAGGGCATCAAGTACATTGAAAAGAACGGCACCACCACCGCCGAGGTGCAGATGGCTGCCGAAGCCCTTGTGGCCGCCGGTGTCAAGGCGGTGTTCACCCCCACCGACAACACCGTGATGACCGCCGAGCTGTCCATCTATGAGACCTTCCTGGAGGCAGGGATCCAGCACTTCACCGGTGCGGACAGCTTTGCACTGAACGGTGCCTTTGTGGGCTACGGCGTGGATTACGTCCAGCTGGGCGAGGCTACCGCCGATATGGTGGTGGAGCTGCTCTGCGGCGGCAAGACCCCCGCAGACCTGCCCTACCAGACCTTCGACAACGGCATCGTCACCATCAACACCGAGAGCTGTGAGGCACTGGGCCTTGACCTCGACACCGTCAAGGAGGCCTTCAAGCCCTATTGCACCGAAATTGTGGTAGTGACCACGCAGGAGAATTTCTAAAAAGGAGTACATCAACCATGCTGGCGAGTATCTTTTCGCTCAACGTGATCCAGACGGCGCTGGAGCTGGGCTGCATTTACGGTCTGGTGGCGCTGGCGCTGTTTCTGAGCTATTCGATCCTGAACATTGCCGACCTGTCCACCGATGGCTGCTTCACCCTTGGCTGTGCCGTGGCCTGCCAGGTGGCGCTGACAGGCCACCCCATCCTGGCCCTGTTTGCGGCCATGGCGGCGGGTGTGTGTTCGGGTTTTGTCACTGCCTTTTTGCAGACACGTCTGGGCGTTGAGAGCATCATGGCAGGCATCATCGTGAACACCGGCCTGTACACCATCAATCTGGCGGTCATGGGCTTTTCGTCCACGATGTCCCTGGTCAAGACCGATACGGTATTCTCGCTGGCAAAATCCGCGCTGGCCTTTACGGGCGGCTGGTATAAGCTGCTCATCGCGGCAGCAGTCATTGTGCTCGCCTGTGCCGCCATGGTGGGTTTTCTGAGCACCCGGCTGGGTCTTTCCATCCGCGCCACCGGCGACAACGCCGCCATGGTGCGGGCCTCCAGCATCAACCCGGCCTTCACCATCACAGTGGGCCTGTGCATCTCGGGCGCGCTGACCGCCCTTTCCGGCGGCCTGCTGGCCCAGTACCAGAAGAGCAGCGACATCAACGTGGGCACCGGCATGGTGACCATCGCGCTGGCTTCCCTTATCATCGGCGAAACGCTGGTGGGCAAGCGCACCATGGTGCGCCGGGTGCTGGGCGTGGTGTTCGGCAGCTGCCTGTACCGCTTTATCGTGGCCGTGGCCCTGCGCTTCAATGTGCCCGCCGCCGCCATGAAACTGGTGAGCGCCCTTATCGTGGCTGTGGCCATCTCGATGCCTGCCATCCGGGCAAAGTTCGCCTTTGAGCAGCGCAAGCACAATGCCCGGAAGGAGGTGCGTTGAGATGGAAATGCTGGAACTGAACAACCTGCACAAGACCTTTAACCCCGGCACCGTCAACGAAAAGGTGGCCCTGAACGGTGTGAGCCTGCACATGGAGGCAGGCGACTTTGCCACCATCGTGGGCTCCAACGGCGCGGGCAAATCCACCATGTTCAACGCCATCACCGGCGGTTTCATTGCCGACGAGGGCAGCATCGTGCTGGGCGGGCAGGACATTACCTTTGCGCCTGAGTACGAGCGCAGCAAGGTCATCGGCCACCTGTTCCAGGACCCCCTCAAGGGCACGGCCCCCAATATGACCATTGAGGAAAACCTTGCGCTGGCCTATCTCCGGGCAGGAACCGCCCCCCACGCGATCTTCTCCCGCATCTCCCGCAAGGATAAGGAGCTGTTCCGGGAAAAACTTGCCCTGCTGAATATGGGCCTTGAGGACCGGATGAAGCAGCCGGTGGGCCTGCTTTCCGGCGGCCAGCGGCAGGCACTGACCCTGCTCATGGCCACCCTCGTTACCCCCAAGCTCCTGCTGCTGGACGAGCACAC
>OOAC01001931.1_pt1 | contig 12656 bp, 11 predicted proteins | sample 1671041 | NCBI WGS metagenome assembly OOAC01 (sample SAMN06348116, study PRJEB24527) | human gut metagenome | biome: human gut; feature: ankylosing spondylitis patient; material: feces | host: Homo sapiens | place: China | collected 2015-10 | reverse complement strand
AGGACAGCAAATTGACAGCAAAACTACGAGAATGACGGCGAATCACGAAGGATTATGAATACCGGGAATGCAAGTAAAAACGCGATTGTGAAGCATCACGAAGCGTTGTAAATCGGTTCCGGAAAGTATCCCCACCATGAAGCCGATTGAGCAGTAAACTAGAATGAAGCTATGGGTCGGTGCAATCGCTGCACCAACCCATAAAACAGAACCCGGCAGGTATGTCATCATAAGATGGCATACCTGCCGGGTTTCCTTTTGCCGCTTTTGCGCATTGCAGGCGCCCTCTGTACAAAAAAGTTCGCCGCTCCTTTGTTTTTTTACTTCAGCAGCAGCGGCAGAAAGCTGGTGCCGTTTTCCGGTGCCTTGCTGTGGAAATAGTCCGCAGCGGTCGCACCGACATCGCTGAGGGTCTTGCGGATCCCGATATTCTTAGGGGCGGAGTGGGCGCTGTGGATCATCAGCGGCACCATCTCACGGGTGTGGTGCGGGTGTCCGATGGTCGGGTCGTTGCCGTGGTCCGCCTGCACGATGAGGATATCGTCCTCGCCCAGGGCGTCGCGGATCTTGCCGATCCATTCGTCCGCCACCCGCAGGCGGTCTGCGTAGACTGCGACATTCTCCCGGTGGCCGCACAGGTCCGTTTCCTGCACGTTGGTGCAGATGAACGCAGTCTCCTGCTCCTTTACGATCTCCAGGGTGCGCTGCAGCACGCTGGCCGTGTCCACCATGGGGATGCTGGTGCCGTAATTGTTCGTGACCACGTCGGCCACCTTGCCCAGCAGGAACACCGGCAGGCCGCTCTTGCCCAGGATCGTGGGGATCTGCACCTCCGGGTCAACGCCGTAGCCCATGTGGATGCAATGGTAGTCGTTATTGTAAACGCCGCTGGCCGGGGCATTCACGCCGATGTAATCGCCGTGTTCCTCAATGGCATCCAGCAGGTTCTGCAGGTGCACGCCGCGCCCGCCGAAGGTGATGACGCGGGGCACGACCGACACGCTGCGCACCAGATGACCGATCTTGAGCTCTTCCTCAAAATCAAGGTCGTCGATGGCCGCCGTGACGTTGAAGGCCTGACCCGGATCGCATTCCACGTTGTCGGCCACGGTGCAGGCCTCGTTGACGATCAGCAGGCGCTTGCCGGATGTTCCGGTGTAATACCGGACATGGTAACCCGCATCCTCCAGCGTCTTTTTGATGAGCTCGATCTTATTGCAGATCGGCTCGCCGAAGGGCTTTGCCGGGCGGGTGCCCATGATCTCCTGATGGCCGAAGAAGGTGTCCGCACCATCGTGCATCAGCTCGGCACGGCCGAACGTTGCATCCGTCGCAAACGGCAGGCCGGGGAACTCCCGCCCCACGATGTTCGCCAGACCAAGGCTTGCCAGATTGGGCAGCTTCAGGTCCGGCGTGCGCTCAAAGATATGCACGCAGGTGTTGGCACCGCAGTCCGCAGGGCGCACCTGCGGCACATCCGGCATTGCGCCCACACCAAAACCATCCAGAACGATTACAACAAACTTTCCCATTGCGAATTATCCTTTCTGTCATTCCCGGACCGGTTCTCCCAGCGCAGAGTACAGGCCCGCCAGCTCCGGCTTGCCGGAGGACAGCCCTTTGACCACTGCCACCCGGCTCCGGGTCACAAAGAACTGTGTCCGGAACGCCATGACCGCCGCAGCCGAGACCGGACAGTTCTGCTGCAGTTCAAAATGATAGTCGATGCTGGAGTCGTCCGGCGGCAGCACCGGCACGATCTTTGCATTTTCCGGCGTCGTGCCCACCAGGGCGTTCTTCATGTGGCCGCGGCGGTAATGCCCGCCGCCGTAGCAGTATGCCTTATCGCCCAGATTGTGGCTGACCTCCGAAACATACAGGTATCCGGGGCGCTCCTCGGCATCCGGGTGGCCGGCATGATACGGTGTCGTTCCGGTCAGGCCGTGTCCCGGTTCCCCGTGGGTGCCGCCTGCCGCCGCGATCATCGGGATGCTGTGGGTGCAGGTGGCACTGGGCGTATTGAGCATCAGGTCCCGGTAGCCGCGGGCGCGCAGCATTTCTGCTGCGGTCTGCACGGTCCGGAGATTGGGCATGGGCAGGATGTCCTGTGCCGCTTCGTCGTACAAAAAGCAAGGGAAGCTGCACACGCCGCCCACCTCCACATTCGGCATCGCCTCGATCGCACGCACTGCGCTGTCCAGTTCCTGCAATTCAAAGCCGCCGTACTGCCCGGAATACAGCATGTCGCCTTCTCCCAGAACACGGAGCATCAGCTTCTGGTGCAGGCCCAGCTCGGTGCAGACTGCGCTGATCTCGCGGGCTTTTTCCAGCGTGTACACCGTTACGATCACCGGCTTTGCGCGGAGGATCTTTTTCAGGGCCGCCCGGGGGATCTGGACCAGATGCCCTACGTTGCCGAGGGGGATCTGATTTTCCACCATCGTCAGCGCCTCGCGGAAGTCCACGCACACAGCGCCCACATATCCCATGTCGGTCAGCGCACGGGCGATCAGGGGGTTGCGTCCGATCTGCTTGAGCATGAAAAAGTTCTGCACGCCGTTTGCGTCGCCTGCCTGTTTGATGCTGCGGGCATTTTCCAGGATCGTGTCGTAATCCAGCAGATAGGTGTCCGGCAGGATCACGCCATTCTGCTGCCATTCAATGCCCAGACGCACCAACGGCTGGTTGCGCTCCATTACGGTCTTTAAAAACACAGGGCATCTCTCCTTTTCCTCTCGTTTTTTCAGCGGTTCAGTTTTCCTCGACCTGCTCCATGCAGCTGCGCAGGATGCGGATGATGGTGTCCGGGCCGCTGCGCATGGGGTTGATGCGGATCATCCGGTGTTCAATGGTCGGGTCCTGCGCACGGAACGTTCCACTGACACGGTAGATCATGGGGGCAAACTCGTATTTGCTCTCGCTGCCCACCGGATGCGGCGCTGCGCCGAACTTCGGGGCAGCGTCCAGAATTTTTTCGGCGATCTCCTGATCAAACTCCACCAGCAGCACCTTGCTCTGCGCGTTTGCCAGGAACGCCTGCCGCACATGGGGGATCTCGCCGGCGTTCAGGCGGCGGACCAGCTCCTCGTTGACCTCGCTCTGGATGGCGAGCGCCGCCGGCGCATAGATCAGGCCGCGCAGGGCCTCCATGGCTTCGTGTCCCTGCACCTGACTGCCGCCGGAATACTGCATCTTGTAGATGCGGTCGATCAGCTCCTTGCTGCCGATCACTGCACCGACGCCCTCCGGACCAAGGATCTTGAAGCAGGAGAAGGTGGACAGGTCGGCCCCCGCCTGGCAGCCGATGGCGTCCACTTTCAGGGCGGCGTAGTTGTCATCGGTCACCACCGGGATGCCCGGCAGCGCAGCCTTGATGGCTGCGATCACGGCCTTGTAGTCGTAGCAGTCCTCCGGCTTCTGCCGGGTCAGCTGCACCAGGGCACCGCGGATCTCGTCCTTGTGCTGCGCACAGACGGCCTTGAGCTGTTCCAGATCGTTGAAGTCCGCGCGGATGGGTTTCAGCCCCATGGCGTCGATGGTCACCTGCGTCGTCGTATAGATGGGCGAGGTGTGCACCAGAATGGCATCCCCCGGTTTCAGGCAGGCGGTCAGAGCCCAGCGGATCGCGCCCGTGCCGGAGCCGCGCACAAGCAGCGCCGCCGGGGCATCAAAGGTGTCGGCAAAGACCTTTTCCACCTTTACCGTGCAGCGGGGCTTGTTCAGCCCTTTCACCACGCCGAGGTCGCCCAGCGAGAGGACTTCCTCTCCCTGAAAATTGCGGGTCACTGCGTCAATGACCTTGAACTGGAGCTGTTTTGCCTGTTCCAGCGAGATAGAATGCAGGGGATAGGTTTTCATTGTCAATTCCTCGAATCCTTGTTATTTCTGTCCTTTGTAGATGCGCAGTGCATTGCGGTACAGCAGGTTCTCCCATGCGCGGTCCGGCACGCCTGCCTCGCTTGCCAGCGGAGCAAAGGTGTCCAGCAGGTAGCTGTAGCCCACACCGCCCCGGTCTGCAAAGTTGCTGCGGCGGGTGATGTCCATGCTCATGACGATCTGCGTGTCGTACCCTTCCGCACAAAGGCGGCTGAGCCAGTCTGCACGGGAGACATCGGGCTGGTAGTTGCACTTGCCGATGGTGTCGAACGCAATGTTGACCCCCTGATCCAGCAGGCGCTTCATGTAATCCAGATCGGCCGACAGGTCGATGTGGCTCAGCACCACCCGGCTCAGGTCAACGCCAAAGCTCTTGAAGATCTCCAGCTGCTCCAGGCCGCGCGTGCCCAGCGTTGTGTGGGTGCAGATGGGTGCCCCCGTTTCTGCATGGGCGCGGGATGCCGCACGGAACACCTTGGCCTCCGTCTCGGTGATGTCCTTCGAGGTGCCGATCTCGCCGATGACGGTCGCCCGGACACCGGTGCCTTCCATGCCCTCGGTCAGTTCCTTCACCATGATGTCACACAGCTGCTGTTCGGTCAGCGTATAGCACTCCGGCGGGAGAAAGGGCTCCTTGTAGTAGCCCGTCGCGTGGGTGATCTCCACCCCCGCCTGTGCAGCCATTTTCTGCACATAGGCCACGTTCCGGCCCATCCCGCGGTTGGTCTGGTCGATGATGCCGACCACACCGTGTTCCGCCAGCCGCCGGTATTCCGCTGCGGTCGCGTCAAAATCATCCAGCCTGCAGTCGATGTTCTTCTTCGGGCCGGACAGGTCGATCGTCGTATGCTCGTGCGCATACAGAATCTTTTCAGGCAGTTTCAAAAGGATTCGCCTCCTGTATTGTTTCTTAACCAGAGCCGCCTCCCGACGCAGGCCGGGAGGCGCTCATTTTATCCGGGGATCAGGCGGCAGGGGTGTACAGAGACAGCAGGAACAGCACGTTTGCGATCAGGCCGACCAGGATCGCGCCCAGAGGACCGACCGCCATGGAGACCAGAGGCTTCTTGCTGCACTTGTTGATGCACCAGAATGCCACGATGATGAACAGACCCGTCGTGGGCATGATTGCCTGAGCAGCCAGGATGCCGCCGATCAGCAGGGCGATGTCGATGACGTAGCTCATAGCGGTACGGATGTTGTCGCCGCAGCGCTTGATGCCGGGGAACTTGTCCAGACCCTTTGCGATGACGTTCAGCAGCAGGATCTCCACGCAGATGCAGGCTGCACCGGCGATCAGGGCGATAAAGGGGTTGGGGATCAGCAGACCGATCACAAAGACGAAGGTCATGCCGGCCGGAGCGTAGACGCCGGTGGTGATGGCGGTGGTGGCAACCAGCGGGATAAAGCCGATGGCACGGGCCAGAGCGGTCAGACCTGCGTTGACGCGGTCACCCTCGGCCAGCAGGCCCAGGCTGATGGGGTCACCGGCCATGATGCTCATGCTGGTGCCTGCTGCGATCAGGCCGCCCATGAGGGCCAGAACCGGCATATACTTGCGGATGCGTGCGACCTTGTCGGCAAAGATCTGGGTCAGCATTTCGTTGGAGTTCTGGTCGTTGCCTTCCTTATCCATGGCAGCGAACACCAGCATGATGATCATACCGGCCAGCAGGGCCATACCGTCCTTGTTCAGGCTGATCGTGTGCTCAGCGTCCAGTGCGATCTTGCCGTAGGTCTCAACGATCTGACGGACCAGCAGGGTCACAACGGCGGTGATGATGCCCTTGGCAGCGCCGAACTGCAGGGCAACCGTCACAGCCGGGAAGATGGCGAAGGCCAGCGTGATACCGGCAGAGACCTGGCCCAGGCTGCCCAGGAAGTTGACCGGCAGCAGGTTGAACAGGTCGATGATCACCTGCAGGCCGAACAGCAGGGCCACGCCGTACACAGCGCCGATGACGCCGGAAGCGATCATGCCCTTTTTGGTGTCCGGGCACCAGGTGCCGATGATGTCGGTGGTGAGCAGGATGCAGTGGATCAGGATGATGCTTGCGGCAATGGACGTGGGCAGGCCGTAGCCGATGACCAGACCAAAGCCGATGGCAAAGCTGGTGGCTGCCAGAGCCTTGCGGTCCATGCGCTTTTCCAGATACTCCGGCAGGACCGGGCGCAGGCCGTCGTTGAACACGGCGATGCTCTGGTTTGCCAGGATCGATGCCAACGCACCAACTGCCGCGATGATAACGTAGCGCAGAATGGTTTCCATATGTAATCCTCCTTATTTGACGATCCGGATCAGAAGCCCAGACCCTTGAGAATGATCGGCACGACCTTTTCGATGTGCTGATCCGTAAAGCCGTATGCCTTCTTGCCGGCCTTGACCTGTGCCAGGATCTCGTCCTCGCTCAGCATTTTGCCCGGCATGGACACCGTTGCGCACTGGTTCATGCCCAGCAGGGCAATGGCCATTGCCAGCGCACCGCCGCCGCCCGTCTTGCAGGCGCCGAAGTAGTAATCTGCCTGCCCGGTCTTGACCGCCATTGCCGCCGCAATGTCATCCTTGATCTCCACCGAGGCACGGTCGCCTACAACACCCTTGATGGTGTCATAAACCTTCTGCTTGTCGATCTGGCCGCCTACTACGATTTTCATAAGCTAGCCCTCCTTTCTGATGTGGGTTTTATGCAAATGCTGTCACGATTGTGCCAGCACGACCCCGATGTGCATGGTCAGGAACTTCTGCTCGTCCTCCGGCAGGTCCGGCAGGATCTCCCGCACCAGCGCCTGCGTTGCTTCCAGTGCCTTGGGGAAGGTAGGCTCCTGGCTGGTCTCTTCGTAGACCTCCTCGTCCAGCGGCTCCACCGGCTCTCCGCGGTGGATGCGCCCCAGCGCAGCGCACAGGTGCGTGATCATGGCGGAGGCGTTTTCTTCGGTCAATGTCAGACCGTATTTCTCCTGAAAAAAGCGGATCACGTCCTGTACCTTCCGGTAATCCTCCTCGGACAGCATCCCTGCCTGGTGCAGGATCGTTAATCTCGGTTCAAAATCCATCTCTGACATCTCCCAATGATTTTTTGTTTTGCTTACAGCCAGGCGCCGATCTTGTCGGCCAGCGTCTCAGCCGGTGCTTCGGTCCCAAAAATGTTCCAGACCAGCTCACAGATCTCGCCGCAGCAGCTGTAGGGACTGTAGTAGGACATGGAGTTAGGCTTGAAGCCGACGTTCTGCTTGTTGGTCAGGAAAATGACGGCGGTCTTGTTGGTCTTGTTCATGACCACATGGGTGCCGGTAAAGCCTGCGTGGCCAAAGGCGTCATAGTGGCGGTCGCCGCGGCCCATGAACGAGGAGCCCCGCTCAAAGCCCAGCCCGCGGGACGGCTTGCCGTTCTGCTCGCTGGTGAACTCGTCGATGACTTCCTTCTTGTAAAGGCGGACGCCCTTGTAGATACCGCCGTTCAGCATGGCCTGGCACAGCACGGCCAGATCTTCCGCGTCGGAGTACAGGCCCGCGTGACCGGCCACGCCGCCGTTTGCCATCCATGCATTGCCGTCGTTGCACTCGCCCTGCAGGGTGTAGTTGCGCCAGCCGGTGAAGGTGCGGAACGCGTCCAGATCGGCGGTACAGTCGTAGCCAAAGCCCGGGTAGTCGATCTCGTCCACCATGGCATACTCATACGGGTTGCCGAAGGAGGTGGCTGCCACATCCTCGGTGGTAAAGCCGTTGGCCAGCGGCAGATAGGTGGTGCGCTTCAGCCCCAGAGGCTTGTAGATCTCGTTCTTGACGTATTCGTCCATCGAGCGCCCGGTGATCCGCTCCACCAGGAAGCCCAGCATCTGGAAGCCCAGGTCGCTGTACTTTTCCTCGCCGGGGGCGAACATCAGCTCACAGTTGCAGATGTAATCCAGCACCTTGGCCTTGTCCTTCTCGATGTAGAGGAACATCGCCTTCCACTGCGGCAGACCGGAGGTGTGGGTCAGCAGCTGATGCACGGTGACGTTTTCCTTCCCGTTCTTGGCAAACTCCGGAATGTAGCTTGCTACCGTGGCATTCAGGTCGATCTTGCCCTCGCTGTACAGCTTCATGATGGACTGTGTCGTGGCCATGATCTTGGTGCAGGATGCCATGTCGAACATGGTATCCATCTGCATGGGGCGGGGATCGTCCAGCCGCACGCCCATGTCGTTGAGCATTGCGTAGCCGTATGCCTTTTCATACACGATCTTGCCGCCGCGTGCCACCACGATCGTTGCGCCGGGGAAATACCCCTGCCCCATGTAGTTTTCCACAATGTCGTCGATGGCCGTCAGGCGGTCATCGGTCCGGACGGGCATTGCAGACCGGGGGAAGCAGTTCTCCGCCTGCTCCGGGCTGGCACACCCCATAAAGGCAGAGGCAGCTGCCAGTGTGCCAACGGTTTTGCCGGATGCGATCAGGAAGTTGCGCCGAGTGATCTTTTTCATGCGAGATCTCCTTTTCTTTCTGCAAAAAAATCAGACATCCTGTATCGGTTTTCGGAAGAAAATGTTTTATACAATATTTTGTATTTTCATCCCGAAAGAAACATCCGCATGTCCTCCATGCAGATGTGACTTCTGTTTGACAGCACCTTTGCTTAGTAGCGCGGAATGATCTGCTTGCGCATCACCTGCTGCTGGATGTGGTCCACACGCTCCACCGACAAGATCTTGCGCACCAGCTGCGCGGTGATGTTATCACTTTTCCGGCAGGCAAGCACGGCCACCGTATCTTTTTCCTGCTCATCCAGCCGGGGCATCGGATAATAGCTCAGCCCATCCGGCAGCATATCGGCGCTCCAGACGCCGGCATCAATGACGCCGCTGTGCAGAAACGGCACCAGTTGACTATAGATGATGGGCACATATTGCACCGGCTTATCGGCAAAACAGAACCGGGTCAGCATCTCCTGGTCCACCGAGGAGGCATCCACGCCCACCTTGCAGTTCTGCCAGTCGCCCTTGAAGTCCGGGCGGACAAAGACCCGATGCTGTTCCACATAGCTCTGCGGGCCAAAGGCCGCGATCAGCTGGATATCCTTGCCCTCCTGCGCATAGTGTTCAAATGCAAGCTGGCTCATGACGCACAGATGAAAGCGCCCTTCTTCCACACAGTTCAGCCGGTAGCCGGAACCGCGCATGAATGCGATCGCACCCGTGACCCCTTTCTGGTTCAGTTCCTCATACAGTCCGCTGGCCAGGCCTTCATAGCGCAGGCCATACGGCATAGGCATCACGCAGGTCAGACCCGTATTGCTGCAATACTGCGCCATTGCCACATAGTCGATCTCTGTTGCAATGGTGCCGTTCTGCCCATGGGATTCCAGACAGATCACATGATTCTGTTTCAGGTTGTTCAGCGCGATCTGGATATTTCCCCGTGCCATCTCGCATTGTTCGCTCAGTTCCGTCACCGTGGGGATCCGGTCTCCCGGTTCCAGCCCTGCCAGGATCTGCGCGACCTGCAGCGTTGCCAGACCAGACTTCTGGAGCAGACTTGTGTTCATCATGGTTGCTCTTCCCTTCTCGACCTATCTTTCAATCCGCATCAGGTGGACCGTGGGAAATTCCACAGGAAAGAAGCGTATTTTGGGCGTTCCGCCCCTCCTCACAAGAGACAGATCGCTTGCAGATTTATGATAATACAAAATTTCATATATTACAATATGAAGTCTTGCACAAACTTTTTCCGTCGAATTTGTACAACCTGATTTTTTCATCCGCGGCGGCTTTCTGGTCCGTCGGCAGCCTCCCCGGCAGGAACACCATGCGCCGCTTGCCCTTGAGGTCACCCCCGCGTATGCGGGGAAAAGTCATAGTTCGGAGCCGAAATGCCGTTCAAATTGGGATCACCCCCGCGTATGCGGGGAAAAGCGCAAGGATTTTGAAACGGCGAACCGAAAAAAGGGATCACCCCCGCGTGTGCGGGGAAAAGCTGAAGTTCGGCACGAACGTGACCAAGAACCCGGGATCACCCCCGCGTGTGCGGGGAAAAGGCATTGTCCACGTTTTCGTCCCGGAAAAACTCGGGATCACCCCCGCGTATGCGGGGAAAAGTCCAGCCTGATGCAGATGGATGTCGGCCCCCTAGGATCACCCCCGCGTATGCGGGGAAAAGGAGAGCTGCCAAAAGATACAAAAGACTACTTTGGGATCACCCCCGCGTATGCGGGGAAAAGGATGCTATATGCAAGAGCTGTCCGGCGAGACAGGGATCACCCCCGCGTATGCGGGGAAAAGCTCTAGTTCAATGCGCGTCGTCCAGTCCTCCCGGGATCACCCCCGCGTATGCGGGGAAAAGGTCATCCCATGCACCCCGGGCCTGCATATACAGGGATCACCCCCGCGTATGCGGGGAAAAGTATTGGCGGCTCTGATGCCAACAAATGCCCTTGGGATCACCCCCGCGTATGCGGGGAAAAGTCACCAAATACGTCTGCAAGCCGCAGGGCGTTGGGATCACCCCCGCGTATGCGGGGAAAAGTGGATGACGCCGAGACCGGAGATCTTATCCATAGGATCACCCCCGCGTATGCGGGGAAAAGAAGCTGACATTCGATGCAGGCCAGCTTATCCCAGGATCACCCCCGCGTATGCGGGGAAAAGTTTAGCAAGCCTTGAAAGCCTGTGCCAGCCATGGGATCACCCCCGCGTATGCGGGGAAAAGTTCATGAGTTTAGCGTTTATAAGCCCTTGTTTGGGATCACCCCCGCGTATGCGGGGAAAAGAGCCGGGCAGCATGCCTTGCGATTTCTGCAGAGGGATCACCCCCGCGTATGCGGGGAAAAGGTGAAAGTGTGCAATGATATGTATGGAACACAAAGGATCACCCCCGCGTATGCGGGGAAAAGCAAAGGCCGCAGAGGCCGCAAACGCCGCTGCTAGGATCACCCCCGCGTATGCGGGGAAAAGTTTCGACTCCCTGACCGTCTGCCGCCGCTTGAGGGATCACCCCCGCGTATGCGGGGAAAAGCTGCTGACCACCCATCTGCAGGAATTCCTGTCGGGATCACCCCCGCGTATGCGGGGAAAAGGTTCGAGGAGCACGGTTTTGTTATAGGCGTATGGGATCACCCCCGCGTATGCGGGGAAAAGACTAAAAAGATCCCATCGCATCGGCCATTTCAGTTGCATCCTGTGCCTGTTTCATTCAGTTTTGCATAGAGCCTCTGCGTCAGGCGGCAGTCGGGCAGGGCCCTGTGCTCCACCCTGTCTGCCAGCCCAAAATGCCGTACCAGTGTGAGCAGCTTAAAGTTGGCAACGCCTATCACCTTCCGCCGCGCAAGCGGCAAAAGGTCGATCTTCCGGTTGGTCAGTATCGGCTTCTGGTTTCGCGTACAGGCCGCGCGCAGGAATTCCAGATCAAATTGCAGGTTGTACCCCACCAGAGCATCTTTGCCTACAAATTCCAGAAATGCTTCCAGCGCAGCGGCCGCGTCCATCCCGCCTTCCAGTTCCGACTGTGTGATTCCCGTCAATTGCGTGATCTCCGCAGGCAGCGGAGTTTGCAGGTGCACCAGGGCCGAAAATTCTTCCGTCGGCTGCCCGTCCCGCACCCGGACGGCCCCATACTCCACGATCGAGTCCGTCGCCGCGTGCAGGCCGGTCGTTTCCAGGTCGATTACCGTGTAATCGTTTTTTCCGGGCTTTCGGGCAGTCCGCTGTGCCATTTTTTGTGCCATCTGGTACTTTGCCGCCTTGCTGAACCCCGGTTTCAGGTCCATCGCCTCGGTCTGCGTCTGGGGCAGCGGGCGGCGCATCAGCTTGATGCCGTCAAAATCCACAGCTTCCCAGCTGGTGTTGTGGGTGCGGAACTCCATCCGCTGCTCCCCTGCCGCCGTGTAGACCAGTGTCGCCTGCCCGTTTTTCAGGTTCTGGCAGACACGGTCCCACACTGCATCCCGGACGCGGCTGCTCACATTGCCCACATAAACGCCGGTGTTGATCTCACACAGCCACTTGGACAGGTCGCCGCGCAGGCGGGGCGGGCAGTTGGTCATGGTCAGAACTACGATGGCTCCTCACCCGCTTCCCGGTCAAAGTAATTGATGCCGTTTGACACCGCACCGACCTTGTTATCCCAGAGGTAAACCACATCCGGCTCTTCCGTCTGTTCCTCTTCGGTCAGCAGCAGCCAGCGGATGTCGTGGACCATCCGTTCCAGAATATGATGCTCCACCATAGCATCCCGGACACGGCGGCGCACGACGGCAGGCAGGTCCTCCGGGGCCTGCGCCGCCACCTCAAATGCGATCGGGATGGTTACCTCCGCCTTGTATAGGTCGGCAATGTCGTACACGAAAGAGCACTCATGCCCGACGTGCACGAATCCCAGCCCCGGCGCACACCCCAGCGCCACAATGACCGCATGGGCCAGCCCGTACAGGCAGGCATGCGCAGCAGACAACGCCTGATTGACTGGATCCCCGGATGCAAAATCCTCCGGGCGGTACAGCCGCCCGCTCCACGGCACGCCAGTTTCTTTGGACGCCTTGCGGTAGACGTTCCGCACACGGCTGCCCTCCCGGCCGCGCAGCTGCTGCATCGTCAGATGGGAGACGTCCTCCTCCGGAAAACGCAGCTGATACATTTTGCGCACCACATCCAGATGCTTCCGGTGGTTGCTGACCAGTTCCGCCTGACGGATGAGCATCCGGGAATGGGTGGTCAGCGGGCGGCCGTGGGCATAATAGCGCACGCCGTGCTCCCCGACCCAGACCGCACCCACGCCGGTGTCTCCCATCAGCTCCATGGCACGGTGGG
>OOAC01001928.1_pt1 | contig 12681 bp, 9 predicted proteins | sample 1671041 | NCBI WGS metagenome assembly OOAC01 (sample SAMN06348116, study PRJEB24527) | human gut metagenome | biome: human gut; feature: ankylosing spondylitis patient; material: feces | host: Homo sapiens | place: China | collected 2015-10 | reverse complement strand
CATGAGCAATTAACCTACGCTCAGCTCCAATAAATTACACTCTTTTCGTAACTTCAAAAAACCAATCTCCTAAAATGTAATAAGTATGAAACTGAAACTATGGCTTCTTTTACTGCCGTTGCTTGGTATGTCGGTTGCCGTATCCGCACAGTCGTCTCTTCCCCGCAAGGTATCCGACGTTACGTTACTCGATCTGAACGGCGACCCTACGCAGCTCCCTTACTGGGGTGAGAAAAACCTGATGATCTTCTATATCGACCCCGACCACCACAAACAGAACGAGGATTTCACAACGGATATGGAGGAAAATCACCGGGTGGAAGGCGAAAACCTGTTCGGTTTCGGGGTAATGAACCTGAAAGACGCTCCGATGATTCCCAACGGTATGGCTCGCAACATGGCTCGCAAACGCACAGCCTCCAACGGCGCTACGGTACTGGCCGATCAAAACAATACCCTGCGCGATGCCTGGCAATTGGGCGACTGCAACAATATGTTCGTCCTGCTGCTGGTCAGCAAGGAGGGCGACCTGGTGTTTATGCGCAAGGGTCCTCTCTCCGATGCCGATAAAAAAGAGTTTTATCAAGTCGTACAGAAGTACAGATAAGACTTCTCCATGTCGAAATTCCTGACGGTCTTTTGCGGATTGCTACTCTTCGCATCGTCTCTGTATGCACAAGATAATAAGGTGTATATCGGAGAAAACGATACGATTCGGTATAGTTACACCCCGTTGCAGACGGATTCGATCCCTGCATCACAGCCGTCGGACACCCTGGCCGCCGCCCCGAAGAAAAAATCGTTCTGGCGGCGGCTTATCGATTACTTCGGAGAGTCGAGCACGGACAAAACTTTCGAAAAAAAGATCGACTTCACCTTCATCGGAGGGCCGAGTTATTCGAAAGACACTCAATTCAGCCTCGCGGTTATGGCTGCAGGTCTTTACCGCCTTGACCGCACGGATTCACTGACACCGCCGTCGGACATCACGGCATTCATCACGGGCGGTACGACAGGATTCTACATGGTGGGAATCAACGGTAACAACATATTCAGCCACAATCGCCACCGAATTTCGTACAAGCTCTCCTTCTACTCGCAGCCGACCGACTACTGGGGTATCGGCTATTCGGCCGGAGCGAATAATCCCAAAGGGTCGTACGTCGAAAAACGCTACGATGTGGACGTAAGATACCTCTATCAGGTCGTACCCAATATGTTCATCGGCGCCTCTGTCAATTTCCGCAACAGCCGGGGCATCAAGTTCACCCGGCCGGAATATATCGAGGGCCAAAACCCGGAGAACACGACTACGGGCATCGGTGCGATCGTGGAGTACGATACAAGGGATTTCATTCCAAATCCCTACAAGGGACTTTATTTAAGTCTGAAGGGAACCTGGCGGCCGGATTTTCTCGGGTCGAACGCCAAATCGCTCTGGCAGGCGATATTCACGGCGAACAGTTATCATCGGGTATGGAAAGGCGGTATCGTAGCCACCGAGCTGTACGGCGAATTCAATGCCTCGGGCACACCCTGGCTGATGAAAGCCCGCCTGGGTGGTTCGAAGCGTATGCGCGGCTACTACGAAGGACAATACAACGACAACGATATGATTACCCTCCAGGTCGAACTCCGGCAGAATATCTGGCGACGTATCGGCTGTGTCGTATGGGGCGGTGCGGGTAACGTATTTCCCTCGTTCGAAAAGTTCAAATGGGGGTACACCCTCCCCAACTACGGCATAGGCCTGCGGTGGGAATTCAAAAAACGGATCAATATCCGAGTAGATTACGGATTCGGCAAGCACACGAGCGGATTCCTGTTCAATATCAACGAAGCGTTCTGAAAGATATGGCAGTTCACGAAAAAAAAGAGAGTTTCAAGGAGCATAACGACAGAGGGTCCATCCTGCTGGCGTTCTACTTCGTTCTCACGCTGCTTATCCCCAACCTCGTATTACTATATACGGAGCCGTACTCCATCTGGTCGGCCGAAGCATCGCTCTTTATCCCGATGGGTTTCTACCTGATGTGGAGCGCCGTGCTGAAACGCTCCGGCATCATGATCTGGCTGGCCTTTCCGCTCGTCGTCCTCGCCGCCTTCCAAATCGTACTGCTCTACCTGTTCGGCAATTCGATCATCGCAACGGATATGTTCACCAACCTGCTGACGACCAATCCGGAAGAGGCTGGCGAGCTGCTCTCAAACATCTATCCATCGATCATCATCGTCTGCGCCATCTATCTGCCGCTACTCTGGTTCGCCTCACGCGACATCGGACAAAGGCACTGTCTTTCGAAAACGGCCCGCAAGAATATCGCCCTGATCGGACTCTCGTCCTTCATTCTCGGAGGGTTGTTCCTGGCCCCGGCCTATAAAGTGAGCGAAGACAAGCGGGTATTGAAAACCGACATTTTTCCGGTCAATGTTTTCTATAATATCGGTCTTTGCGGTTCGGAGTTCCGCAAAATGTACCGTTTCGAACACACCTCGGAGGATTTCACATACCATGCACGGCGCACGGCCGAGGCTTCCAAACGCGAGATTTACGTCTATGTAATCGGAGAAGCATCCCGGGCCGCCAACTGGCAACTGTACGGTTACCACAGGGAAACGAATCCCTGTCTGACCCGCACAGAGGGTCTGGTCGTATTCCGGAATACAGTCACACAGAGCAATACCACGCACAAAAGCGTGCCCTTGATTCTTTCGTCGGTAAAAACCGATCAACACGAAGAACTATACCGTCGCAAGGGGCTTCCGGCACTCTTCAAGGAGGCTGGGTTCAAAACCTGGTTTCTTTCCAACCAGCGCCCCCAGGGAGCCATGATCGACAAGTTGGCCAAGGATGCAGACAGCCTGGTGTACCTTCCGGAGCCACGTTACGATATGCAACTGCTGGAAGCGATGAAACAGGTTATCGCCGAAGATCCGGAACACGACCTGCTCATCATCCTGCACTGTTACGGCTCTCATTTCACCTATCACCAACGATACCCCCGTGAATTCGCCCGCTTCCTGCCGGACGATAACGTGGCCATCAACCGAAAGAACGTCGAGAAACTCGTCAATGCCTACGACAATTCGATCTACTATACAGACCACTTCCTCTCGCAGACGATCGAATATCTCCGCTCGCTCGAAAACGACTGTTCGGCGCTGCTCTACTGTGCCGATCACGGCGAAGATATTCTCGACGACGAACGGGAGCGCTTCTTGCACGCCTCCCCTACGACCACTTTTTATCAGCTCTATGTCGCCAATCTGGGATGGTTTTCGCCGGAATATCGACGGGAATTCCCGGAAAAAGTCGAAGCGGCCCGCAACAACGAATCCGCACCGGCCACAACCCACTCCATGTTTCAAAGCATGGCCGATATCGCTTCGATCGAAGGCGACTTCATCGATCCGGCCTACTCGTTGGTCAGTCCGACATTCGACTACCGGGCACCGCGCCGCTATCTGAACGATCACAACCTGGCCGTTCCTTTCCCGAAAACCGGCCTGTCGGATGAAGACCTCGAAAATTTCCGCCGGCACGGTATCGATTTAAGCTACTAAAAAACAGACGCAATCTTTTCGATATTCCGGAGATTCCTCTGTATCGCATACCGAATTTTCTGCCGGTTACGGTCTGCTCCTGTTCGAACAGTGAAGAATTATATAAATTATATGTTATTATGGGAATGCAGCACGCCAAATTTCCTCAAACAGGGGGGGGGGTAGCATTACAAACACGGTCACAGGCCGAATAATCGGATAGTACATCGAAAGATATAATTGCCAAGTTGTACACCCATAACAAAGGGCCGCATGTATCCCATGCGACCCTTCATTTTCAAAAAAGTAATAAACTTATTTCGAAGCTTCGACGGAAACCTTCCGGAACTCCTTCATCAGCTTGCTCAATTCCAGAGCGGCCTTGCGTGCGCGGGTTCCGGCTGCCGTGTTTCCTTTTTCTACCTGAGCGTTGGCATTACTTACGAATACTTCGTATTCGGCATTGATTTTTTCAACTAAATTTTTCATAATACGTATAATAATTTGGATGTATGTCGCAAAGATATAAAAAAATTTCAATTTCCAATTTTTTCGCCCCCAAAAGCAACGCAACCATAAAATAGCCTGAAAAACCGTACTGAGCCGGATTATCCCCATATATGGGGATGTCCGTTCCTGAAATATTTCCCTATCTTTGCCCCGTAATTTCTGCAAAAGAACATGCGTTTATCGGATTTGAAAACAGGCCAGTCGGCCACGATTCTCAAAGTACTCGGACATGGCGGATTCCGCCGCCGAATTATGGAAATGGGGTTCGTACGCGGCAAAAAAGTCGAAGTGGTTCTCAATGCCCCGCTGCGCGACCCGATCGTTTACAAAATCATGGACTACGAGGTTTCGCTGCGCCGCAGCGAAGCCCACATGGTCGTAGTTATCACCAACGAAGAGGCCGAAGGCCTGATAAGCGAAGAATATAACGGAACACGCGAAGGCGACCAGCTCCATGAGGTCATCGCCCAAAGCTCAAAGCGGATCAACGTCGCACTGGTGGGTAACCCGAACAGCGGCAAAACCTCGCTGTTCAACGCTATTTCGGGCGGTCACGAACACGTCGGCAACTACAGCGGCGTCACGGTGGACGCCAAACGAGGACACTGCACCTACAGAGGCTATCGTTTCGAAATCACCGACCTGCCGGGCACCTACGCACTCACGGCTTACTCGCCCGAGGAACTTTACGTACGCCGCCATTTGGCGGAACATACGCCGGACGTAATTATCAATGCCGTCGTAGCTTCGAACCTGGAACGCAACCTCTACCTCACTACCGAACTCATCGACCTGAATCCCCGAGTGGTTGTAGCGCTCAATATGTACGACGAGCTGGAAGCGAGCGGCGCCGAACTCGACTACGACAGTCTGGGACGAATGCTGGGTGTGCCGATGGTGCCGGTCGTCGCCCGTCATGGACGGGGTATCGAAGCCCTGCTGGACACGGTGATCGCCGTCTATGAGAACGAGGACGACCGTGTGCGTCACATTCATATCAACCAGGGACCGGTTATCGAGGAGAGCCTGCGGACAATCACGGGAGCATTGAAGGAATCCAGAGAATTGCCCCCGCAATTCCCGCCGCGTTATATCGCAATGAAACTACTTGAGGAAGATAGTTATATAAAGGATCAACTGAAGCATCACCCGAAATACCCCGAATGGGAGGAAGCGAGCAAACGGGAAGCGCAGCGGATCAAGAACCTGCTGGATGAAGACATCGAAACGGCCTTTGCCGATCAGAAATACGGATTCATCTCCGGAGCTCTGCGGGAAACCTACACCCCGGGAAAGAAGGAACAGACACAAGTGACGAAAATCATCGACGCTTTCGTGACCCACAAGCTCTGGGGCTTTCCGATCTTTTTCTTCCTGATGTGGCTGATGTTTTACTGCACGTTCAACTTGGGAGCCTATCCCCAGGAGAGGATCGAGCAACTGGTGGGACTGATCGGTCAGGGCGTGGATGCCTGGATGCCGGACGGAGCGTTGAAAGACCTGCTCGTGGACGGCGTAATCGGCGGCGTGGGAAGCGTCATCGTCTTCCTGCCGAATATCATGATCCTATACCTGTTCATCGCTTTCATGGAGGATTCGGGCTACCTGGCTCGCGCAGCCTTCATCATGGACCGGATCATGCACCGCATAGGGCTGCACGGCAAGTCGTTCATTCCACTCATCATGGGTTTCGGCTGCAACGTACCGGCCATCATGGCCACGCGCACGATCGAAAGCCGCAGCAGCCGGCTCATCACCGTACTGCTCGTCCCCTTCATGTCGTGCAGCGCCCGCATTCCCATCTATATCCTGCTGATCGGCACATTCTTCGCTGCCTATGCCAGCTGGGTGATGCTCGGACTGTATCTGCTGGGAATCGTCGTGGCTGTCATCACGGCCCGGCTGATGCGCCGTTATCTGTTCAAGAAGGACGAAACGCCGTTCGTCATGGAGCTGCCGCCCTATCGGGTCCCGACAATGCGGGCTACGCTGTCGCACATGTGGGATCGCTGCGCGCAATACTTGCGCAAGATGGGCGGGCTGATTCTAATCGCTTCGGTGGCGGTCTGGTTCTTGAGTTATTATCCGACGCCGGACGCAGCCGCCCCGGCAGAAACTATGGAGGAACATTATGAAAACTCCTACCTGGGACAGGTCGGCCAGGCATGTTCGCCCGTATTCGAACCGCTCGGCCTGAACTGGAAAGCCAGCATCGCCATTCTCACGGGCCTGCCGGCCAAAGAGATCGTCGTCAGCACGCTCGGCGTGCTCTATTCGGAACAGGGCGACGCCCCGGAAGCCGAACTCGACTCTCCGACCCTCTCCCAGCGGCTGGTCGCAAGCGGGGATTTCACCCCGGCATCGGCCCTCGCCTTTCTGGTCTTCATCCTGCTTTACCTGCCATGTATCGCCACGATCGTAGCGATCGCCGCAGAGATCGGCTGGCGCTGGGCCTGTATTTCGGTACTCTACAATACGGCTTTGGCATGGATAATGGCTTATCTGACGTATCACCTTTTCTCCTGGTTATAATATGACGGACTGGCAAAATATCGCTGTAATAGGGATCGGCATCCTCGTCCTCGGATTCAGCGTCCGCTGGATTGTACGGATTGTCCGACATCGAGAGGATGTCGGATGTTCGTGTTGCTCGAAAACCGAATGTCCGCATTGCAAGTCCCGGCACCCGAACAAGGGGTGTTGTTCCTAAAAACAGCGCTGTAATCTTTCTTCCGATTACAGCGCTGTTTTATTCCCCCAAAAAAATCAAAATCGCATCTATACTGGCAAGTAAATACCTTTCAATGTATCCCTTATCCGACGGCCGTTTATTTACACCTTGCGACCTCGTTTATAATTTGGCCTCTTTCCTAAACCCTCTCTGAAGAGAGTGGAGTTGCCTGCTCCCAAAAACATTAAATTATATAACGACTGCTCGCAGATTCCAGCAGGAACCCTCGGTCCTGCGGGTCGTTATCCGATGCCAAATTCCACCCGAACCCTCTCTTGGGCCGATTTTCGACTTTTCCTCGAAGCATATCGGTCAATTCCGGGGCAACTCAGGTCAGGGTATTGAAATATACGATTAGCTATTTTCCCCTAAATAATTTGGAATTTTGTTATTTTTCATTTAATTTAGAGATAGCAAAATGCGGAAAATAGAGCTGAAAATATCGAAATTAACCCTCCCATCAAAAAACTGGCCCGATTTTCCGATGCAGGATTACAACCCTTCTGCAATATTTGCAACAACTCCCGCAGTCGTGCTGCGGGAGTTGGTATTGTTACATAAGCCCCGACCGGGGCCGCGTCGTAGAGTTCTACAACGCGAACAGAATGAATATCTGAGCTGTAAGTACCCGCAGGAACATCACGACGGGATAAACCGTCGAATAGCTCAAGGCCGGCATATCGTTGCCTGCCGTGCCATTGGCATAAGCCAGTGCCGGAGGATCGGTCATACTACCGGCCATAAGTCCCATGAGCGTATAATAATTCATCTTCAGCCGGGCGCGGGCGAAAATACCGACCAGCAACAACGGGATCACCGTAATCAGCGCACCGTATCCGATCCAGCGGTAACCGCCGCCAACGATCGCATCGATGAACCCGTCGCCGGCTCCCAGACCGACTGCCGCCAGGAAGAGCGCAATGCCCACTTCGCGCAACATCAAGTTGGCACTCATGGTAGTATAGGTCACCAAATGGAACCGGGGACCGAAGCGGCCGAGCAACAGCGCCACGATCAACGGACCACCTGCCAAACCCAGCTTAACGGGCTGCGGCACGTTCAACAACGGAATGGAACCCAACAGAACACCGAGCGCGATACCGACGAAGATCGTCACCAGATTCGGCTCACGGAGTTTTTTGAGCGAATTACCCAATACGGCGGCGACCTTCTCGATCGCATTCTCCGGCCCCACGACCATCACGCGATCGCCGATCTGAAGCTGCATTCCCTGATAGGGAATCAGATCGACTCCGGCACGATTGACACGCGTAATGTTGATGCCGTAGCGGGTTCTCAAGCGAAGATCGGCGAAAGTCTTGCCGTTGATCTCCGGCTTGGTAATCAGAATACGACGCGAAACCAGCTTCGAATCCGGCGTATCCCACTCCTTCTCCCCCATTTCGATCCGATTACCGATGAAAGCCGTCACCGCTTCGCAATCTTCGGATGCACAGACGACCAATACCTTATCCCCGAGCGAAATAATACTGTTGCTGTCCGCCAATACGATCGTACCGTCGGGATGAGCGATCCGGGAAATAACGAATTTCCGATTGATCAACTCATTGACATAGGAGATGTCGTGTCCGCTCAACATCTTGTTCGTACACTCGATCGAAACGATTTCGGCCATCTTGTGTTCTGCGGAAATCGCAGCGAGCGCCTCATCCTCCTTCCCGAATTTCACCCGCAGAGCATAACGGATGAAGATCATCGAGAAAATGATACCGATCACGCCCAGCGGATAAGCTACGGCATAGCCCAGGGCAATACTGGGGTCTTCGACTCCCGAAGCGTCCGCATAAGCCTGCTGTGCTGCACCCAGTCCCGGCGTGTTGGTCACCGCACCCGAAAGGATGCCGACCATCGTGGGAATCGGCGTACCCGATACCAAATGAATCACGTACGCCACGCCTACCCCGAGCAAAACGATCGTCGAAGCCAGGCAGACGAGCGTCAGCCCGCCATGCTTGAACGAAGCGAAGAAACCCGGGCCGACCTGCATACCGATTGAAAAAACAAAAAGGATCAGACCGAACTCCTGGATGAAATGACGTACTTCGGCCGGGATTCCCATACCGAAATGCGCGGCGATGATGCCGACGAACAAAATCCAGGTGATACCGAGTGAGATACCGCAAACCTTGACTTTGCCCAACAGAATACCTGCGGTAATCACCAATGCGAGCGTGAATACGGTGTGGGCTATCCCGCCACCGACAAATAAAGAGTAGAGCCAATCCATACCATTGATTTTAATAAAATGGCGCGAAACATACCGCGCATTGCGTCCGGAACGGACATCGCCGCATCCGAGCGTTACGCTTCCGCCCGAAAAAATTTTTGCAAAGGTAATCCTTTTTCCGGAAGACAAAAAATCAGTAGAGGAATTTCTCGATCACCGGCAGCAGCAGGGCCGTCATGATCCCCATCAGTGCCATAGCCAAACCGCTGAGCGCCCCTTCCAGCGCACCGATTTCGATCGCACGGGCCGTTCCGATGCCATGCGCCGCAGACCCCAGCGCGAATCCCTGTGCCATAGGATCCGTGACCCCGCAACGCCGAAGCAGCCAGGGACCGACGAGACTGCCGAAAATACCGACACAAAAGACGACGACCGAGGTGATCGTAATGATGCCGCCGAGCGGTTCCGCAACCGATACGGCGATCGGCACCGTCACGGATTTCGGAGCAAGCGAAGTTTGCAAAATCCGATCCGCCCCCAGCATACGCGCCAGATAAACCACACTAAGAACTCCGACCACGCAGCCGACGACGACCGACACGAGAATCGGAAGCAACCGTCCCCGCATATGCTCGAGTTGTTCGTACATCAGATAACCCAGAGCCACGACCGAAAGTCCCAGTCCGAAATTGAGCAACTCGGTCGAACGACGGTAATGCTCGTAACCGATACCGAAAAGTTTCAGATAAAGGATCATCGCCACGAAACCGAGCAGCACGGGGTGCAGCAGGGCGAACTTGGTTCGACTGTATAACGCACTCCCCAGGCAATAAAAGCCGACCGTGAGGGTCAGCAACACCAGATCCGATCCGACGAACTGCTCCATCACGCCTTTTTATTCAGTTTTTGAAAAACCCTTCCGACGCAGACCAGCACCAACATCGTACTCACTCCGCCCGAAATAACGATCGCCCAAAAATTATCGAGCAGGACTTCGTAGGATACCATCAACCCCACCCCGTACGGGATGAAAAACAGGGCCATAGCGCCCAGCAGAAAACGAGCGGCGGGCCGGATCATCTCCGCATCCACGATATGCAGGCAGAGAGAAGCGAACAGCAGGATCATACCGACGATACTCCCCGGCAGATACCCGCCGATAAGCAGACTGACGCCGTTCCCCAGCGCCCAGCAAAAAAGAATATAGAAAAGTCCTGCCAGCACGTGGCAAAGATACGAATAAGCCGAGCGCAAAAGCAAATTTTATTTGCATTTTGCCGAGGCGAAGTATCTAAATAAAAAGGCAGCGACACGATCGGGAATCCCAGATACGAAATTCGAAAAATCTGTTCCGGCATAAGGTTCGACATCTCTTTCGGAACCGGCGGCACGAATTCCCACGCTCCCGCATTCCCCGAAACCCGGTCAGGGACAGAGGCAAATCCGGTGTCCGGAACCGACTCTCGGCAACACGCCGTAACCTATTGTTTCACAACGATTAAAAAAATCCATTCGACGCCTTTTTCCGCTTCGTTCGAAACGATCACCGGGGCAGAAATTATTTATTAAAAATTTTTGCACAAAATTTGGAAATTCAAATTTGTTCACTATATTTGTTATTCGAATAACAATACGGCCCTTCTCCGAAGAAAAACGGAGCGAGCCCAAAGGAAGGGAAATAACCATTAAAAATTCAATACAATGGCCAAATCATTAAAAATCAGAGATCTTACGTTGCGTGACGGCCAACAGTCGTCTTTCGCTACACGAATGAACCAGGCCCAAATCGACCGCTGCCTTCCTTTCTACAAGGATGCGAACTTTTACGCCATGGAAGTTTGGGGCGGCGCAGTGCCCGACTCGGTAATGCGCTACCTGAATGAAAATCCCTGGACCCGCCTGGAAACCATTCACAAGGCAATCGGAAACGTATCGAAGCTCACGGCCCTTTCGCGCGGCCGCAACCTCTTCGGTTACGCCCCCTATACGGACGAGATCATCGACGGCTTCTGCCGTAATTCGATTCAGAGCGGCTTGGGCATCATGCGTATCTTCGATGCCCTGAACGACGTGAACAACGTCAAATCGACCGTAAAATACGTGAAGCAATACGGCGGTATCGCCGATTGTGCTGTGTGCTATACGGTAGATCCGAAATATCCGGAAATCGGGTTCTTCGGCAAATTGATGGGCAAGAAGAACCCGAAGCCGGTATTTACGGACGAATACTTCCTCTCGAAAGCCAAGCAAATGGAGGCGCTGGGAGCCGATATGATCACGATCAAGGATATGTCGGGTCTGATCCCGCCCCACCGCGTGAGCAAACTGGTGAAACTCTTCAAGCAGAATCTGAATGTCCCCATCGATTTCCACACCCACTGCACCCCGGGCTACGGTCTGGCATCGGTGCTGGCGGCGATCGTCGCAGGAGTCGATATCGTCGATACCAACTGCTGGTACTTCAGCGGCGGTACGGGAGCGCCGGCTATCGAGTTGATCTACGTCTTCTGCAAGAAACTGGGGATCGACACGGGTGTCAACATGGAAGCCGTTGCCAAGATCAACACCCAGCTCAAGGAGATCCGCAAAGAGCTCGAAATTTCGGTCTTCGGCAAAGAGAAGCCTATGCCGAAGCCTTTCAATCCGCTCACCGACGAACTTCCGAAGGAGATCGACGCCGAATTCGACCGTGCGATCAAAGCAGCGCAGGCGGACGACGAAGAGACGCTGCTCGACGCCTGCCACAAGATCGAGGCCCATTTCGGATTCCCGGCACCGAACGAACTGGTCAAGAAGGCCGAAATCCCGGGCGGCATGTACTCCAACATGGTGGCACAGCTCCAGCAGCTCAAGGCCGAGGAGATTCTGCCCCGCGCCATGGAGTTGATCCCGACTGTACGTCTGGCCGCAGGTCTGCCGCCGCTGGTGACCCCTACCTCGCAGATCGTGGGTGCCCAGGCCGTAAGCTGCGCATTGGACGAAAAGGCCGGACGGCCGATGTACACGACCAAGAGTTCGCAATTCGTTGCTCTCGTAAAGGGCGAATACGGTGAAACGCCGGTGAAGATCGACCCCGAATTCCGGTTCAAGATCTGCGGTGTACGCGAAGAGATTCCCTACGATACGTCGAAATACCAGATGCAGCCCAATCCCGAACTGCCCGAAGCAGGAGGCGTAAAGCTCGCTGCCAATGAAAAAGAGGTGCTTCTGCTCGAGCTCTTCCCGATGGTTGCCAAGACATTCCTCACCGACCAGAAGAAGAAAGCCTACGAAGCGACGGCAGCCAAAGACACTCCGAAAACTGCCGCCCGGAGCGAACACAAGGTCGAAGCCAAAGCCATCACGGGCCACAAGGTGACCGCTCCCCTGCCGGGCAAGATCATCGCCCTGAAGGTGAAGGTCGGCGACAAGGTAAAAGCCGGACAGGAAGTGGTTATCCTCGAAGCGATGAAGATGGAAAACTCGATCACCAGCGACGTGGCGGGGACGATCAAGCAGATTCTCGTACAGGAAGGCGACAACGTCGCAACCGATGCCATCCTGGTGGAAGTGGAAGAATAGCTCCTTTCCGGAAATATCATCCGACCGGTCCCGAAAAATCAACGGGACCGGTTTTTCTTTTTGCAAATAAATAGTATCTTTGACTTCGTCTTGGATACTTCGCCTCGGCAAAATGCAAATAAAATTTGCTTTTGCACTCGGCTTATTC
>OOAC01001910.1_pt1 | contig 12848 bp, 10 predicted proteins | sample 1671041 | NCBI WGS metagenome assembly OOAC01 (sample SAMN06348116, study PRJEB24527) | human gut metagenome | biome: human gut; feature: ankylosing spondylitis patient; material: feces | host: Homo sapiens | place: China | collected 2015-10 | reverse complement strand
TTTTTTATGTTATAGGAAATTACTCTGTAATGTTCCTATAACATAAATAACACTCCGGGCAGGATCGCACTGCGATGGAGAGTAATGATACTGCTTCAGGTATGCCATATATGGCATATATAAGGCACAAAAAGGAATATGTCAATATCCCCCTGCAGGGCTTACTGATGTCAGAATTGTCTGATATCATAAAAGCCAGTTACCAATAAAGAAAAAGCGAGGGAACATGAAATGAAAAAGGGTTTATTGACAATGGCCGGAGTGCTTCTGACTGTATCACTGGTCAGTGCCGGAACAACAGTGCCTGTACTGGCAGAGGAAGAAACAACACTGGTATACGGAAGCGGAGATTATACCAGGATCAATCCTGCTATGGATGAACATGGAGAGATCAATATTCTGATCTTCAACGGTTTAACTGCACATGACGGAGATAATCAGGTAGTTCCGGGACTGGCAGAGAGCTGGGATTTTGATGATGAAACCAATACTTATACATTCCATATGGCAGAAGATGCCAAGTGGCAGGACGGCGAACCTGTGACAGCAGAGGATGTTAAATTTACTATCGAAGCGATCATGGATCCGGAAAACGGTTCTGAGAATGCACCCAACTACGAGGACGTAGAGGAAATCAATGTGATTGATGATCATACGGTTGCGTTCAAGCTTGAGGACAAAAACGTTGCATTCCTTGACTATATGACAATGGCAGTTCTTCCTAAGCATCTGCTTGAGGGCGAAGATATGCAGACCTCTGATTTCTTCCGTAATCCGGTAGGAACAGGTCCATACAAGATTGAATCCTGGGATGAGGGACAGGCGATCACACTGGTTAAGAATGAAGATTATTTCAAGGGTGAGCCTTCCATCGATAAAATTGTATTCAAGATCGTACCGGATGACAATGCGAAAGCACTTCAGTTAAAATCCGGAGAACTTGATCTGGCATTATTAACACCAAAGGATGCAGCTGCTTTTGCAGATGATGATGCATATACATGCTACGATATGAAGACTTCTGACTATCGTGGAATCATGTTTAACTTTGGAAATGAATACTGGCAGAAAAACCGTGATCTGATCCCGGCAGTATGCTATGGACTTGACCGTCAGGCGATCATCGACGCAGTTCTCCTTGGACAGGGAATGCCGGCTTATGGACCTCTTCAGAGAAATATCTACAATTATGAAGATGTAGAGCATTATGATTACAATCCTGAAAAAGCAAAAGAAATTCTGGAAGCTGCAGGATGCGAGATGGGTGATGACGGATTCTATTATCGTGACGGCGAAAAAGTGGGATTTGTAATCAGCGTAAGTGCAGGAGATCAGGTACGTATTGATATGGCTCAGATCGCAGCACAGGAACTGAAAGAGATCGGCATGGATGTATCAGTAGAGATCCCTGCACAGACAGACTGGGCAGGACAGATGGCATTCCTGATCGGATGGGGAAGCCCATTTGACGCTGACGACCATACATACAAAGTATTCGGAACAGATAAGGGAGCAAACTACTCCGGCTATTCTAATGCAGACGTTGACAAGTATCTGACAGAAGCAAGACAGTCAGCTGATCCGGAAGTTCGTGCAGAAGCCTATGCTAATTTCCAGAAAGCTCTGGCAGAGGATCCGGCTTATGCAATGATCTGCTATATTGATGCCAACTATGTTGCTGACAGCAATATTAAAGGAATTGATTCTGATACAATTATGGGACATCATGGAGTTGGAATCTTCTGGAATGTAGCAGACTGGACTATTGAATAAAAAGATAAAGGTTGTGACGGGGGCACTAAAGGTGCCCCCTTTTTACACGAGCGGAAAAAGGATTAAAAATGGAACATTTATTAGAGGTTAAAAATCTTTCAGTCAGCATTGACGGTCCTGCCGGAGAAGTCCAGGCAGTAAGAGATGTGTCTTTTTCATTAAAAAGGGGAGAGGTGCTGGCTATAGTTGGAGAATCCGGATGCGGGAAGAGTGTGCTTTGCAAAAGTATCATGAAGCTTTTGCCGCCAAGTGCAAAGATTAAAGAGGGCAGCATCTGTGTGAACGGACAGGATATCACCTGTTACAGGGAAAGGGAGATGCAGAAACTGCGTGGAAGAGTTTTTGCTATGATCTTTCAGGATCCTATGACATCCCTGAATCCAACTATTAAAATTGGAAAACAGATTGGGGAAGCAGTGGTGATCCACAATAAGAATTACACGAAGGAACAGGTAAATAAGAAGGTTCTGGAGCTTATGGAACTGGTAGGTATCTCCCATCCAAAGGAACGATATCATCAGTATCCCTGGCAGTTCTCCGGAGGAATGCGTCAGAGATGTGTTATGGCCATTGCTCTGGCAGCAGATCCGGATATTTTATTTGCAGATGAACCAACTACTGCACTGGATGTGACCATACAGGCACAGATTCTGGATCTTCTGCGGGAAATACAGATGAAGCTTGGAACAGCTACCATACTGGTATCCCATGATCTGGGAGTGGTTGCACGTGTGGCAGACAGAGTGGCAGTCATGTATGCAGGCAAGATCGTAGAGATCGGTACAGCAGAGGAAGTGTATTATGATCCCAGACATCCATACACATGGGGGCTGATGAGATCACTGCCTGCATTTGCAAATGGAAAAGAAAGCCTGTACACCATCCCCGGCATGCCTCCTACTTTAATAGATCCGCCGAAAGGTGATGCTTTTGCATGTCGAAATGAATATGCCCTGAATATTGATTATGAAGAAATGCCGCCTATGTTTAAGATAACAGATACTCATTATGCGGCAACCTGGCTGCTGGATCCAAGAGCACCGCAGATCAAATCACCTGTGGGAGGAATCGTCCATGAGTAAAGAAATTTTATTGGATGTCAGGCATCTGACTCAGCAGTTTCATCTGACAAAAAAGATCAAGGTAAAGGCTGTAGATGATGTCTCATTTCAGATCCATAAAGGTGAGATCTTTGGTCTGGTAGGGGAATCCGGTTCAGGAAAGTCCACAGTTGCCAGATGTCTGATGAATATATATCAGCCGGCTCAGGGAGAAATCTGGTATAAAGATGTAAATATCTGCGACAAAAAGGAATTCAAAAAGCATAAAAAAATGCTGCAGACCCGCCGCCAGATGATATTTCAGGATTCCGCATCCAGTTTGAACCAGAAAATGAAGGTGTCAGATATTATTACGGAACCAATGAGAATCCAGCATATCACACCTCCGAGAGGAAGCTTTGTGAAGGAAGCTGCTTTTCAGATGGAATATGTAGGACTTGAGAACAGTTTCCTGGATCGTTATCCATCTGAATTATCAGGGGGACAGAGGCAGCGAGTGGCCATAGCCAGATCTCTGTGTATGGAACCGGAATTTCTGGTGGCTGATGAACCGATAGCTTCTCTGGATGTGTCCATACAGGCACAGATCGTCAATCTGTTCCGTCATCTGCAGGAGGAGCATGGATTTACATTTCTGTTTATAGCTCATGACCTGGCTATGGTTGAGTATCTCTGTGACCGTGTAGGAGTTATGTATCATGGAAAACTGGTAGAACTGGCACCATCGGAAGAATTGTATTCCCATCCGGTACACCCTTATACAAAAACCTTGCTGTCTGCAATTCCTGTTCCGGACCCAATTAGGGAAAGAAAAAGAGTTCTGCAGTACTATGATGGGGAAGGAATGGAAAACAGCGTGTGGACAGAAGTGTCACCTGGACATTTTGCAATGCTTCCGGCTGAAGGAAAGGGGGGCAGTATATCATGAGACAAAAAAAATTAGTTTACTATGGTAAAAAATGCCTGATATTCCTGATCTCAGTATTTATATTGTCTGTAGCTGTATTTTATGTAGCCCGTCTTGCACCGGGAGATCCGTTGATCTCCTATTATGGTGACCGTACAGAGAAGATGAGTCCGGAAGAACGTGAATGGGCTATGGAGAAACTGGGGCTGAACGAACCAATTTCTGTACAGTATGTGAAGTGGGTAAAAAATGCCTTTCATGGAGAATTTGGAATTTCATTTAAATATAAACAGGATGTGGTAGAAGTGATCGGCGGCCGTATTGGCAATACACTTGTACTTGGAGGAATCGGATTTATCATTATGTTTGCCGGAGCCTTGCTTCTGGGAATCCTGTGTGCCTGGTACGAAAACCGGCTGGCAGACCGGATCCTGTGTAAGCTGGGAACCATATCCAGTTGTATTCCTGAGTTCTGGATGGCCCTGGTCCTGATCCTTGTTTTTTCCGTAAATCTTAAGATCCTGCCAAGCAGTGGTGCTTACAGTACAGGAAATGCAGGAGATATCGGTGACAGAGTGCTGCATTTGATCATGCCTCTGACCATCGTGGTCATGGAGCATTTATGGTATTATGCTTACATGATCCGAAATAAGATCCTTGAAGAGGTTCGCACAGATTATGTACTTTTGGCAAAGGCAAAAGGCCTGGATAAGAAAAAGCTTATGTTCAGACATTGTGTCCGAAATGTAATGCCTGCTTATCTGAGTATTATGGCCATTGCAGTCCCCCATGTACTTGGAGGAACCTATGTGGTAGAAAGTGTATTCTCTTATCCCGGAATCGGAGCTCTGTCCTATGAGAGTGCCAGATATCATGATTACAATCTGCTGATGCTGCTTTGTATGATGTCAGGAATCCTGGTTATTTTCTGTAATATCGTCAGTCAGACTATTAATGAACAGATAGATCCCCGTATGAAGGATGAAGTAATAACCGAGAAATCGGAGGTAGTAGAAGGATGACCAATCATTTATTTGAACTGGCAGGAAACAGAAAGACAGAAACCGTAATTCCCAAATCAAAGAAAAAGTGGTATCAGGGAAAACCCGTTGTTTCAGCAGCAATCCTGATTCTTATCGTACTGGGCTGCCTGTGTGCGGAACTGATCATGACAAAGGATCCTGCTTATATGGATCTGTTAAACTATAATAAAGCTCCTGACAGGGAGTTCCTTTTTGGAACAGATACTATGGGACGTGATGTTTTTTCCATGATCTGGTATGGAGGAAGGATCTCGATCGGTGGATTAGCCACAGTTATTTCTACTTTTATTGCAGTGGTAGTCGGTGCCTTCAGTGGAGTGGCACCTGCCTGGCTTGATGAACTGATCATGAGATTTACAGAAATATTCTTAAGTATACCAACTCTGCTCCTGATCATTTTGCTGCAGGCTATTATGGGAGATGCAAATATCCTGAGTCTGTCCTTTGTGATCGGTGTGACCAGCTGGACCAGTATTGCGAAAGTAGTACGCACAGAGGTACGGCAGATACGAAACAGTGAGTATATCATCGCTGCAAGATGTATGGGAGCAGGATTCTTCCGTATTTTGTGGAAGCATCTGGTGCCGAACTTTTTCTCATCCATTATGTTTATGGTAGTCATGAATGTAAGAACTGCAATGATCTCTGAAGCTACTTTAAGCTTTATGGGCATTGGACTTCCGATAGAGGTTATCACATGGGGAAGTATGCTGTCTCTGTCAGATAAGGCATTAATGACAGGTTCCTGGTGGATCATTCTGATCCCCGGAATTTTCCTGATCGCCACAGTGCTCTGCCTGACCAATATAGGAAATGCCTGCAGAGAGCAGACAAACAGAAAAGAAAGTAACTTTTAAAATTTGACCGAAATCTCGCTGTTTTGTTGCTGATTTGTCTGATTTATGATATTATGGAAATATCTTAAAAAATCTAAAAAATAAGGCAGGAGTGGTCAAAATGTATCAGGAAGAATACAAACGTTGGTTGGCAGCAGATCTGCAGGATGCGGATCTTAATCCGGAATTATCCAAAATCGAAGGAAATGATGAAGAGATCAAAGATCGTTTCGCAGTAGCGCTGAAATTTGGAACAGCCGGACTTCGCGGAGTTCTCGGAGCCGGAACCAACCGTATGAATATTTATGTAGTTCGCCAGGCAACACAGGGACTTGCGAACTGGGTAAAAACACAGGGCGGTAATCAGACAGTAGCCATCAGCTATGACAGCCGTCTTAAGAGTGATGTATTTGCAAAAACAGCAGCAGGCGTACTGGCAGCAAATGATATCAATGTCAGAATTTATGACGCACTGATGCCTGTACCTGCACTTTCCTTTGCAACACGTTACTATGAATGCAATGCAGGTATTATGGTAACAGCATCCCACAACCCGGCTAAGTACAACGGATACAAAGCATACGGTCCTGACGGATGCCAGATGACAGACGATGCAGCTGCTATCGTATATGAAGAGATCCAGAAAACAGACGTACTTACAGGTGCGAAATATATGTCCTTTGCAGAAGGCGTAGAACAGGGAAAAATCCGTTTCGTAGGAGATGACTGCAAGCAGGCTCTCTATGAAGCTATCGAATCCCGTCAGGTTCGTCCGGGTCTCTGCAAGACAGCAGGACTGAAACTGGTTTACAGCCCGTTAAACGGATCAGGACTTGTACCTGTAACTCAGGTATTAAAAGATATCGGAATCACAGATATCACAATCGTTCCGGAACAGGAATATCCGAACGGATACTTCACAACCTGCAGCTATCCGAACCCGGAAATCTTTGCAGCTCTGGAGCTTGGATTAAATCTTGCAAAAGAAACAGGTGCAGACTTAATGCTTGCAACTGACCCGGATGCAGACCGTGTTGGTATCGCAATGAAATGCCCGGATGGTTCCTATGAGCTGGTAACAGGTAATGAGGTAGGTGTACTCCTTCTTGACTATATCTGTGCAGGCCGTATCGAAAAAGGTACAATGCCAAAGAACCCGGTAGCAGTGAAATCCATTGTTTCCACACCACTTGCAGATGCAGTGGCAGAGCACTATGGAGTAGAACTCAGAAGCGTACTTACAGGATTCAAGTGGATCGGCGATCAGATCGCACAGCTTGAAGCAGCAGATGAAGTAGACAGATTTATCTTCGGATTTGAAGAGAGCTACGGATACCTTGCAGGACCATATGTACGTGACAAGGATGCTGTTATCGGATCTATGCTGATCTGTGAAATGGCTGCATATTACAGAAGCATCGGAAGTTCCCTGAAACAGAGAATGGAAGAGATCTATGCACAGTACGGACGTTACCTGAACAAAGTAGACAGCTTTGAATTCCCGGGATTAAGCGGAATGGATAAGATGTCAGCTCTGATGCAGGGACTTCGTGACAAACCTCTCACAGAGATCGCAGGTCATGCCATCGTAAAAGTAACAGATTATCAGAAACCGGAAGAAACAGGACTTCCTGCAGCAAACGTACTGATCTACAAACTGGATAACGGTGAGACAGTAGTTGTCCGCCCATCCGGAACAGAACCAAAGATCAAGATCTATTACACAACTCTCGGCAAGAACCTGGAAGAGGCAGAAGCTGAGAAAGAGAAGCTTGCAGAAGCATTAAAACCGATTATGGCATAAGCAATTGTAAGCAGAACTGAATAAAATATACCAAACCGGAAAGGCTGTGCTCATTGGAGGTGCAGTCTTTCTTTTTGTAACCCGCCGGGTCCTTACTGTTACTGTGAACAGTAACGACTTACTTGATTCGGTTAAATAGGATTGATATAATTAACACTCTTTGCTACAATAAAAAACAGCGAAAATAAGAATAAGACTGCTTATGAATGAAAGGAAAACATACTATGGAAGAATATGAAGTAATCAGCATCCCGGTATCTGACGGAACAGAACGGGATTTTGCGATCATGGATACCTTTGAATTTGAAGGACAGGGATATCTGGCAGTTTCTCTGATTGAAGGAGATGAGATCCAGGAGGGCGTTTACATTTACCGTTACCACAATGCAGAAGATGGAGATGTTGTGGTAGAGCAGATCACTTTGCCTGCAGAATACAAAAAGGTGACAAAATTTTACGAACAGATGTAAGCAAAAAAATATCTCGAAAAGAACCTGCATCTTGTGATAAAATAAAAAAGAAAATCAAATTTTGATCAATAAAAACAGGAGGAAAAAGCGATGGAGAAATCAACCGTTTATTTTACTGATTTCAGATGTCCGGTTGGCACCAGCCAGCTTGATAAACTGAAGAAACTCTGCGTTACAGCCGGAATCAAAGACATTGATATGGATGGAAAATTCGTGGCTATTAAAATGCATTTCGGAGAACTTGGCAATCTGGCTTTCCTGCGCCCGAATTACGCAAAAGCAGTAGCTGATCTCTGTAAAGAGCAGGGAGGACTTCCGTTCCTCACAGACTGCAACACTCTTTATCCGGGAAGCCGTAAGAATGCACTGGAGCATCTGGAGTGCGCAAATCTCAACGGATTTAACAGCATTTCAACAGGATGCCAGATCATCATCGGTGATGGCTTACGCGGTACAGACGAAGTAGAAGTACCGGTAGTTAACGGTGAATATTGTCAGACTGCACTGATCGGACATGCGATCATGGATGCAGATATTTTTATCAGCTTAAGCCACTTCAAAGGACATGAAGCAACCGGCTTCGGCGGTGCACTGAAGAATATCGGAATGGGATGCGGAAGCCGCGCAGGTAAGATGAAACAGCATGCCAGCGGAAAACCTGCAGTAAATGAAGAACTCTGCCGCGGATGCCGTCGCTGCGCGAAAGAGTGCGGAAGTGATGCGATTACATATCCGAATAAAAAAGCAGTCATTGATTATGATAAATGTAAAGGCTGCGGCCGTTGTATCGGAGCCTGCGGTTTTGATGCAGTATACAATCCAAACAGCAGTGCGAATGAACTTCTTGACCGTAAGATGGCAGAATATGCACAGGCAGTCTGTCATGGCCGTCCGCATTTCCATGTAGCACTTGTTCAGGATATCAGCCCGAACTGCGACTGCCATGGCGAAAATGATGCACCAATCCTTCCTGATATCGGAATGTTTGCGAGCTTCGACCCGGTTGCTCTGGATCAGGCCTGCGCAGATGCCTGTCTGAAAGCAACTCCGATCGAGAACAGCCAGCTTGGAGAACACCTGGCAAAACCTGACTGGCATTGCCACCACGACCATTTCAAAGATTCCAACCCGAACATTGAATGGCAGGCAACACTGGATCAGGCAGAGAAGATTGGTCTGGGAACCAGACAGTATGAACTGAAGATTGTGAAATAATATGTTTATCAGCAATGGAAAATAAATGCGAAAAAGTAATAAACAAAAAGGACCGGATGAATGAACTATATTGTCTTTGACCTGGAATGGAATCAGAATCCTTCGGGAAAGAAAACACGTAACGACAGGCTTCCATTTGAGATTATCGAGATTGGGGCTGTAAAAGTAAACAGCAAAAAAGAAATAACGGATCATTTTCACCGACTGATCAAACCACAGGTCTATAAATGGATTCATGACAGCATCCATGAGGTAATTCATGTAGATTATAAAGATCTTATGAAAGGAGTGCCCTTTGAGCAGGCAGTCAGGGAATTTATTGACTGGTGCGGAGAAGACTGGTACTTTTTTACCTGGGGAAATCAGGACGTGATGGAACTTCAGAGAAATATGAAGTTCTATGGCCTGCTGGATCTGCTTCCCGGACCTGTGACCTATTATGATGTGCAGAAACTATACAGTATCAGTTACGATGACGGTACACACAGGTGTGCATTGGAGCATGCGATCGATGAGCTGAAAATAGAGAAATCCAGGGGGTTTCACCGGGCGCTTGCAGATGCCTGGTATACAGCGAAGGTCCTGGAGAAAATAAATAACATAATCATCATCAATCATCCGTCACTGGATGTTTACCAGAATCCAAAGAAGAAAAAAGACGAGATACATATTTCCTATCCGGATCATGACAAATATGTATCCAGAGAATTTGCCACAAGAGAGCGAATCATGAAAGACCGCGAGGTGACCAGCACCAGATGTCCGGTCTGTCATCTGCCTGCAAAGCGCAAACTCCGATGGTTTATGAATAATCCAAAGGTTTATTACAGCATATCCAATTGTGAAGAACATGGACTGATAAGAGGCAAGATCCGCATCCGAAAAACAGAAGATGAGAAATATTTCGCTGTGAAGACATTGCGTTTCACAGATACAGAAGAAGCGGAGGAACTTCGTGAAAGAAAAGAAGTCCTCCGCCTCAGGCGAAAACTAAAAAGAAGCGTTGAGAAGGAGATCTGAAAGGATCTCCTTTTCATATTGCATTCCATATCCGACCATATGGCCGTCTAAATAATATTTACTTTTAATTCTCTTTGGACCGACAGAATTGTTCAGAAGTTTTTGCTTCTTTACAAGCTGGCTCACATCGGTTCCTGTGGGGACAGTTACGTACACATGCCTCATATAATAGAAGGAACACAGATTATTCCAGTCCTTTAACAGGTGCTTTTCACATGGAAGAAATGCTGCCGGTACCGGATCGGTATCTATATTCAAGTCTACTTTTTCAAAATTGTCGAAGCCGTAATCCAGCAGAGAAGTTGTGTCAGGAAAAGCACCGTTTGTAGAATTCAGCACAACTGCAATGAGAATGGAATTTCCTCTCTTGGCATAGGTGACAAGCGTACTTCCCGCTGCATCGGTGTATCCGGTCTTTCCTCCCAGAACCCCATCGTATGCATAAGACTGTCCGGGCATCATCTTATGGTGATTGAGAAGATAACGGGTTTCAGACTGCTTATTAGTCGGAGGAATCTCATAAACCTGTGTGGTCACAAATTTACGGAATCTGGGATTATACCAGGCTGCCTTTGCAATCTTCATCATATCACCTGCGGTGGTATAATGCGTCTCATCCGGAAGACCATTTGGATTATTAAAATGGGTGTTCTTACAGCCAAGCTGAGCTGCCCTCTGGTTCATCAGTTCAACAAACTTCTTTACAGAACCGCTTGTTTTTTCTGCCAGAGCAAGAGCCATCTCATTGGCGGATTCCAGCATCAGAGCCATCAGGGCCTGCTCTACTGTGAAAACCTCTCCTGTTTCTGCGTAAATGCTGGAGCTTCCGGCCTCAATCCCATAAGCCGCTTCCTGCGACATGGTGATCGTATCGTCCATATTCAGATATTCACAGGCCAGAAGAGCGGTCATGATCTTAGTGATACTGGCGGGATATAGCTTATCTTTGGCATTCTTGGAATAAAGAATAGTATCAGTGACTGCATCCATCAGCACTGCGGACTGTCCCTCGATATTAGGACCTGTGGGCCATCCTTTGACAGAATCGATATCTGAGGCCTGTGAATAGGTTTCTGAATGACCGGCTTCAGGAGTGGCAGAGGTCTCGGCAGCGTAAGTGACTGCAGGCTGAGAGGTCAGAATCCCTGCACAAAGCATTCCGGTGAGGAAACGTTTCATTAATTTATGAAATTTTGTTTTAAACATTTGAAATTACCCTTCATTAAATATACATAGTAGTTGCTTTCCATATCCTAGTACATCGTTTTAAATGACGTTCGGACAAAATATTCTACCTTATTATATCATTAATTACAATGCCTGTGTAAAATTTATATGATAGTATGTTAACAGTGTGTTACTGTTCGGGAGTTTGACAGTAACCAGTGTTATTAAACAGTAACAGGATTACCCTAATATTCAAAAAAATACTTGACACAGTGAATTTTGTGACCTTATAATGAATCCGCATAGTTAAATAAATGATATGTCCACAAAAACGTTGATGGAGAGAGTAACTGCAGGGGAAAGCAGACAGCGAACCGGGGAGGGTGTGAGCCCGGTGGTGAGTAAATGCAGTGAAGATCACTCCGGAGTTGCAGCTCTGAAGGGTGTACAGACAGGTAAGAGCTGACGGAAATCCCCGTTAAAAGATTCATGTATCGGCAGAGGATGCCCGTACAATGTAACAGGTGGTATAGCGAACGTCAATAAACCTTCGTCCTTTTACAAAAGGGCGATTTTTTTATGGGCTTATTTTCGTTCTTAAAGGACACTGGAAATATTTTTCAGCGTATATAAACGTCCTGCATATTTTCAGGTGTCTGATACAAATAATTTAAACAGGAGGTAAATTACTGTGTACCAGAAAGTTGATACGAACTTAAACTTTGTAGACCGTGAGAAAAAAGTAGAAGAATTCTGGAAAGAAAACCATATCTTTGAGAAAAGTATGGAGAACAGAAAAGAAGGAGAAACCTATACATTCTATGACGGACCGCCTACTGCAAACGGTAAACCGCACATCGGCCATGTACTTACCCGCGTTATCAAGGATATGATCCCGAGATACCGTACAATGAAGGGCTACATGGTTCCGCGTAAAGCAGGATGGGATACCCACGGACTTCCGGTAGAGCTGGAAGTAGAGAAGAAACTTGGTCTGGATGGCAAAGAGCAGATCGAAGAATACGGTATGGAGCCATTCATCAAACAGTGTAAGGAAAGCGTCTGGAAATACAAAGGAATGTGGGAGGATTTCTCCAGCACCGTTGGTTTCTGGGCTGATATGGATAATCCGTATGTTACCTACCATGATGACTATATCGAATCCGAATGGTGGGCATTAAAGCAGATCTGGGATAAGGGACTTTTATATAAGGGCTTTAAGATCGTTCCGTACTGCCCGCGCTGCGGAACACCGCTTTCCAGCCATGAGGTTGCCCAGGGATATAAGGATGTAAAAGAGAAATCTGCCATCGCCCGCTTCAAAGTAAAAGGCGAGGACGCATACTTCCTTGCATGGACAACGACTCCGTGGACTCTTCCGAGCAACGTGGCACTCTGCGTAAACCCGAAAGAGACCTACGCAAAAGTAAAGGCTGCAGACGGTTATACCTACTATATGGCAGAAGCCCTGCTTGATGCCGTTCTCGGAAAGCTTGCGGATAAGGAAAATGGAACTCCGGCATATGAAGTTCTTGAGACCTGCACCGGTAAG
>OOAC01001906.1_pt1 | contig 12871 bp, 10 predicted proteins | sample 1671041 | NCBI WGS metagenome assembly OOAC01 (sample SAMN06348116, study PRJEB24527) | human gut metagenome | biome: human gut; feature: ankylosing spondylitis patient; material: feces | host: Homo sapiens | place: China | collected 2015-10 | reverse complement strand
AAAACCAACAAAGCAAGCAACGCTAAACACCCATTTTCAAAAATTATATAGGTTTTTCTACAAACTACTGCCTCCGCCGTTCAGATAGAACAGCGGAGGCAGACTGTTTATAGAAAGAGTTTATAATCCCGATAATTACTTTTCTTCTTCATCAAGCAGATTGGTCATACTCTTTAAACTGATTGCAAGGGTTGAGGCATTGTGGAACAGTGCCGAGGTCGTCGGTTGGATTATTCCGCCTACGCCGAGAAGTATCAGCATAAGATTGAACGATACGATAAAGCGGTAATTGTGGTGAATCCTTTTCATAAGTGCGGAACTTATTTTTCTGAGGGTTACCAGCATATAAAGGTCTTCGGACGATACCGTGATGTCGGCAATCTCCTTTGCTATGGCGGCTCCGGTATTTATGGCAATACCTGCGTCGGCTTCGGACAGTGCGGGAGAATCGTTTACTCCGTCGCCTATCATTATTACCTTTCTGCCCTTTTCGTGTTCACGCTTTATGAAATTAGCCTTATCCTCGGGGAGAACACCTGCGTGGAATTCGTCAACGCCGACCTTTGCCGCTACCGCCTTTGCGGTCTGCTCGTTATCGCCCGTCATCATAACTATCTTGCTTATACCGCAGTCGTGGAGCGCCTTTATGGCATCTGCCGCTTCAGCTCTCAGCGGGTCTGATATGCAGATTACTGCGGCAAGCACACCGGATACGGCAAGATACAGGTGCGAATATTCGCCCGACAGCGAATTGAAAAGCTCTTCGTCACCCTCGGGTACTACACAGCCCTCATCTTCAAATACAAAGTGAGCGCTGCCTATGATAACCTTCTCATTTTCCACTGTACTGGATATGCCGTGTGCTACGACATACTCCACGCTTGAATGATATTCTTCGTGGCTGAGCCCTTTTTCCTTTGCGGCGGCTACTACGGCATTTGCCATTGAGTGAGGATAATGCTCTTCAAGACAAGCCGCAAGACGCAGCATCTCGTCAGCATCTCTGCTGCCGAAAGGAATTACCTTTTCAACTGTAGGTGCGGCATAGGTAAGCGTTCCTGTCTTATCGAACACGATAGTATCCGCCTCGGATACAGCTTCAAGGAACTTACCGCCCTTTACGCTTATCTTATAATTACTGCACTCACGCATTGCTGAAAGTACGGCTATAGGCATTGAGAGCTTCAATGCACACGAGAAGTCAACCATAAGCACAGCCAGCATCTTGGTTACGTTACGGGTCAGAAGATAAGTAAGTATCGTTCCGCCGAGCGTATATGGAACAAGTCTGTCTGCAAGCCTTGACGCTTTATCCTCAGAAGAAGATTTGAGTTTTTCGGACTGCTCTATCATCTTTACTATGCGGTCATATCTTCCGCCGCCGAGAGCTTTATCAACGCATACGACACATTCGCCTTCTTCTACTACAGTACCTGCATAGACATAGCTTCCCTCGCTCTTTCTGACAGGGAGGGATTCGCCTGTGATAGACGCCTGATTTACCGTAGCTTCTCCGCCTGCAACCTTACCGTCAAGCGGTATCATATTACCTGTGCGGACTACTATCAAATCACCCTCACGCACATTATTTATAGATATGAGCGTTTCGGTGTCGCCTGTTTTTACCCATACATTTTCAACGTTCAGCGACATTGCGCCTGCAAGATCAGCCACCGACTTCTTATGCGTCCAGTCCTCAAGTATCTCACCGATATTAAGCATGAACATTACAGATGCTGCGGTCTTGAAGTCGCCTCTTAAGAGCGATACGGTCACCGCAGTGGCGTCAAGTACGGCTACGGACAGTTTGCCGCTGAGAAGCGCTTTAAGTCCGTGCTTTATATATTTCCACGACCTTATTACAGCGATGAACGCTCTTATCGGAGCAGGGATAAATGTTTTTGAAATGAAACGGGCAACTACCGTCATTACAAGCTTATCCTCAAACTCACGGTTAAGCTTTCTCGATGTATGGTCGGGAACAAGGCACATTTTCTGAGCCTTTTCAAAAGCAAAGGCGGCAAGCGCTTTAAGCACCGCTTTTCTGTCGGTGAATACTATAACCGCATCGCAGGTACGGTCATATACCGAAACATCGGTAACGCCGTTTACGGCACGGAGGTAATATTCAAGCACGTCGGCATTGTCGAGCGACATTTTTCCGCAGAAAAGATGCACACGCAGTCTGCCTTTGGACTCGTGAAGTATTTTACATTTCATTTTCGGTCATCTCCATATAAAAAACCGACGGCAAACTAAGCGTACCGTCGGCTTTCTATCAATTCTTACGCTTCTTCCGAAACGGCTTCGCAACCGCAGTCACAATCACATTCGTCTTCGATAACAGCATTCTTAGCGTCACGCTTTTCGTTAATATCCTTAGCGTCGGCGAGAATGTCGCCTGCATTTTCCTTAACATTGGTGACAGTCTTCATAACCGATTCCTTGGCACGAAGAGTAGCCGCTGTAACCTGTGCATATACCTTCTTTGCGTCTTTACTGCCGAGAAGCTTCAATCCTACAGAGCCGAACGCTACACCGCCTGCAAATATGCCTAATTTTACCCAGTTCATAATTGGACCTCCTTATATCATCGCTCTTTACAGAGACCGTCTGTGTGATTTGTTCGGGCGGTTAAGCTAAAACACTAATCGGTGAGTCTTGGCTAACTACCTTTACATAATAAAAACGGAATCACAGCGGATATGTTCCGCAATGCTATTCCGCAGGCACTTTAATCTGCCTTCAAGTCTTCTTACACAGACTTTACTTTTGTTTTTATTTAGTATAGCACCATACTTTTAATTTGTCAATAAGTTGTAACTTGCTAACCGCTACTGTTTTTAACGATAATTTTCGACGATTTACAGCAGGAAATTGTGCATAATTACGGATGTATAGGGGAAGTCGGCGATTGCATAATTATAACAAAAGCACCCACTGAAACAGTGGGTGCAATATTGCCTATTCTTAAAATCACGGACCTGCGGGAGCAGGTGTAGCGGAAGCTGTAGTCGATGTAGCCGGATCTGCCGGCAGATCAACTTCACTGAACATCGTATAACCCAACATGGAGTATCTTTCAGGGTAAGCGCCTAAAAGATAACCGTCCACATAATAATTGTCCGTCGGTTCTATGGCCGATTTTGTATATGCGGCGGCAGTATCGGTAGACTTGCTGAAGTCCTCAATATCCGTTTCACTCCAGTACGTCATAACAACACGGCACTGATCGTCAACCAGCGCAAAATAATACCCTTCATCCTCGTCCATTGAGAATGTGTTGAATCTGTCAAGCAGCTCGTGGTCAGTGCTTGTTTCTATCATAGATGCCGCAGACTGGAACATAATATATCCCTGTGCGGTGTCCGCCGCACTGCCGTCTGCCGGCGCATCAAGCTTTGTCAGCCTAAGCTCGGTGAAGCCGTTGTTCTTCTCGGCTTTTGCACAGATGTACAGATAGTCGCCCGAACCTATGGTATATGACATTCCGCCTTTTTCGTAAGATAAAAATCCGCTTTCCTTTTCGGGAGCGTCAGCTCTGTATTGTATCAATATCCGCTGAGAGCCGAAATAAAAGCTCTTTGCCTTAGCAACTGCCGCCTGCGGTTTGCCTGCATTCAGCGAAAGCGGTAATATAATAGCTGTAAGCACTCCTATCATTGCAAGAACAACGATAAGCTCGACCAGCGTGAAGCCTTTTTTATTTTTCAGTTGTATCAATTTTCGCATAAGTCTGACCTCCCCATAAAGCTGTAGACTATATTTCAAACTAATTTTACCATATTTTTTATGCAATGTCAACCGAAATTTTAAGGTATTTCCCGTAATATTATGCTTATTGATAAAAAACAGCGGCTTATTGCTGTGCCTGCGAAGCGGAGAATAAAAAATTACAGCAGTACACACGGGAGAGGAGATACTGCTGTAATTTTTATATGGGAATTTCGATGTAAGCTGTTATTTTGACAGGTCGGTTTTTCTTACTGCGTCACGGACCTTAAGGACGAATGTCGGAGAAACCGAAAGCTCGTCAATGCCCATGCGTAAGAATGTTTCTGTAAGGGTGGTGTCTGCCGCAAGCTCGCCGCAGATTCCTATCCACGCACCGTTCTTATGGGCGTTTTGTGCGCTCATTTCGATAAGGCGGAGAATAGCCTCGTGGTGAGTATCGACAAATTCCTCCGCATCGGGATTCTGTCGGTCGCAGGCAAGGGTGTACTGTGTGAGATCGTTTGTGCCTACGCTGAAGAAGTCTACCATAGGAGCTAAGCGGTCGCTGATTATCGCCGCCGCAGGAGTTTCTATCATAATACCTATCTCGGTCTTGTCGGAATACTCGATGCCCTCAGACTTAAGCTCCGCTTTTACTTCCTCGCAGATTGTCTTTATGCGTTCTACCTCACGCACCGATGTTATCATAGGGAACATTATGCCGAGATTGCCGTAAACGGACGCTCTGAACAAGGCTCTGAGCTGTGTTCTGAATATCTCCGGACGGGTAAGGCAGATGCGGATGGCACGAAGTCCGAGTGCGGGGTTTTCTTCCTTTTTTAGTCCGAAATAGTCCACCTGCTTATCTGCGCCTATGTCAAGCGTTCTTATTATTACTTTCTTTCCTGCCATGCTTTCAAGCACACGCTTATAAGCGTGGAACTGCTGTTCTTCTGTCGGGAAATCGGAATTTTCAAGGTACAGAAATTCGCTTCTGAAAAGTCCTATTCCGCCGGCATCGTTCAGCAGTACAGCGCCTATATTGTCAATGCCGCTGATATTTGCGAACACGTTTATCTTAGTGCCGTCAAGGGTTATATTCTCCTTGCCTTTAAGCTCCTGCAGGAGCTTTTTCTGCTCCTCGTCACGCTTTTGCTTTTCGGTATAGGCTTTTAAGGTCTGCTCATCGGGAGAAACTATAATCTCGCCCGTAAAGCCGTCTACTATGGCTGTATCGCCCTCGTTTATCTCGCTTAAAAAGCTGTCGCCCACTCCGATAACGGCAGGGATATTCATATTTCTTGCGAGAATTGCCGTATGGGAATTTGACGAGCCGTGAGCGGTAACAAACGCAAGCACCTTGTCCTTATCAAGCGAAACGGTTTCGCTCGGTGCAAGATCGTCCGCACAGACAATCGACTTCTCATCGGCCGTGGTGCTGTCGGTATTTGCACCTGTCAGGTTTGCGATAATGCGGTTGGAAATATCTCTTACATCTGCGGCTCTTGCCTGCATATAGGCATCGTCCATAGACGAGAACATTCCTGCAAAGTTATCCGATGTAAGCGCTACCGCATATTCGGCATTTACCGACTGGGTATCTATTATGTTTTCGATAGACTCGTTGTAATCGTCATCGTCAAGCATCATCAGATGAATCTCGAATATCTGTGCGTGAGTTTCTCCGACCTCTCTGAGTGCTTTTTCGTGAATTTCGGTAAGCTGTTTTGCGGCAAGCTCCTTTGCCGCTTTTACTCTCTGCTTTTCCTTTTCGGTATCTTCAACGTGTATGCGTGTTACTGCCGCATCGCACTTTTTGAACACGGATATTTTTCCTATTGCCACTGCGCCGTATACGCCTTTGCCGAGATATTTCTTCATTATTGCTCCCCCTTTTTTATCGGATAACGGTTTTACCGCACCGCCTGACAGTGCGGTAAAAGCCGATAGTCTTTCTTATTCGCCGAAGCCGCTTTCGAAAAGCTCTACAGCCTTGTCAAGTGCCGCCTGCTCGTTATCGCCGTCTGCGGTAATCTCAACGATTGAGCCTTTCTTGAGGCCTGCCGCCATTATCTGCATTACGGCTGTTGCCTTTGCTGTCTTATCGCCGCTTGCGATAGTTATCGTGCAACCGGGGAATTTCTTCATTTCTGCGGCAAGCTGTCCTGCGGGTCTCATGTGAAGTCCCTGCTCGTTTACTACTGTTACTGTCTTTGTTACCATTGTGATACGCTCCTTTTAATATTGATTTTAATAATTACATCTGTAGAAAAAGTTGTTTTTAAAAATAAACTGCTAATGGATTTTCCCTATCCCCCTGCCCCCTTTCCCCAGGAAAGGGGGGGAATACGGGGACTGGCGTCCCTGCGACCTGCCTTGGGGCTTATCCCAAAGCAAGGATGCTTTGGTTGCTTGCCAAAAGTTTTGCACGATGCAAAACCAAAAGAGCAAGCAACACTAAACCCCACATTTTCAAAACATATATTTTTAACTACAGTTTTATTTACTTTGTTTCGGGTTCTTTTACCGTTTTCTTCTTTTTAAGCAGTGCCAGCAGTAACATTGATACTACAGCGCCTACTGCAAGGGATACAAGGTACATAGGCCAGTTGCCTACAACGGCGAATACGAAGATGCCGCCGTGCGGTGCCATAAGTGTGCAGTTGAATGCCATTGAAAGACCGCCTGCAACGCCTGCGCCTACCATACAAGCCGGAATAACTCTGAGCGGGTCTGCCGCCGCATAAGGAATTGCGCCCTCTGTGATGAAGCTAAGTCCCATAATATAGTTTACAGGGCCGTTCTTGCGTTCTTCTTCTGTCCATCTGCTCTTGAAGAAAGTCGTTGAAAGTGCTATTGCAATAGGAGGAACCATACCGCCTATCATAACTGCCGCCATTATATCGTAGCCGCCTGTTGCTATTGCCGCAGTACCGAATACATAAGCTGCCTTATTGAACGGTCCGCCCATATCTATAGACATCATAGCACCGAGTATAACGCCGAGGAATATTTTGCTCTCTGCGCCCATATGGTTCAGGAAATCGGCTATCGCAGTGTTGATGATGCCCATAAAGGGATTTATCGCACACATTACTACAGCTATGATGCCAAGACCTGCGAGAGGATAAATGAGAACGGGCTTGATACCGTTAAGGGCTCTGGGCATCTTGTCGCAGAGCTTTTCAAGTCCTAGCATAATAAATCCGCCGACAAAGCCTGCAAAGAGTGCGCCGAGGAAGCCTGAGGGAACATCGCCGCCTATCTTGACGAAAGTCGAGCCTGTAGTTGCAAGATAGCCGCCGACAAGTCCTACAAGGAAGCCGGGTCTGTCTGCTATACTCTTACCGATATAGCCTGCAAGTACGGGTATCATAAAGTTGAATGCATAACCGCCTATTGTCTTGAAGAATGCCGCTACGGGAGTTACAGTACCGAAATTGTCGCCAGGCTGTACGCCCATCAGCGTATCTATAAGGAATGCAATGGCTATGAAGATACCGCCTGCAACGGTGAACGGGAGCATATTTGATACGCCGTTCATCAGATGCTTATATATCTTTCTGCCGAAGCTCTCGTTTGCCGAAGATAAAGATGAGCTTGCCGCTCCGCCCTCGTGATGATAAACAGGAGCATCGCCCTTTTCTATTCTTCCGATAAGCTCCTCAGGAATCTTTATACCATCGGAAACCTTTGTCGAAAGCACCTTTTTACCGTTAAAGCGAGCCATCTCGACCGACTTGTCAGCCGCTACGATGATACCGTCGCACTCTGCTATTTCCTTATCGGTAAGAACGTTCTTTGCTCCGCCTGAGCCGTTTGTTTCAACCTTGATAGAGATACCGAGCTTCTTGCCTGCCTTTTCGAGTGCCTCTGCCGCCATATAGGTATGTGCTATACCTGTAGGACAGGCGGTAACCGCAAGCACCTTTATTCTGTCGGTATTTTCAGGCACTTCCTTAGCTGAAGGTTCATCGGGATACTTTGCCTTTTCGGCGGTGTCGATAACCGATAAGAACTCGTCTGTATCCTTTGCCGAAAGGAGCTTTGCTCTGAAATCCTCGTCCATAAGCAGAGTCATAAGACGTGAAAGCACCTCAAGATGAACGTCTGCCTCAGTATCGGGTGCGGCTATCATAAACAGCACGTCTGACGGCTCATCGTCAAGCGCTTCGTAATCAACGCCGCTCGGCACTGTCATAGCCGCAAGCGAGGGTGCTTTTACCGCACTGCTCTTTGCGTGGGGGATTGCTATGCCCTCTCCTACCGCTGTCGAGCCTTTTTCTTCACGGGCTAAAATGCCCTGCTTATATATCTCTCTGTCGGATATGTTGCCGCTCTTCATCTGAAGATCGACCAGCATATCAATAGCCTCTGTCTTGCTTTTCGGCGCACCGTTTAAAAGAATGCTGTCCTTATTTAATAAGTCAACTATTCTCATTTTCTTTTCCTCCTTTTTCGGTTTAAGCTAACTGCTCCATAAGCTCGTCTATTGTTTTCTTTTCTGCAAGTCCGTCGGAAAATGCCGTTGCTCCGCCGGATGCTGTACCAAGTTTAAGCGCATATTCATAGTCGCCGTTTTCACAGCCTGCGATAAAGCCTGCCACCATTGAATCGCCTGCACCTACGGAATTTCTTACCTTGCCCTTGCATACTCCGCAGATATGGGTCTTGCCGTGTTCGTCAAGAAGTATCGCTCCGTCGCCTGCCATAGAAATAAGGACATTTACAGCGCCTTTTTCTCTGAGCTTTCCTGCGTACTTTATTATATCCTCGTTTGTCTTAAGCTCTACTCCGAACATTTCGCCAAGCTCGAAATTGTTGGGCTTTATGAGGAACGGCTTGTACTTGAGAACGTTCAGCAACAGCTCCTTTGTGGCGTCTACCACAAATCTTATCCCTCTGTCGCTAAGACGTGCCATAATACGCTCGTAAATATCCGAGGGAAGCGATGAGGGGATACTGCCTGCAAGCACCAGCGTGTCGCCCGCCTTCAAGGAATCCAGCTTTGTAAAAAGCAGGTCTATGGCTTTAGCTGTTATCTCGGGGCCTTGTCCGTTAAGCTCGGTTTCCTCGTCCGACTTTATCTTGACGTTTATTCTCGAAAAGCCTTTTTCAAGATGAACAAAGTCGGCATCTATGCCCTTTTCTGTGATACCCTTTTCAATTGCCTCGCCTGTGAAGCCTGCAACGAAACCGAGTGCCTTTGACTTTACGCCAAGCTCGGATAATACCAGTGAAACGTTTATGCCCTTTCCGCCGAAGTATATCTCCTCGCTTTCCGAGCGGTTTACCGCTCCTGCCGTAAGCGCTTTTGTACGCACGATATAATCAACAGCCGGGTTGAATGTTACCGTATATATCATTGTCCTACCTCCGTAATGTCTGCCGCTTCTTTATACTTTCTGTTGGGAATCATATCTGTGATTATGACAGCCTTTCCAAGTCCTGCAAATGTCGCTGAGCTTACCTCGTCAAACTTTGAATGGTCGGCTAAAACGAAAACCTCACGGCTGCTCTCGATAGCGGCGGCCTTTACCTTTGCCTCGTTCACGTCGGGTGTCGTAAAGCCGGCTGTCAGCGATATGCCGTTTGTACCCATAAAGCACTTTGTGAAATTGTAGTTTTTCAGTGTGAGTACGCACTCGGCTCCCACAATCGCCTCTGTGCTGGCTTTTATCTCGCCGCCTGTGATAAAGACCTTGTAGCCCTTTACCGCCAGCTTCTTTGCGTGGATAAAGCCGTTTGTGACGAATGTAACATCTCTGACGGTAAGATGATCTATCATCTTCTCCGTTGTCGTGCCTGCGTCAAGAAAAACAAAGTCGCCTTTTTCAATCAGCTTTGCGGCATACCCTGCGATTGAATTTTTTTCTTCGGTGCAGATAGCGGATTTTTCCTCGACGTTTTTCTCTACCGACGAGAAGCTGTCGTTCTTTGACATTGCGCCGCCTCGCACCTTGATTATTTTGCCCTCATTTGCAAGAATAATCAAATCACGTTTTACGGTAGACGCAGAAACGTTAAGAATCTCCGAAAGCTCTGCGATAGTTACGCTTGCACGCTCGTTCACCGCTTTGATTATCATTGAATGTCGTTCTTCTGTCAGCATATTAAGACCTCTTTAAAAAATATCATGATATTAGTTAAGTGAGCTGTTTTAAGCTCTTTTGGACTTTACTCTCTGTCCTTGAGCTTATAATAACACGTTAAAAGTTCAAAATCAAGCACTTTCGCTCAAATTTATTCAAAAATGCGTGATTTTTGTTGTATCCGACAACATATAGCAAGAGTTTTTGTGCAGTTTGAATAAATGTGAGCGGTTTTGATGTGTTTTAGGTCATAACAGGTCAGAATCAGTAAAATAAGTTCAAAGATCGTTAATAGCTTTCTGATTTATAAAACTTGCCCACTTTTAAAACTTTAATGCTGCTATTCACACGAACTTTATAAAAACAGGGCTTTTTTGTGAAGTTTGAACGTTTTTAGGTGTGTAATTTGTAGAAATCGTTGATTTTTGTGAATTACAACTGATAATAAAGAACATCGGCAGACCTTGTGAACAGTCTGCCGATGATTTTATTTACTTTATTTACGGTTGTTGAAATCTTCCTCTATTTCCTCGCTCCAGTTATCATCTATCCTGCCCGTACTGCGCATTGCGGTGAGCACTGCTTGATTGTCCGATACCAAAAGATTCGGCTGTTACTATTGCGTCTATATTTGCTCCGATAAAGAGAAATTCCCAGCCGTATTTTGATCTCTGTCGCTCTATCATACGTTTTATATCGCTCTTGCTGTAACTACGGCTTGCGTTTTCCAGACCATCGGTTGTTATCACGAATATTGTGTGAGCGGGTATATCCTCCGGACGTGCGTACTTGTGGATATTTCCTATATGGTTTATCGCTCCGCCTATTGCATCAAGCAGTGCGGTGCATCCGCCTGCAAAGTAATCGTCAGCCGTCATAGGCTTAACGGTGTTGAGGTCCGCTCTGTCGTGAAGTACGGTTGTTGATGTGTCGAACAGTACGGTTGAAACGTATGCTTTGCCGGGCTGTTTTTTCTGCTTTTCTATCATTGCGTTGAAACCGCCGATTGTGTCGGATTCAAGGCCTGCCATTGAGCCGCTCCTGTCGAGTATGAATACCATCTCTGTCGAATGGTTTATCTTGTTTGCTCTTGCTGTTTTAATGTTTATCTTTTTCATGATTTTTTCCTCCGCTTATTAATACAGATTTGGGGTTTCTTATCTTCTGTCTGTATTTTAGCATATAGCGGAATAAAAATGGTCGCATGAAAAGCGACAAATGAAAAATCCTGCGATTCGTATGTGGATCGCAGGATGGGTTTATGCGCCGAGCAACATCTGATCGTAAGAGAACAGCGTTTCGTTTATTGTGATTATGTCGTAAATGTTGTTTTTGATAAAATACTCTATTATAATGTCAAACTTGTTGCTGTGCGACAGGGCATAGCCTGCTTTCATCAACAGCTCGGCGGTTTCTGGGAGCGACAGACCGAGCGCTATCGCAAAAGCAACGGCTGTAGGCTTTGACGGCTTATAATCAATGTTGCTGCGAATCTTAGAAAACAGCTTGCGGTCAATGTTAGCCTTTTTATAGCACTCCGAATCCTTCATACCGCTTTCATCTATCTTGCGCAGGAGCATCTGCGAGAAGCTTTCGTCTATACTGCCCAGTGCATCCTCAAGCGTACCGTCTTGTTGCGTTTCTGCTTCGGCCTCGAGAACGCACATATCGTCAAACGCTTTTTTGTGTGCGGTTGCAGCCGTAGGAAAACAATGTGTGGTTGCTGTGTCCGGCAGCTTTCCCCTAAATAATCTGCGGCTTTTTTCAGCCGACTCATCGGTATGGCTCTGAGCGTAATTATCATCAATGTAGCTTTCTATATCCGAAAACAGCTTGTTTGCCTTCAGAAAGCTGTCGCTGTCAAAAATGACAATATAAACCGTCATATCGTCAGCCTGTTCGTGAGTGGCGAGAAAATCGAGAATCGTATCGGACGCAACACGGAACGCCTGTTCTTTTGGGTATCCGTAAACTCCTGCCGAAATCATCGGAAACGCAACCGATTCACAACCATTTTTCAAAGCAAGCGACAAGGAATTTCTGTAACAGCTTTCAAGCAGTTGTTTTTCGCCGAAATCGCCGCCCCGCCATATAGGGCCTACCGTGTGGATTATATATCTGCAGGGCATTTTACAGCCGCTTGTGATTTTGGCTTCGCCTGTCCTGCATCCGCCGAGTGCGAGGCACTCTTTATAAAGCTCCTCACCTGCGGCACGGTGTATTGCGCCGTCCACTCCTCCTCCGCCGAGCAATGATTCATTGGCGGCATTTACTACCGCATCGCAAGGAAGTTTTGTAATATCTGCACGGACTATCTTTAACGGCATAATTTTCTCCTTTATTTAAGAACGGCTTCGATTGCGGATATTTCCTCATCGGTAAAATCGAGCTTATTGATGCACTCCGCATTTTCGACTATCTGTGACGGGCGGCTTGCACCGATAAGGACGGTTGCTACCGCCTTATTATGAAGCACCCACGAAAGTGCCATCTGCGACAGCTTCTGTCCTCTGCTCAGCGCAATTTCATTCAGAGCATTAAGACGCTTCAGCATTATATCATCAAGCTGTCCCTCAAGCCACGGTGCGCCGCCTTTAGCAAGACGTGAATCTTCGGGAACGCCGTGGAGATACTTATCTGTAAGAAAGCCCTGATACAGCGGTGAGAATACGGCAAGGCTGAGGTTGTTGTCGAGGCAGTATTTATCGAGATTGTCACGTTCCACCCAGCGATTGAGCATTGAATATGACGGCTGATTTACTATAAACGGCGTTCTCAGCTCTTTGAATATTTTCTGAATTTCTTCGGTCTGCTGTCTGTTGTAATTTGAAATTCCGACATAGAGAGCCTTACCCTGTCTTACCGCATTGTCAAGCGCAAGCGCAGTTTCTTCAAGCGGTGTGTCGGGATCGAAAATGTGATGATAGTAGATGTCGACATAATCGAGCTTCATACGTTTAAGGCTTTGGTCGAGAGAGGCTGTAAGGTATTTTCTTGAGCCGTTCTTGTCGCCGTAAGGTCCGTCCCACATTTCATAGCCTGCTTTGGTGGAAATAATCAGCTCA
>OOAC01001905.1_pt1 | contig 12874 bp, 10 predicted proteins | sample 1671041 | NCBI WGS metagenome assembly OOAC01 (sample SAMN06348116, study PRJEB24527) | human gut metagenome | biome: human gut; feature: ankylosing spondylitis patient; material: feces | host: Homo sapiens | place: China | collected 2015-10 | reverse complement strand
TAAGCTCACTCGTGCCCAAGATAGTTAGCTGGAAACGGCTTGTGAAAATAGGTAGCCGCCGACTTGAATATGCCGCTCTGAGAGTTCTCAGGGCGGCTTTCTTGTATCCGAGAAAAGAAAGTGGTAAAAATGGAATTATTAAAAATCGAGACGCCGCGTTTGCTGCTGCGCCAGTTTACCATCGGAGACGCAGAGGACGTTTTTGCGATTTTGTCTGACGAGCAGACGACACTGGATTGCGGCGGCTACCATGCCTTTGAGGAGATAGATGAGGAGTATGAGCGTTTGATGCAGAAATTTGCAGCTCAGACGCGCTACAGCATTGTGTGCAGAGAGACGGGCCGGGTCATCGGGATGATGTCCATGATGGACGCAGAGCGGGCTGTGCCGGGGTGGGAGTTTGGTATCGAAATCGCACCGGACGCCCGGAGAAGGGGCTACGCGCGGGAGGCGCTGCAGGCCGTCATGCAGACCTATTTCGAAAAAACTAACGCTGAGATGTTTACCGGAGGACACTATGCATACAATCTCGCCTCAGGGAAACTGCTGAAAGCAGTGGGCTTCCAATACGAGGGCGTCGAGCACAAAGCCATGCGCCATGCAACGCGCGGCGCGACAGACCTCGTCTGCTATTACATCGAAAAGGGATGATACCGGACCATGGTGGGAAAGGTCGAAGGAATTTACAGAAAATTCATTCAATAACCGGCTAAAATTCACCATCTGGTTTGACGGGATGGGGCTTTTGGTGTATCATATATTTATGTGTGAATATTCGTTTTGGGGCAATAAAATGGCCCGGACGTTTGCTATTTTGAAGAATCATGAGGTGTGACCAATGTCCTTAGCTGAAAAACTCTTTGGCAGCTTCTCTGACCGGGAACTGAAAAAGATCAACCCCCTCACCAAACAGGTGCTGGCTCTGGAAGGCAAGTATCAGGCGATGTCTGATGCCGAGCTGCAGGCCCAGACTCCTGCACTGAAGCAGAAGCTGGCCGACGGCAAAACGCTGGATGATATTCTGCCCGATGCCTTCGCTGTCTGCCGCGAGGCCGCATGGCGTGTGCTGGGCATGAAGCATTTCCCGGTGCAGGTCACCGGCGGCATCGCCCTGCACCGGGGTGACATCGCCGAGATGCAGACCGGTGAAGGCAAGACCCTTGTGGCTACCCTGCCTGCCTATCTGAATGCATTGACCGGCGAGGGTGTCCACATCGTCACCGTCAACGATTACCTTGCCAAGCGCGACAGCGAGTGGATGGGCAAGCTTTACCGCTGGCTGGGCCTGTCGGTGGGCCTGATCGTGCAGGGCATGGATGGCGATGCCCGCCGGGAAGCTTATAATGCCGACATTACCTACGGCACCAACAACGAGTTCGGCTTCGACTATCTGCGCGACAACATGGTGACTTATAAAGACAACATGGTGCAGCGCGGCCATGCCTACGCCGTTGTCGATGAGGTGGACTCCATCCTCATCGACGAGGCCCGTACGCCGCTTATCATCTCTGGCCGCGGAGAGGACTCTTCCAGCCTGTATACCCAGGTGGACCGCTTCGTCCGCACCTTGCGCAAGAGCGTCGTGGTCGAGCTGGAAGACAAGGTGGAGACCGACGAGCAGGCTGACGGCGATTACATCGTGGACGAAAAGCACAAGACCTGCACCCTGACGGCTAAGGGCATCAAGAAGGCCGAGGAATATTTCAAGATCGAGAACCTCGCTGCCGCAGAGAATATGACCCTTGCCCACCACATCGACCAGGCCATCAAAGCCTACGGTGTGATGCAGCGCGACATTGATTACGTCGTGAAGGACGGCGAAGTGCTCATCGTCGATGAGTTTACCGGTCGTCTGATGATCGGCCGCCGTTACAACGAGGGCCTCCATCAGGCCATCGAGGCCAAGGAGGGCGTGAAGATCGCCGCCGAGAGCAAGACGCTGGCCACCATCACCTTCCAGAACTACTTCCGTATGTATAAGAAGCTGTCCGGTATGACCGGTACGGCAAAGACGGAGGCCACCGAGTTCACTGAGATCTACGGTCTGAACATCGTCACCGTCCCCACCAACCGCCCTGTCATCCGCAAGGATTACCCGGATGCCATCTACAAGACCATCAACGGCAAATACAATGCCGTCATCCAGCAGGTCATGGAGTGCCACAAGAACGGCCAGCCGGTCCTGGTGGGTACTGTCAGCGTCGAGAAGAGCGAGACCCTCGCCAAGATGCTGCAGAAGTACACCCGCGACTTCAACGTGCTGAACGCCAAGAACCACGAGCGTGAGGCAGAGATCGTCGCACAGGCCGGTAAGAAGGGGGCCATCACCATCGCCACCAACATGGCTGGCCGTGGTACTGATATTATGCTGGGCGGCAACGCAGAGTATATGGCAAAGGCCCAGATGCGCAAAGAGCACTTCTGCGAGAAGTTGCTGAACCCTGAAAAGCCCGAGGAGGCTCTGCCCGCAGCCGTGGAGCTGCTGCTCATCGAGGCCGACGGCCATGGTGAGACTGCCGACGCCAACATTCTGGCAGTCCGCAAGCGGTTCGATGAGCTGTATGCTCAGTACAAGCCCCTGACCGAAGCGGAGGCTGAAGAGGTGCGCGCTGCCGGCGGTCTGTTCATCATCGGCACTGAGCGCCACGAGAGCCGCCGTATCGACAACCAGCTGCGCGGCCGTGCAGGCCGTCAGGGCGACCCCGGTGCATCCCGCTTCTACCTGAGCCTCGAGGACGACCTGATGCGCCTGTTCGGCGGCGACCGCGTGCAGAGCCTGATGGGCACGCTGGGCATCGACGAGGACACCCCCATCGAGAACCGGATGATCACCAGCACCATCGAGTCTGCCCAGAAGAAGCTCGAGGGCCGCAACTTCGAGATCCGCAAGAACGTCCTGAAATACGACGACGTCATGAACCAGCAGCGCGAGATCATCTATGGTCAGCGCCACAAGGTCCTGGACGGTGAGGACATCAGCGCCGAGATGCACAATATGCTGAAGGAGAACATCGAGTCCAGCTGCAAGCAGTTCCTCGCAGGCGATGTGAAGGACGAGTGGGACTTCGGTGCGCTCCGCCGCCACTATCTGGGCTGGCTGACCACCGACGCCGACTTCCACTACACTGTCGCTGACTACGACAGTATCTCGCAGGAGAGCATCGCTGATATGCTGTATCAGCGCGGCATGGACGTCCTGAACGACAAGGAGCAGCGCTACGGCGCACCCCTGATGCGTGAGCTGGAGCGTATCTGCCTGCTGAAGTGTGTAGACCGCCAGTGGATGGACCATATTGATAATATGGACCAGCTGCGTCAGGGCATCGCCCTGCGCGGCTACGGCCAGAAGGACCCCGTCGTCGAGTACCGCATCGAGGGCTTCGATATGTTCGACCAGATGGTGGATTCCATCCGGGAGTCCAGCATCAAGATGCTGCTGACCATCGAGGTGCGCGAGGCGGGCGCAGCCCCCAAGCGTGAGCAGGTGGCAAAGCCCACCGGCGAGGGCTATGTGCCCGGCAACGGTGCCCCCGGCGCAAAGGGTGCACCCAAGGGCCAGCCTGTCCGCGTCATCAAGATCGGCCGCAACGACCCCTGCCCCTGCGGCAGCGGCCTGAAGTGGAAAAAGTGTACCTGCGCCAAGTACCACCCCGAAGGAAGTCACACCGAGGGCTGAACATAACACAGCAAGAAAGCTCTCCCTCGGGAGAGCTTTTTCTGAATCAAAAACAAAGGAGCGGATGAGTATGAATATCACATCGGAAGAGCTTTTGAAGGAAGCCCACGCACTGGAGCCGCAGCTGCAGCAGTGGCGTCGGGCGCTCCACCGTCACCCGGAGGTGGGCTTCGATCTGCCCCACACGAAGGAGCTGGTCAAGAAGGCGCTGACGGAAATGGGCTATGAGCCGAAGGACTGCGGCAAGGCCGGTATCATTGCGCTGGCAGGCGGCAAAAAGCCAGGCAAGACCATCCTGCTGCGTGCCGATATGGACGCCCTGCCCATCCCCGAGGACTCGGGTGAAGAGTTCAGCTCGGAAGTCCCCGGCAAGATGCATGGCTGCGGCCACGATATGCATACGGCCATGCTGCTGGGTGCAGCGAAGCTGCTCAAGGCTCACGAGGACGAGCTGGAAGGTACGGTCAAGCTGGAATTCCAGCCTGCCGAAGAAATTTTCCAGGGCTCCCCGGATATGATCGCGGGCGGCCTGCTGGAAGACCCTCATGTGGACGCGGCGGTCATGTTCCATGTGCTGGCCGGAATGCCGCTGCCGGTAGGTACAGTGCTGGTGCCGGGCGGCGGCATCACGATGGCCAGCTGTGAGCAGTACCATATCGTGGTCAAGGGCAAGGGCGGTCACGGCTCTACCCCGGAAAACTGCATCGACCCCATCACGGCTGCGGCCCACATCCACATCGCCCTGCAGGAGATCAACAGCCGGGAGCTGAAGCCCGGTGACGTCGGTGTGCTGACCACCGGCCGCTTCGAGGCGGGTGCGGCTTCAAACGTCATCCCGGATGTGGCCCAGATGTGGGGTACCATCCGCACCACCGACCCGGAGAATAAGACCGGCGAACTCATTCGCACCCGCATGACCGAGATCGCGCAGGGCGTGGCGGCGGCATTCCGCTGCACCGCAGAGGTATCCTTCGCCGATTACTGCCCCTGTATGGTGGTGGACAAGCCCCTCGCCGAGAATGCGATGGACTATATGTCCGAGCTGCTGGGGAAGGGTGCCATGGACATGACCGCCCTCACCGGCGGCAAGCCCGGCGGCGGCAGCGAGGATTTCGCCTTCGTGAGCCATGAAGTGCCTACTGTGAGCATGTTCATCGCCGCAGGCGGCCCGGAGCAGGGCTGCTGCTACGGCCAGCACCACCCCAAGGTGCGGTTCGACGACAGCATCCTCTACGAGGGTTCTGCGGCTTTTGGCTGGTTCGCACTCCGCTGGCTGTACGACAACGCCGGCATCGCGTTCTGATATTGAGACAGCAAAAGGCCCTCTCAGCGCCGCTGAGAGGGCCTTTCTATCGCTATCAGGTGTGGGTGCAGAGATAATCCACCCATGCGTCGTACCCGGCGGGCAGCAGATGGTAGCCGTCCGGCTGGGCGTATTCCTCGATGAGGTCGCCGTTCTCATCGGCCAGCGCCTCCCAGAGGTTCAGGAAGGTGCAGCCCTTTTCCAGCGCGATAGCCGAAAGAGCATCGTTTATCTCACAGAGCCGCTCCTTGTAGAGGCCGGGGGACTTTTTGCGCACTTCAGGCCGGACCGGGGTGATGGACTGGACATAAATTTTCGTGTTGGGCAGTGCCTGCGAGATCATGTCCAGCATCAGCCGGTAATAGGTGAGGAAGCTGGTATAATCACTGTCAGCGGTCAGCACATTGGTACCCAGCAGGATGTAGAGCGCCCGGGGCTGCTGGGAGGCCAGCGCCTCCATCGGGACTTCCTTTTCGCCGTCGACCCGGCGGCAGGTGGTGTTGTTGACGACGGCATTGGGGCCGACGCCCTTATAGGCGCAGAAGTGCGCGTTGGGCAGGCCGGTGTCGTACAGCTGCATCCCCTGCGTCAGGCTGTCGCCCAAAAAACTCACGTCCGAAAAGCTGCTCCGCTCCACGGCAGGGCTGGCAGGCTGGGCCGCGAGGCGGAAATCCATCGCGGTCATCCCGTTGTCGAGGGTCTGGACACTCAGGCGTCGGGCCGGGGTGTAGCTGATGGTGTTCCACTCGCTGCCGGTCAGCTCCTGCTGCAGAATGGTGGGGCCTTGGGCCGTATTAGGGGCTGGCTCGCGGTGAAGGCGCTTCCAGAGGACGCCCACAGCGGCCAGAAGCACCAGTAGGATGAGCAGCGCAGCGGTGATGAACATCCTGCGCCAGCGCCGGTGAAGGATGCGGCGGCGATATTCCTGATAATCTGCCATAATGTCCTCCTGTGGCGGAATGGGTACTTTTGCCCCTATTATACAGCACAGCCCCGGCCCGTGCAACCCGTGAGGAAAAATTCCCATATTCCGGGGGCCTGCCCTTGCGTTTTCTGTTATAAATATGATATACTAAAGTGAATCAAGTATGATAGGGAGGCTTTCACGATGCCATTTACTCCGAAACTGACTTATAAAGGCAAGCCCCTCGTCCGCAAGGACAATGAGCTGTATTACGGCTGCATGACCGACCCGTATGTGCTTTATCTGCAGATCCAGTCCACCAAGACCGTGGGCGGTGTGGATGTGGCAGATAAGGTCCATCTGCAGCTGCTCTCTACCGATGAGTCCAAGCCCCGTGAGGCCCGCGTGGCACGTCAGACCACCAAGAACGGCCTGTACAATGCGCTGGACATCGGCAGCATCTGGCTGCAGAAGGCAAACGAGAACGGCTGAACCCAAACGCGAACCGCAGACTGCTGAAAGGGACTGCTCCTGCATGGAGCGGCCCCTTTTTTGCTGTGCAAATATTTTGCGTTATGCGGAACTTTGTGGTATACTTATCCTGATATTTTATGCACAAAAGGCAGGAATGAAATTATGCTGCATGATCCGGAACTGCATTATCTGGATAACGCCGCCACCACCATCGTTGCTCCCGAGGTGGCAGACGTGATAGACAAGGCCATGCGGGAGCACTGGGCCAACCCCTCCAGCCTCTATGCCCCCGGCGCACGGAGCGAAGAGGCCCTGAACGCCGCCCGTGCCGCTGTGGCCCGTACCCTGGGCTGCAAGTCGAAGGAGCTGTACTTTACCTCCTGCGGCAGCGAGGGCAATAATCTGGCCCTGCTGGGCGCGGCCCAGACCCGCACCTTCGGCAAGGGCATCGTGGTGTCGGGCTTCGAACACCCCAGCGTCCAGCGCCCGCTGGAACGTCTGGCCGCGCAGGGCTATAACGTCACTGTCGTGAAGCCTCAGGCCGACGGCACGCTGGACATCAACAAGATGCTGGATGCCGTGGACAAGAACACCATCCTCGTGGCCTGCATGATGGTCAACAACGAGATAGGCACCCGCAGCGACGTGGAGCGTCTGGCCGCCGAGGTCAAGCGCCGCAACAGCCGCACCATCGTCCATGTGGACGCTGTGCAGGCGTGGATGCGCGTCCCCATCAAGCTGGACAACATCGACACGATGGCCGTCAGCGGCCACAAGATCCACGCACCCAAGGGTATCGGTGCGCTCTACCTGAGTGACCGGCTGGTGCAGGCGTTCCAGCCGCCCTATCTGGGCGGTGAGCAGGAGCGCGGTCTCCGCCCCGGCACCGAGAATCTGCCCTATGCGCTGGGCCTTGCCGCCGCGGCCACCCGCCTGGCCGGCAGCATCAAGAGCCGTGACAAGGCCGTGCGCGCCCTCAACGACCGCCTCCGCGCGGGGCTTTCTGTGTTCCCGGAGGTGGAGATCAACAGCCCGGCGGGCGCTGTGCCTGAGGTGCTGAATTTCAGCGAGAACTGCATCAAGAGCGAGACGATGCTGGCCTGGCTGTCCGAGAAGCAGATCTACGTCTCGTCGGCCAGCGCCTGCGGCAGAGGCCAGCCCAGCCACACGCTGGCGGCCATGGGCCGCGACCCGCTGGCCATCGACACGGCCATCCGGGTGTCTTTCTGCGCCGACAACACCCCGGAGGATGTGGACGCCTTCCTCGAGCGCTTTGAGGATGGTATGAAGCACTTGCAGAGAATCAAAAAGTAAGGAGTAACGATGAGAGAAGTCATTATGGGCTATCAGGGCGAAATGTCCCTGAAGGGCCTCAACCGCAACCAGTTTGAATCGACGATGATGAAGATCCTGCGCTACCGCCTCAAGACGGTGGGCAAGTTCCGCGTCTACTGCACCCAGTCCACCTTCTACATGGAGCCGGAAGAGGAAGACATTGATATGGACCTCGCCTTTGAGCGGGTGAGCAAGGTGTTCGGCCTCGCGGCCCTCAGCCGTGCTGTGGTCTGTGAGAAGGATTTCGACACCATCTGCCAGACCGCCGAGGATTATCTGGGCGACAGCCTCCACGGCATCAAGACCTTCAAGGTCGAGGCCCGCCGTTCCGATAAGACCTTCCCCATGACCAGTCCCGAACTGATGCGGGAGCTGGGTGCCTATCTGCTGGGCAGGCACAACTACCTGCGGGTGGACGTCAAGAACCCTCAGTTCAAGGTCATCGTGGAGATCCGCGATTACGGTGCGTATATCCATGGCCCCAAAATACAGGGTGAGGGCGGTCTGCCTGTCGGAACTTCCGGCCGCGCCCTCAATATGCTGTCCGGCGGCATCGACAGCCCTGTGGCGGCATACCGGATGGCAAAGCGCGGCCTCGGCCTCGACCACATCCATTTTGCGTCCCCTCCGTATACTTCTGAACGCGCAAAACTGAAAGTTAAGGCTCTGGCCCAGCTCATCACCCCCTATACCGGCAGCACCAACCTCTTTGTGGTGCCGTATACCAAGCCCCAGGAGTATATCCGCGATAACGCGCCCGATGTTCTCTTCACCGTCCTCATGCGCCGCAGCATGATGCGCATTGCCAACATCATCGCCAGGAAGCAGGGCTGTGAAGCCCTCGTCACCGGCGAGAGCCTGGCACAGGTGGCCAGCCAGACCGTCAAGGCTCTGCAGTGTACCGACGCCGCCCAGGACCTGCCCATCCTCCGCCCCCTCATCGGCATGGACAAGACCGAGATCGTCGAGACGGCCCGCCACATCAACACCTTCGAGACGAGCATCCTGCCCTATGAGGACTGCTGCACCATCTTTACCCCGCCGCACCCGAAGATCCGCCCCGAACTGAGCGAGATCCTCGAAGCCGAGGCCGGGATGCCCGGTCTGGCAGAGCTGGAAGCCGAGGCCGCAGAGGCCACCGAGCGCATCCGCCTGCGTATCACCGACGACGTGGAATTCGAGGGCTGAGCCATGACAGCAGAGATCATCAGTGTGGGTACCGAGCTCCTTCTCGGCAACATCCTCAACACCAACGCCCAGTACCTCAGCCGGGAGCTGGCCGATCTGGGCATCACGGTCCAGCGGGAGAGCACCATCGGCGACAACCATGGCCGTCTGGCCGATTTCGTCAACGAGGCCAGGAGCCGCTGCGACTTGCTGGTCTTTACCGGCGGCCTCGGCCCCACGGCGGACGACCTGACCAAGGAGACCGTTGCCGCCTGCTTCGGGGATGAGCTGGCCTTCGATGAGGCCGAGTGGGATAAGATCACCAGCTACTTTGCCCGCACCGGCCGCGAGACGACCCCCAACAACCGCAAACAGGCGATGGTCCCCACCAAGGGCCATAAAATCATCAACAACCACGGCACTGCCCCCGGCGCGTGGTTCGAACAGGACGGCCGCTGCGCCGTCCTCATGCCCGGTGTCCCCCACGAGATGAAGGCCATGTGGACGGAGAGTGTCCGCCCTCTGCTGATGGAGCGCCAGAACTGCACCCTCCACTCCGTCACCCTCCGTGTGCTGGGCGGCGAAAGCGATATTGAGTATAAGGTGCGTGACCTGCTGGAAAACCCGAACCCCACCGCCGCCATCTACTGCAAGACCGGTGAGTGCGAGATCCGCATCACGGCCCGCGCCCGCTCCGACGAGGACGGCGAAAAAATGTGCCGCGCGTATGCCAAAAAGTTCTATGATATGCTGGGCGATGCGGTGTATGATGAGGATGTGGCCGGTCTGGAAGAGACGGTGGTCCATACCCTGCAGGAAAAGGGTCTGACCATCGCCACCGCCGAGAGCTGCACCGGCGGCCTCATCGCACAGCGTCTGACCTCCGTGTCCGGCTCCAGTGAGGTGTTCGGCTATGGCTTTGTCACCTACTGGGAGCAGGCCAAGGCAAAGCTCGTGGGCGTGGACCCGGCGGTCATCGAAAAGTACAACGTCGTGTCCGCCCCCGTGGCGGCACAGATGGCTCTGGGCGCGGCAAAGGCTTCGGGCGCTGACATCGCCGTGAGCGTCACCGGCGTGGCCGGCCCCACCGGCGGCGACGAGGTGCGCCCTGTGGGCACCGTTTATCTGGGCGTTGCCCGGGACGGCGTGGCCTGCGTCAAGAAGCTTTTCGTCTCCCGGCCTGACCGTGCGCTGGTGCGCGCCCGGGCCGCACAGGCTGCGCTGGAACTGGCGCTGCGTCTGGCACAGGGCAAAGTCCCGGCCGGGACGCAGGCCCTCACCGCAGCCCAGCAGTCGGACGACGAAGCGCTGGCTGCACTGGATGAGGCGTTCGTCCGGTAAAAATCAAAAATGAGGGGTTGATGGGATTTGGCAGAGGAGACCCGCTGTGTGCTGCGCCTGTACGGTGCGCCGCAGGGACGGCTGGCAGCTGCTGTGGCGCTGTTTGCGCCCCAATGGAGGGCCGAGGCCCAGTGGAAAAGCCGGGGCGCAGAGACGCTGCTGGCTGTCCATGCGGACACGCCCACGGGACTGAAAAAGGCGGCCCAGAGCCTCCGCAGCAGCTTTGGTGCGGACGTATACGGTGCAGGCGATACCAGTCTGGCCGCTGCCGCCGTGCAGGCGCTGGAAGCTCATGATCGTCTGCTGGCCTGCGGTGATGCCGCCGCCGGTGCGCTTCTGGAATCCCGGCTCGAGAAAGTCCCCGGTGCCGAGAAGGTCTACGACTTCGGCGCCATGAGCTATGCCGACGCCAAGGTCGGCCCCCAAATCGAAAAGCGCGCCCGGGCCAAGCTCGGCGGGGAAGGGGACAAACCCGACCCTGTCCGTCTGGCCCTCGCCCGGGCGCAGGCGGCCCGCCGCGTCGTGGGAACAGAGCTGGCCGTGGCCTGTGCCGAGCGGGAAAGCGATCATGTGCTGGTGCTCAGCACCAAAAAAGGCTGCTGGCTCCGCACCGTCCCCGCCGCAGATAACCCCGGCCTCTGGCTGCTGGATATGGTGCGCCGCGCCGCTGCCGGTCTGCCGCAGGCCGAGGGGACAGGCTTCCTTCCCGCCGGACAGACCAAGCAGAGCGATCCTCCGGGCCGTTCGCAGGGCAAGGACCCCACCCCAAAGAAGAAGCATCCTCTCCGCGTTCTGCTGGCGGTGCTGGTGCTCCTGGCGCTGGCGGCGTTCGGTGTGGCGTGGTATCTCACGGGCGGCGATCTCGCCGCCCTGCCCCAGCGCCTGAAGACCCTGCGTCTGCCCGAGTGGGTCACCCTCTGGCAGGCCCATGAGCCGAAGCCCGGTGCAAGACTGATATAAAACACAAAGAGGCCGCTTCCCGGCAGAAATACGGGAAGCGGCTTCTTTATACAGCACAAAACCCCGCCGCAATGGGATGCTTCCCAATGCGGCGGGGCATTTGTGTTAAAATACAGTCAAGTGACAGTGCTTAGAGCTGGCTCTGATATTCCTTGCGGTAGCCTTCCAGCTCCTTCTGGTTGCCATAGACGAAGTGACCGTTGGCGATCTCCTCCCAGACCGGCTTGTCCACGCTGTAGTCGTGGCAGCTGGGGTCGTAGACCAGGAGCTTCTTCTTCTTTTCCAGGCCCGGGTCGGGGATGGGAACGGCACTCAGCAGGGCTTTGGTGTAGGGATGCAGGGGGTGGAGGAACAGCTCTTCAGCCTCTGCAAGCTCCACGATGCGGCCCTTGCTGATGACGGCGATGCGGTCCGAGATGAACCGGACGACCGACAGGTCGTGGGCGATGAACAGGTAGGTCAGACCGCGGGACTTCTTCATGCTGTTCAGCAGGTTCAGCACCTGCGCACGGATGGAGACGTCCAGTGCGGAGATGGGCTCGTCGGCCACGATGAACTCCGGCTCCATGACCAGCGCACGGGCAATGCCGATGCGCTGACGCTGACCGCCCGAGAACTCGTGGGGGAAGCGGGAGGCAAACTCCGGCAGCAGGCCGACCTCATGCAGAGCGTTCATGACCTTTTCGTGCAGGTCATTCTGGTCCTTGTACAGGTGGTGGTTCAACAGACCCTCAGCCACGATGTACTCGACCTTGGCGCGCTCGTTCAGAGAGGCCATGGGGTCCTGGAAGATCATCTGGACCTTACGGATGACCTCACGGTCCAGCTCCTTGGAGATCTTGCCGTTGATCTTCTGGCCCTTGAAGAAGATGTCGCCGCCCGAGGTCGGGTTGATGCGGCAGATGGCACGGCCAATGGTGGTCTTGCCGGAGCCGGACTCGCCGACCAGCGAGAAGGTCTCGCCCTTGTAGATGTCAAAATTGACGTGGTCCACGGCCACGAACTTCTTTTTGCCGGAGCCAAAGGTGATCTGAAGGTCTTTCAGCTCAATCAGCTTTTCACGCTCAGCCATTTAAGTTGGAACCTCCCATCTTTCCCATTTTCTCACGCAGGTTCTGGATGGAGTGCGGGCGTTCCATCTTGGGAGCCCGGGGGTCCAGATACCAGGTCTTTGCCGCGTGGGTCTCGGACACCTGGAAGAACGGAGGTTCTGCCACGAAGTCGATGGCCAGCGCGTGCTTGTTGCGGGGTGCAAATGCATCGCCCTTGATCTCATTGAACAGGTTCGGCGGCGTACCGTCGATGGTGGGCAGGGCCTCACCCTTGGTACCCAGCTGAGGCAGAGCCTGCAGCAGAGCCCAGGTGTAGGGGTGCCATGCGTCGTAGAAGATCTCTTCGACGGTACCGTACTCGACGATCTGGCCGGCGTACATGACGGCCACGCGGTCTGCCACGTTTGCCACAACGCCCAGGTCATGGGTGATGTAGATAACGGACATGCCCAGCTCCTTCTGCAGGTCACGGATGAGCTGCAGGATCTGTGCCTGAATGGTCACGTCCAGAGCGGTGGTGGGCTCGTCGCAGATGAGGATCTGCGGACGGCAGGCGGCAGCGATGGCGATGACGACACGCTGACGCATACCGCCGGAGAACTCGTGCGGATACTGCTCGTAGCGGCGCTCCGGGTCGGGGATGCCGACCTTGGCCAGCATCT
>OOAC01001904.1_pt1 | contig 12899 bp, 10 predicted proteins | sample 1671041 | NCBI WGS metagenome assembly OOAC01 (sample SAMN06348116, study PRJEB24527) | human gut metagenome | biome: human gut; feature: ankylosing spondylitis patient; material: feces | host: Homo sapiens | place: China | collected 2015-10 | reverse complement strand
TACGGTGACTGGACTTCAGACGTGTGCTCTTCCGATCTTGTGAAAGACCGAGTTCTGTACGGGCTTCACGTACTGCGTTGGCAAGATTTTGTTTTATATCCTGCATTGTAATTCACCTCGATAGTAGTTTACATTACACATCGACAGGAGTGAATTGCGTTAGAATACAGAGCGAATATGGAGTACAGTACATGTGGAGACTGTAGTTTTGATGTCAAAGGTGAACCCTAAGAAGTAAAAAATATGTAGTAAATAAAAGGCTTTTCAGAGAGCTATCGTTAAAGAGTACGATTGGCTGCTGGAAAGCCTTGTATGCCGAGCTGCTGACTACCGGCAAGCTGAACGATTACCTTGCAGACCTCAACGAGCAGGCAGAAGCAATGTTTTCTCGGCTGGTAAAGCAGCTTTCCGAAAAAGAGGGCATAACGGAAGCCCTCAAAGCGGAAAATCAAATGCTGTGGGTGCAGAGGATGAACAACATACATAGTGCTGCTATGGAAAGCGTTGCAAACGATTTGATTTACTGTTAGGAGGACGGCTATGAAGGTCAAGCTGGACGATTATGAGGTGAGGGTGCTGATAAACGGCTTAATACAGCAGCACAGGAGCTATGACGCAGAAACCAACGGTCAGATTGACGCCCTCGCCCTTCGCCTGTGCGACATTGCAGAAGCAATGAAGCCGGGACGGAAGAAGAAAATCTCTTTTGAGCCGGTAGAAATCAGAGTAATTCGACATTGCCTTATAGAGTGGCGAAACCGAGAGATACAGGCAGAAAGACACGGTGCGGTGGATGCCTTAAACGAACTGCTGATATGGTTTACCCGCTAAAGAGAAAAGTCGTTGTCACAGACGGCGGCTTTTCCTTTTCGGGTAGTATTCAAGAAGTCATAAAGTTCCGTGAGTAATGGAAGAAGGCAATGCTTTGAGAAAAAGATGAGAGCAATATTCTGAAAACTACTTGAGATTTTGGGGAAAATCTGCTAAAATACTTTTGTATATCTATGGGGTGGGGGAATTCATATCCTTTTGCCTTAGAAATTATGGAAGGAGGACTTGACTATGGCAAACGGAAATGCGACAATTATTGTCGGCTTGGATCGGCTTGGATCGGCAGGAGCATAGCGCCGTTTTTTCAGCGTGTCAAGTCTTATTTCATACAATTTATAACGAACCAGTTGCCGGAGACAGGGCGCATTATGCCTTGGCTTCGGCTTTTTGCGTTTGCCGGAAGGATGGTGGTTTGATATTGAAGTCCTAACCACGACCGGCAAATCGAGCTTTTCCGGTTAAACCTTCTATCTTCTCCGGCGTGTCCGCTGTCGGAGGAAGAAAATAGCGGATAGAATTATTTTGGAGGAATGAAAATGAAGAAGAAATTTTTAACCTTTTTGCTTGCGCTGTGCCTTGTGATGGCACTTGTTCCGATGACAGCGTTTGCAGAAGAAACACCATCGTTTGGTGGTGGGACAGGTACACAGGAAGACCCGTGGCTAATTACTTCGCAAGAGGATTTGATTGCTTTGGCAGAGTTTCTAAACTCTGGCAATGCAGAACAGTTTGATGCGGATGCCGCTGGTGTTGGAAACTGCCATGGCTATTACTTTAAGCAAACGGCTGATATTGACCTGACCGGGATAACGTGGGAACCGATCGGTTATTCTGGTAGTTGCTATTTTGCAGGAAACTATGATGGTGGCGGGCACAGCATCACAAATGCGGTTTCTACCGGAAAAGTTGACCCGGACGGTTTCGCTACGGCGGGCATTTTCGGGTGGGTCGCTTTCGGTTCGGTTGCAAATCTGCATGTGAAAAACGCAAACTTTGTGGCAACCGGTCAGAATGAATACAGCTATGTGGGCGGTATTGCAGGTGTGTGCTATGGCTCATCCATCAAAAACTGCTCGGTTGAGAACTCCTCTCTGGAGAGCAGACGCAACAACAATAATAACTGTGCGGGAAGCATTGTGGGTTATTCCACCGGCGGAACATTTGAAAAGTGCACCGCCGAAAACAACCAAGTTAAAACGATGGCTTACGGCGGTGGTTTTGTCGGCGAAGTGGATGATGGCTATGGAGTCGGCAATTCTACATTTACAAACTGCTATGTTGCAAACTGTACTGTGATTTCTGAAACCGATGATAGTCAGGGAACAAGTTTTTCGGGCGGTTTTGCTGGAGAGATTACGGATTCAACATTGACTCTTCAAAATTGCTATGTGTATCAGGCGACGCTTTCTACCGTGGGAAATGCTGTGCCCCAGGGAACCGGCGTTTTTGCGGGCAACCTGTGGGGAGGCAGTACGATTGCTGATACAAACTGCTACTACGGAGCGTGCGGAATAACGGAAAACGCAGGTACAGCCGGTGAAAAGACAGAAGAAGATTTTAAAAATGGCACAGTGGCAGGGTTACTGGGCGATGCGTTTGCGCAGGCTGGTGATTATCCGAAATTCAATGGTCCTGCTGATTATAGTAGCGTAGATGCGGCCATTGCCAAGGCAAATGCCCTGAACAAGGACAACTACAAGGATTTCACTGCTGTAGAAGCCGCTGTCAACTCTGTTGTCCGTGACAAGAATATTACCGAGCAGAGCGAAGTAGATGCAATGGCGAAAGCAATTGAAGATGCCATTGTTGCCCTGCAATACAAGGATGCTGACTACACAAAGGTTGATGAAGCCATTGCCAAGGCAAATGCTTTGAAGAAAGATGACTACAAGGATTTTTCCAGTGTGGAAGCTGCTGTCAAGGCTGTCGTGCGTGGCAAGAACATTACTGAGCAATCCGAAGTAGACAAGATGGCAAAGACTATCGAAGATGCGATTGCTGCCCTGCAATACAAGGATGCTGATTACACAAAGGTTGATGCAGCCATTGCCAAAGCAAATGCCCTGAACAAGAATGACTACAAGGATTTCTCCGGTGTGGAAGCGGCGTCAAGGCTGTTGTCTGTGGTAAAAATATTACGGGCAGGCGTTGGCGCAACGGTGGGCAATGCAGCCGCGGCAGGCGTCGCTGACGGTTACCTGGCTGACAGGGCACTCGTCGCAGGCGATGGGCAGCACCTCCACCTGGGTGGTGTGGCCGGGATGTCCGCCCATGGCCATCTGCACCCGCTGGGTGACGATGGCCCGTTCCTTGTAGATGCAGCAGCGCATGGTGGGCTGGGGACCGGGAATGATGGTTTCCGGTATGTTCAGCAGCCCTCCCGCAGCCTGTCTTCCCCGGCCAGGTGGGCTGCTTCACGAAGCACCTTGTACTTCAGCTCCTGAACGTTTGTGTCGAACTTGGGCACGATTTTCTCCTTCCGCGTCAGATTGTCGAAAAAATTATCGTTAGAAATTTATCATTCCGATAACCGATTCGACATGCTTTTTCGTTTTCCTGCCGGATCAGCCGGAATAAATGCGATTTTTCTCCATTATATCGGCTTTCCCGCCGCGCGTCAACACAATTTCGCCCCTATGACACAGCAAACGACTCACCTGACATAGGATAATATTTTGCCAACCACCGCGCACTGTTTGACGGCAGAGGAGTGTTTCCATCGATTCACAGGGGATGTGCGGCTTCATTCCGGGTGTATCGAAGGAAGTCCCGTCACGGATCTGCGAGATATCTCATAAAGAAAATTCTCCCTACCCATCACGTTCAAAGCCCCACGCACGGTTGCTGCCGGCGTGGGGCTGATCTGCCATCAGGAGGTAAACTCCTTCAGGAATTTTTCAAGAGCAGGAACGATTGTTCCGGGAAGCCATCTTGTACGAACGGCAAACAGGGTGGGGGCAAGCAGGTTTTCATCGTCCATCAGGTAGCCGGCAGTGGTATAGCACTGCGAACAGATCAGTGTGTGGCGATAGGGAGAAATTTCTTTCAGGTATGCGCCCACATTGGAATACAATTCTCCGCCGATGCCGTACAGGAAGACATTGCCCAGCATGACGCCGGAGGTATACAGGCGCTCATATCCCTCCTGATCGCCTTCCATTGAACCGAACCGGGGCGGAATGTCCTTGTTGACCGGAACCATCTGCGCCACCCGCTCGGATCGAAGTTCAATCTTATCCACATAATCGGTAATGCTCTTCTCAGCCCGAAGCAAATCAGCATAGTGACGCCCCGCCAGAACCGTCAGGTACTCATACGCGCCGCCCTCAACCGTGCCTTCCACCACCAGACCTGTTTTGAAATCAGGATAGCCATAATAGGTCATAAAGATGGGGTTCTGGTTGCCGTTGGCAGCAGGTGACCACATGCACACGGTGCCAGGATGACAGGTTTCGTAGGCGTTGCACACCACGCCGGGCAGATCGCCCGTGGAACCGCCTTTTCCGTCAATGCACCGGTTCAGGAACATCACGATGGCATGAACCGCATAGTTTGCAAAAACGGCAATGGTGTTGTCCTCGGCATCGGTAAAACGGATGAGCGCCAGCGTCTTGTCTGAATGGCCTGCGCCGTTGTACCCCATATGGAACTTGCCGTTGCCATCGTAAATCTGGTCGCGGTTCACATTCACATACGATTCTGAATAGCCGATACCCATGCGGGCCGGGCGCAGAGAACTCACCGCTTCCTTGGCTGCACTGATCACCCCGTCCCACACTCGCTGCTCATATTGCAGCTGGTGGGCAGCGATTTCCGGCTTCACGGCCATGAAGCGCTGAAAGTTTGCATCGTCCTTCAGTCTTTTGCCATGGCCCAGCGCAGGAACATTGTGGGTGTGGGTCGCAATGAGAAACACGGATTTCTCATCTACGCCGGTCTGCTCCGCAATAGCACGTGCCATGTCGGGGCCGTAATGAACCGCGCCAAGATCCATACTGACAAGCAGCACGGTAGTTTCATCGTTGGCAATGGCAATTGCGCGGGCAAACTGCGGATCAAGCGCCCCCACCAGGTAGTTGTCGCCTATCTCCTCAGTAAAGAAACCTGCATACAACGGATACCATGATGCGTCCGGCGTGATCTCCCTGCGGGCTGCGCCGCAGCGTAGCGGAGTTTTCATGATGGATTGTCCTCCCTTCGTGATGAACAGTGCAGGGCGTCGAGTATGTACACGACACCCTGCAGGTATGAACCGGATAATGCTTATTGGATGCTTTTGCTCAGTTCTGCACGGGTCTTGTAAAGCTTTTCAGTTTCGGCACGATAGTATTCCATGACCTCATCATAGCCAAATCCCTTGACCTTGGTCATCATCTCATCATACAGGCGGTCGAATTCAGCTTCGCTCTCCGCATAGGCCATCTTCCAGCTGTACTGCTTCACCACGTCGCCTATCTGGTTGATCATCAGCTCCAGGTCGGGATCGGGGTTGGTCAGACCAGCCAGGCCGGAATAGCTCTCGTTACAGGAATTGATCAGGGTGCCGTTGTTCTTTGCCCACTCGAAGATGTTGGCTGCGCCGTAGTCTTCACGCCACTGCTCCGTCACAGGATCAGAAGGCAGCGCCTGATAGGAAGACCAGCAATGATAATCAATCGCTTCACCGGTGGTTGCGGTAATGCTCTTGGCATTGCGCGGAGGATACTCCAGCTTGAACATACCGTCCTGATAGGTGCCGCCGCCCCATTCGTCAGGAATGGGTGTAGAGCCGTCACGTACGCACTGCAGGCCAAACTCGGTCAGTTCTGCCTTGCCATCGGCATTGTAGTCCCAGATCAGACCCTTGGGACCGATGCGGGATTCCATGGCGCCTTCATCGGTGCACAGCCAGTCAATGAACTGCAGGATGCGCTCGGGATATTCAGCCTTGGCACCGATGCCAAAGGTGCGGTATCCGCCAAATTCGCTGGCACCCCAGGCGAAAGGCGTTCCGGAGGTCATGGGCACAGGCTCCATGCCGCGGCCGGCAGCGGTATTGGCGGGGGTGTTGTAGCCGTTGTCACCATAGGGGCTAAACAGCACGCGGCCGGCAGCAAACTTGGCAGCATATTCGGAGTAGGACTGCGTGATGGAGTCGGGATCCAGCAGGCCCATCTGATTGGCCTCAAACATCCAGCGCAGGCCCTGAATATAGTAGCTGTCCTTATCCAGCAGTTCGGCCGTCACATCCTCCGTGCCATGCTGCATCACCAGGTTGAAGTTATATCCATTGTAGGCGCAGAACCAGGTGGCAAACACCATGTTGCGTCCGTCCCAGTCGGGGAAGTAGCTGACGCCATACACCGGCTGACCATCCTCGTTGACGGGATTCAGCTCCTGCATCTTCTTCAGGGCAGGCAGATAGTCCCACATATCCTTGATTTCAGGAGAACCAATAGCCTTGTACAGGTCATAGCGCATGACCGGAGTCACCGCATCCACAGAGGAGCAGGACAGTCCGGATACCAGCGCGTCATGCACAAAGGCCCACACAGCCTTGCCGTCGCCGGAATACTGTATCTGGGCACGCTTGATCAGGTTAGGCATATTTGCAGTAATGAAGGGCGCATTCTTTTCCAGGAAGTCGCCCTGATTCATGTCAAACAGCAGTCCGAGATCGCGGGCATCAGTAAAGTCAGTGCTGGTCACGCTGGCAAAGTTGAGCAGATCGCCCAGATCGCCCTCCACCATCAGGGTGGCCAGCTTGGAAGCACCGCCCTCCAGGTTGGTGGCTGTAATGTTCAGGCCGATGTTGAACTTGTCCTTGATCAGCTTGCCGAACCATCCGGACTGCAATCCTGCGAAATTGGCGTTTTGCGAGAACACGTCAATCTCGTAATACGGCAGTTCTTCAGCCTGAGTCATGGGAAGCGCCATGCAGCTGAGCAGCATGGCCAGACAGATCACCGAGCACAGAAACCGTTTCATGGAAAAACCTCCTTTTTCTTGTTGAAAGGGTTTTAGCCCTTTACAGCACCGATCATGATTCCCTTGACGAAGTACTTCTGAAAATAGGGATATACCAACAAAATGGGCAGCACAACAATCATGGACACTGTCATCTTGATGGAGGTAGGCGTTTGCGTGATCGTCATGTTGGCCAGCATTTCGGAGGATTCAGCTGTTTTGATGATGGTCGCCAGTGCCTCCGCCTCATTCATATAGCGGTAAAGCAGAAACTGAAGCGTATAAAGCCGCTTATCGGAAATGAGAAAAAGCGTATCCTGAAAGGAGTTCCACTGCCCTACTGCCGAGAAAATCGTAATCGTTGCCAAAATTGGCAGGCAAACAGGAAGGATCACCCAGGCAAAACGGGCCATGTAGCCTGCGCCATCCATCTGCGCGGCATCCTCCAGCGCGGATGGAATGCTCTCCACATAGGTCTTGACCAGGATAATGCTGTATGGTGCAACAATGGTCGGCAGAATGTAGACCAGAAAATTGTTCAGCAGGTGCAGGTTCATCATATTGATATACCAGGGAATGACGCCGGCATTGAAATACATGGTGACCACGATAAACCTGTAAACCAGCTTATGGCCGATCATGTTCTGCTTGGTGAGCAGATATCCCAGGAAAGCCGAGGCAAACACCGACAGCGTGGTGCCGATCACCGTGCGTGCCAGGGATACTATGGCAGCGGTGAGAATACCCGATATTTTGAAAATCTGAATATAGTTTTCAAAATGGACTCCCTTGGGAAACAGAGTGATCAGTCCGCGCGCGGAAAGTGCATTATCACTGATCGTGTTGATAAACAGGTAGTAGAACGGGAACACGCAGATCAGCGTAAACACCGTCAGCAGAAGAACGTTGATCAAGTCGAAGCATACGTCTCCTAGGGAGCGGTGAATGCGGCGGTTGGCAAAAGCCTGCTTTTGAGATATGTGCAGCATAACCCTCGTGCCTCCTTACATCAACGATTCGCCGCGAACCAGCTTGCTGGCAAAATTGGCGCTCATGAGCAACACAACGCTCACAAGGGATTTCAGCATGCCTATGGCGGTTGCCAGAGAGAAGTTGCGATTCACCATGCCGATATTGTAAACGTACAGGTCCAGCACCTCGATGGTATCCTTATTCATGGGGTTTTGGAATACAAAGTAGCTTTCCATACCTGTGTTGATGAAGTTGCCGATGCTCAGCATCAGCAGTACAAAGAAGGTGGGCATCAGGCCCGGCACAGTGATGTGCATGATCTGCTGTATGCGGCTTGCTCCATCCACCTGGGCGGCCTCATACAGTTCCTGATCGATACCGGCGATAGCCGCCAGATACAGGATGGAATTCCAGCCCATGCTCTTCCACAGCTGCCACATCGTCATCTTCAGCCACATATGGTGACCGTCCGCCAGGAAGTTCACCCCTTTGTCAATCACATTCAGGCTGATCAGTGCCCGGTTGACAAAGCCGGTATCCACCGAAAACAGGGCAAACGCCACGGAAAATACCAGTACCCAGCTAATAAAGTTGGGCAGTGTGGCGCAAACCTGGATCAACTTGTAGTAGCGCTTGGAGCGAACCTGAGACAGCTGAATGGCAAAGATCATGGGCATAATGGAAGCAAGCATGTTCAAAGCGCTCATACCAAGGGTGTTTTTCAGTACCCGAAGGATTTCCGTCGTCTGGGCAGGGGTGTTGACCAGACGGACAAACCACTTGAAGCCCACATACTGGCATTTATCCAGCGGAAAACCGGGCCGGTAGTTGTAGAATGCGTATCGCCAGCCGGCCAGGGGCAAATACGAAAAGACAAACACAAGCACCAAAAAGGGCAATATCATTAAAAGAAGCTTTATGCTGTCAATGCGCTTGGAGCCCAGTTTGCGTTGCATAAGCTCCCTCCTCTCAGGCAGAATGTAAAATACGGCCTGTATTTGGCTATATATTACCTCATCCCGATTTGTGAAACAATGAAGAATTCTCGGATCCTACACCACGATTTTACGAAAGTACGTATGATTGCACAGGAGTCCGCATTGACATCCGCGCTTTTTTCTCTTATACTGAAGCATGTAAGATGAGTGAGTGACGATATATGGACATTCACGCCCGATTGGCAGCGCAGCAGGCCCCCTTTCCTGGAGTTTCCCACTTACAGAACGCCGCCGGGAACACGCACATAATATGCCATTATCTCATCAGTAGGCATGCAGAAACAAGCTGCGAAGCGGGGGGGATTGGTTTGGAAAAGCGCAAATCCGGTCTGCAATGGTGGTTTAACCTGAGCATTTCCAGGAAGACGCTGCTGATGCAAAGTGTCATCATCTTCTTGCCGCTGGCGATTCTTGTCTATTTCCTGCTGAGCGTTTCCTATATGGACTATGCCTCTCATGCGGCCAAAACCAGCTATGAATACGCGCGCTTCACGCTGGACAGCCTGGAAGCAGAGATGATGCAGATCAAGTCTGCCTGCAATGTACTGCTGAGCCACGGCCAAGTGCAGAATCTGCTAACCCATCCGGAGGCGGTGGAAGATCCCGCAGAAATGGAAAAGATGGACTTTTGGATTTCCAGCACCACCGGACTGCGTCGCCGCGTGTTCAGCACAACCCTTTATGCAACAGAGCATGCCTGCGCGGCCGCGCAGGAGGCCTTCCCTATATGGACCGAGCCTGCTGCCGGAACAGGCTGGCGCTTTACCCCGCAAAAGGGCAGTTTTTCCTCCTCCATGAGCTGGGTTCAGGAGATATATGTGGGTGATACGCTGATGGGTGTGCTATGCCTGGAGTTGCAGCCAGATCTTCTGTCTGAAACGCTGAACAAGCTGTCCAGGGTTATCGGCGGCTACTGCATTGCCTACCGCGAAGATACGGAACAGGTGGTCGGCGGACGGCTGGAGGATATCCGTGTGTCCGATGACGTTTTTGAAATGTGTAAAGACATGCCTGAGGGCTATCAGCTGATTAACCATCATGAGTATGTGGGGCTGATTCACTGCAGCACCATGAACATCAGCTTTCTGACCTTTTGCAATACGGCCCTTTCAGCCAATTTTGTCAGCAGTTACCTGATGGATTTCAGCATCATCGCCGGCATTCTGCTTCTGATGTGCGCCCTGGCGGTTGCATTGAACCATTACAGCATCACGCGTCGCATCAAAAACCTGTCAGGCCATATCAGCAGGCAGGCCAGCAGTCTTCAGTCGCTGAGCACCCTGAGTTCACTGACACGTCTTCAGGTGGACGGCACGGATGAAATCGGAACACTGGCCAGCAACTATAACATTATGCTGGAGCATCTGCTGCTGTCAGCCCAGCGGGAGCATCAGGCTGAGCTGCTCCAGCAGACAGCACGGTTCAGTGCCCTGCAGGCGCAGATTCAGCCTCACTTTCTGTACAATACTCTGGAATCCCTGCGGATGATGGCAGATGAAAGCGAGGCCGTTGAGGTTTCTGAAATGCTTTTTGTGCTGGGCAAGCTGATGCGCGGCAGCATCAGCGGTAAGGAGCAGGAAATCACTATGGCCAGAGAGCTTGAAAACTGTGTGTATTATCTGAAGCTGAGCAAGCTGAGGTTTGAGACGCTGGAGTATTCGGTCACCTGTGATATTGATGCTTCATCTCTGGTATGTCCGCGGTTCATTCTGCAGCCCCTGGTTGAGAACAGCATTCATCATGGCATTTCCCGCACGCGCAGCGCAGGAATTGTGCGTGTGCATGTATACCGCCAGGGGGACCTGGTTTTCATTGATGTAGAGGATAACGGCAAAGGCATTTCTCCGGACAGGCTTGAGGAAATCCGCGATGCCATGGAAAATGGAAACGGTCTGAAGCAGGAGCAGGGCGGCATTGGGCTGTGCAATGTTCATCATCGGCTGCAGATCTACTTTGGCGGAAGGTCCGGTCTTTCCCTGTACAGCACATCCGGCGCGGGCACGCTGTGCAGAATCACAATCGACCGAAGCGATGGGAGCAGAAATCACGTGCCGTCCTGCTCTGCAGGAGAAGCAATTCATAAGGAAAGGGAGGGACGCAAGCTGTGAAGGGGGATTTTCCGCCGCCCCATGGGATGAAAATTATGGTGGTGGATGACGAGGTAAAAATCTGCAACGGCGTTGCCCGCTTCATTAGGAAGCGCTGGCCGGAGGTTGAGGTTTCCATTATCAGCAATGCTATTGATGCCCTTGCTTCCATCCGGCACCAACTGCCCGATCTTCTCATCACCGATCTTCGCATGCCGGAGATGGATGGTCTGGAATTGATGCAGCAGGCCCGGGAGCTTGGCGTGCAGCACAGTATTGTTCTGACAGGATATGATGAATTTGATTTGATGCAGCAGGCCATCCGGCTGCGGGCGCAGGATTATCTGCTTAAACCCGTTGACAAGGAGCAATTGTTCCAGGCTGTAGAAACGGCATGGAAAAACTGCTGCACGGCTGCCGTCAATGCGGCGCGGCTGGCCATGCAATATGGCGTAGAAACAGATACTCCGCTTTGGCATGAGCAGTTGCGGCTACTGTTCATGGGAGAAAAGAGCGCGTATCTGGTTCAGATGACGCAGGATCAGTTCCCTGCAGCTACATTCCTGTCCTGTGCAGCCTGCTGGACGCTGGATTCCGACGAGCCGCCCTGCGGCACTTGGCTGCTGGCCTGTCCGGCCGATTTGCAGCAGCATCTTGTTGGCATTCTGGATGAGCAAAGCATTCCTTGGCGGGAGGTTCGCCAGGAAAGCGCCGGATTGCATACCGCATACAGAGATCTTTGTCAAATACGGGCAGGAGATCAGAACGAGCTTCAGGTTGCCTTTGACTGTTCTCCGAAGCATCCGGAGGCACTGGCAGCGCTTCTCGCGGCACAACTGCGGGACAAATCGGCCCTGTATGCACAATTATGCACAGTGCAGAGGCTTCTGGGAGATTGCCGCCGCAGTTGTGACAGCTGGCGTATTCTGCTGGCACTGCGCCAGTCGAAGTCCCTTGATTGTTCCGCTCTGGCCTCCGCCCTGCTGCAATACAGCAGTCCCGAATCGTCCTTGTCCCCCGCTGTCAGAACTGCGTGCAGCATCGTGGACGAGCATTATGCGCATGAGTGGAAACTGTCAGAGATTGCCGGGCAGGTATATGTATCCCCCAACTATCTCAGCACGATATTCCATCAGGAAACAGGTCTGACCTTCACCAGCTATATCAACAAGGTTCGGATTGAGAAGGTGTGCAACCGTATGGCAGAGGATGAAAGTGCCAGTCTTGTCGAAATCGCATCTGGCGCCGGATTTACAAACTCCAACTATTTTTTCAAGGTTTTCCGTCAGGTCGTCGGCATGACGCCAGGCACCTTCCGCAGCCTGGTTCGAAGAAACTGATGCATCCTGTACCAAATCCATCCTCCGTATAATGGAAGGCACCATCTTCCTGGCACAGTATTTGTCCGGCAAGGAGCATGCCTTGACCGGAACACTCTGCTGCACCATCAAAGGAAGAGGCGCTGCTTATCGCCATAAGCGCGTCCCTGTCCAGCTTTCTTCCCTTGCCGCCAATATCAATATGGCCAGAGAACCTGTCAGTTCTCCGGCCATATTCACAAAGCAATAATCAGCCAAAAAAGCGCACCTGTCAAAGACAGGTACGCGTGTATTATTATGCTCTTACTCCTTAGGATTCTCCTCGACCTTCTTCTTGCGGGGCGCGCGGGGCTTCTTGACGGGAGCCTCGGCGGGCGTTTCAACAGGCGCTGCTTCAACAACCGCCTTGGGCTTGCGGCCACGCTTTTTCGCAGGGGCCTCGGCAGGAACCTCAGCGGGCGCCTCCGCAGGAACCTCGGCAGGAACCTCTTCCTTCACCTTCTTGGCCCGACCTGTACCTTTTCAGAGGGAGGCATTTCGCCCCCGTTATCCTTCCGGGAGAAGGTGTACACCGCGTCCTTGCTCATCAGGAAGGACGTAGAGTGCTCCTTCATGCCGGGGCCGCCCACGCAGGAATTCACGCAGGAGCTCATCTCCAGGATATAGCCGGTGATGTGATGCTCGCGGATATCCTTATACTATTTCCAGATAAGAATGCGCCAAGATGCGCCGCGAATTTTTCATTC
>OOAC01001897.1_pt1 | contig 12945 bp, 9 predicted proteins | sample 1671041 | NCBI WGS metagenome assembly OOAC01 (sample SAMN06348116, study PRJEB24527) | human gut metagenome | biome: human gut; feature: ankylosing spondylitis patient; material: feces | host: Homo sapiens | place: China | collected 2015-10 | reverse complement strand
TACACCAGTTGTGTATTTTATAGTGCTTTTTAATTTGAAACCCTTTTCATATTGTTATATTACAATACATATTATGAGTTGTCAACAGGTTATTTTACTTTTTGTACATATTTATTTCACATTTATTTTATTTTTCCGTCATTCTAACGGATTTTACCGTTTTAACTCCGCTACGGATTCTCTGATGATCAGAGTCGGTGTTACTTTCTGTACCTCCGGTACTTCTTTTCCGCCAATCTTATCTAATGCGGTGTCAACCAAAAGCTTTCCAAATGCTTCATAATCATAGGAAATACTGCTCAGCCTTGGTATGACGGTATCTACAATAAACGTATTATCAAAACTGATGAGAGAAATATCCTCCGGGATCCTAAATCCATGCTCTTTGATGGAGCGCATCACACCCACTGCACTGTAGTCGTTGATCGCGATCACCGCCGTGGGAAGTGTCTTATTTCCCTGAAAGAGTGCCTCAAATCCCTGATAACCGCCCTCGATCGAATAATCAGAATTGATCACATAGCGCTCACGGTAGGTCAGACCGTTCTTTCGCAGCAGACTGCGGTAGCGGATGCGTTTATCATAGGTGGATTTCATCTCCTCGACTCCGCCGATCAGTGCGATCCTTCTATGTCCTAAACCGATCAGACACTCCATGCTCTGGTTCATACCCTCTGCCTCGTCGATTGTGACCTGGCAGCACTCACCGCCCTCCACTTTTCCTGTTGTGATGACCGGGATGGATTCAGCGACACGGTTGATCAGATCTGCGTATTCCGGCTCCGTGACAAGGCTGTCTGATTTTCCCCCGATAATGATGATCGCATCCATACGCATGTCAAACATTTTCTGAATATATTCCACCTCAAGATCCGGATTGCTTAATGTTCCGCAGATCATTGGCACATACCCGCGCGCAATGATCTCCTTCTCACAGTTTTCCACCATGGATGAATAATAAGGATTGACCAGATCTGCAGCAAGCACACCGATGACGTTCGTTTTCGTCTTGATCAGTCCCTGCGCAAGCGCGTTTGGCCTGTAATCATATTTGCGGATCACTGCTTCCACACGCGCTCTCTTTTCCTCGCTCACCCTCGCATTTTTTGTCATGACTCTCGACACTGTTGCCGGTGAAACTCCCGCTTCCTGTGCAATTTTATAAATATTTAACTCACTGCCCATCGGCCATCCCCCTTAAAAGTCATATTTGAAAACGTTTTCAAGTTAATTTTATCGGGATTTTGCAGGTTTGTCAATATAGGGTCAGATTCTTTTTTTCGTCCATTTTCGTGAGCGGAAACGGATAAAAAAGATACTTCCGCGGAACATCTCATCGAGCATGAACGCGATCCAGCATCCTGCCAGTCCCATCCCAAGGCGTATCCCAAGCAGATATGCAAACAAAATGCTGACGCCCCAGCAGGAGATCACGGCGATGACCATCGGGAAGAACACATCCCCCGCTCCCCGGAGTGAATTGTCCTCAACATGGTTAAATGCGCGCCCGATCTCCACAAAAATATCGATAAAAAAGATCACTCCCGTCATCCCGATGATCTCCTCACTCTGCGTAAATAAATGCATCAACGGTCTATGGCAGAGAAAGATCAGAACCGAAAGCACGATATTTAAGCTGACCGCGATTTTTAACACCTGCTGGTTCAGCCGGTATGCCTTTTCATACTCCTTTGCACCCGTCATCCATCCCATCAGGATCGCGGTGGAAAGCCCGAGTGACATTCCGGTCACATAGACATAAAACACGATGGATGAAACATAGATCTTTGCGGTGAGCGCCGCTGTTCCAAGCACTGCTAAGATCGATGTTGACACGATCTGTGAAAAGGAATACGACAGGGAACTGATCCCTCCCGGCAGTCCGATCTTTAAGATTCCACCCACGCAGGATAATGTCTTTAAATTTTTCGATGCAAAATCAAGATGCAGTCCGCAATGGAACAGAAACCAGACGCCAAGTAAAAGCGCCGTCCCATGGCTTGCCACGTTTGCCATTGCGATACCTTCCACGCCCTCCGGCACAATTTTCACCGACTGGAAAATCACAACGTAATTTAACACTGCATTCACGATATTCATAAACAAAGATACCGTCACTGCAAGTTTCGGTTTTCCATAACTGCGCAGTACCGCGGAGATAGCAGAAATAATGCCCTGCAGTACGGAAAAGCCGATACAGATGCGAAAATATACCACCGCCATCTCATACACCGATGTTTCTAACTGCATCGGACGCATGACTGCACCTGCAAAAAATGCCAGTATCGTTCCTAAGATCAGGCTGATTGCACCTCCGCACACGATGGAGGTAAACGCTGCATCCGACGCCCTTTTTTCATCTCCCGCCCCCAGTCTGTGGCTGATGACGACCGATGCGCCGCCGCTGAATACCGCATAAAACGTGTACAAAAATCCGATCACCTGGTTTGCCGCACCGACTGCCGCGACCGCATCATCCGCATAGTGCCCAAGCATCAGCGTATTGACCGTACCGGTCATATTCATCAAAAGCTGTTCAATAAACAACGGGATAAACAATCCTTTCAGCGTCAGCGTTCCCTCTGCCGTAGTAACGCTGGTGCAGTCTGCATCAATCCATTTCCACTTCAAGATGCATTCCTCCTTTTTCTTCTGTGCTGTCTTTTTCTGCTATGCCGGTCTTTCCTGTGATTCTGTTTTTTTCTGTGATAGTACTTATTTCCGCTATGCTGTCTGTCTCTGAAATTTCTACACGGATTTTTCCCTTTTTTATTCTTCTCACATAAATCATGAGCCTTCCATCCTTTGTCTTTCTCATGTTTTCCGCATATGGAGTCACATCCGACAGATCCCCGTTCTCAATTCCTGCTAACATGCCTGCCCCGCTCACTGCCACACGCAGTTTTCTGTCATCCCAGACAACCTTCTGCCCATTTTGATCCACAAGTGTGAGCGCGACCTGATAGAGATATCCATTTTCCTGTGTCTCTGAAAAAGGAATCTCCTCCGGTTGATAGACCTCAGCTTTGATACCAGCGGCGTTCTGCGTTGTAAGCAGTCTCTCCTGTTCTATGATATTTCCGTTTTCATCATAACCACTCGCCTCAAGGATCCCTGCCTCCCAGAATACCTCAAAACGATATGCGCCGTCGTCGTTATAGCCAATCTGTCTGCCAGCCTCTTTTCCATTGATAAAAACAGCTGTCTCCGGCAGATTTGAGTAACACATCACGATGACCTTTTCTCCAGCTTTGTAATTCCAGTTTTCCCGACATGGGATCCACTCTGCAGATTCCTCACTCCACGGTCTTGTGGCAAGATAAAGCTGCGGTTCTTCACACCACAATGATTTTCTGCGGTAATATCTTGCTTTTTCAAATCCGGCACAGTCCAAAATTCCGGCTCCAGATCCATGAACCGGCCAGCCATGTGCCTCCCCTAAATAATCGATCCCGGTCCACAAAAACTGTCCGCTGATATAATCATTTGATTTTACCGCATCCCACGCCTCATAGCTGTGCCCGTTTTCACTCCCTAAAAACGGGATCTGAGGGAAATCTTTGTGATCGGCTTCGTAATACTGCTCCTTATAGTTGTAGCCTGCCACATCCAGATGCTCTAACATACCAAGCTTTGCAGACAGCTCCGGGTAGGCAAGTGCCATGGTGACCGGACGGCTCTCATCTTCACTCTTTACAATACTGGAAAGTTCTTCGGCGATCGGAAGCAGTCTTCGCATGTCCGGTTTTGCCGGATCATACTGCCGTTCTGCCGCCGGTTTGTTCGCGTCGTTATTTCCGGTCATCTCCAGAAAACTCGGATGACAATACGGATCGTTTGGATAGTCAATCTCATTTCCGATGCTCCACAAAATGATGGACGGATGATTGCGGTCACGCCTTACCATGGCACGCAGATCCTTTTCGTGCCATTCTGGAAAATCTTCAAAATAACCCTGATGTTTTGGCGGATAAACATTGTGTCCCGTGGACCATTTGTTTTTTGCATTTTCCCACTCATCAAACGCCTCATCCATCACAAGAAATCCCATCGTGTCGCACAGCTCATACAGTTCCGGCATATGCGGGTTGTGGCTGCACCGGATCGCATTACAGCCACATTCCTTTAATTTTGCAAGCCGTCTGCGCCATACCTCTTTCGTTACTGCTGCACCGAGACAGCCGGCATCATGATGCACACAGACACCTTTGATCTTCATCGACACACTGTTTAAGAAAAATCCCCTGTCCGCATCAAATTCTGCCACACGGATTCCGACTTTCTGTGTGTCTGCAAGATAGGATATTTTCTTTCCATTCTCATCCGTTGTCTCATACCAGGTTTCCATCCGGTAGAGATCCGGGTGTTCCGTTGACCAGCACTGCGGATCATGGATAGTGCCATACATATTGCAGGATACCATATTTTCTGCCGGGATCTGTACCTGTTCTTTCCACTCTGCCACAGGCGTTCCCTGCGGATCAGACAGTTTTGTGCAGACCACACATGTTTTCTGCTCCTTCGTCTGGTTGCATATCTCATGATGGATACTGACTGCCGCCTGCACTTCCGGAAACTCTTTCCCATCAGCCACAAGTTTCTCTGTCACAAACGTCACGCCATATTCTGCCGGATGCACCTGTTCTTCCACCACAAGAGTGACTTTCCGCGTGATCCCACTTCCCGTGTACCATCTCGAATCCGCAATGTCCGTGTGCGTCACTTTCACACTGACCACATTTTCCTGCTCCCCAAAATGTGCGATCCCAGAGATATCATAGGAAAATCCGGTGTAACCATACGGGTGTTTTCCCTGATAATAACTGTTGACCCACACCTGGCTGTTTTTATACACACCGTCGAATACCAGACGGATCGCTTTCCCCTGATATTCCTCTGGCAGATAAAAATGCAGCCGGTACCAGCCGATCCCGCCTGTGAGATATCCGGTGCCGCTGGAATATTGTTTTGAAAACGGATAAGCCACTGCCCAGTCATGCGGCAGCATGACACGCTCAAATGCACGATCGTCATATCCCTGATACCATGCCTCCTCACATTCTCCAAAATGAAACTTCCATCCCTCATTTAATAACAGTTCTGTTTTATTCATAATCATAAAAAATACCTCCATTTTTTACTACGGTCTATGTTTTCTTTTAAACACATCATAGTAAAAAACAGAGGTATGATACAATGGAGAATAGTGACGTTTTTTGTCTTTTAGCGACTTTTCATGATTTATTTTTTGACAGAGAATCTGCGTAGGCGCGCGGTGACATCCCGACATTGCGCTTAAACACTTTGCTGAAATAATATTCATCCGGGTAGCCGACCTCCTGGCCGATCACCCCGGTATGCATCGTCGTCTGCGCGATCAGACGCTTGGCATGTTCCATGCGGACTGCCGTCAGATACTGGAAAATGGTCTGTCCTGTCACGCGCTTAAAGATGCGGTTCATGTAATCAAAATTGCCGTCAAACTCCTCCTCTAACCGCTCCCCCGAAATGTCTGCCGCATAAGACGCATTCAGCCATTCCTGTATTTTCTGGACTTTATAATAGCTTTCCGGGAACCCGCCTGCAGTCCTTTCGCGTTCCGCTGTCGCAAAACAGCGCGCGATCTCGATCAACGCCTCCTGTATCCGGCAGGCACAGAGAATCTTGTGATTCTCAAACGTGCTGTAATCCTCCGCGATCGCCTGCTTGATCAGCTCATCAATGTGGATCTGGTCGGTGACTTTTTTGATATGCCAGTATTTCGGCAGCCAGATCTCACTCTCATCATAACTTCCATAAGGCTCACACGGCTCCTTTGCCATCGCCTTTCTCCGGCGTTCAAACTGCTGCCTGGCGACTTCCTCTTCTTTTGCATCGACCAGTTCCATCTCCCCATGCATGAAATGTACATAATAATAATTGCAGGTCGTCGCCTTTGTTCCCTCATGCGTGCGATCCTTATCCAGCAGACAGACATCCCCCGGCTTTAAGATCAGAGGCTTTCCGTCCTCAAGCAGATGCATCTCCCCGTGCCGGATAAAATATAAGATCTGTTCTCCCGCCCTGCGTTTCCTGTGGACATAAGGCGGTCTTATCTCTGTCTCATCCACAAAATTTACCTTCGGGAGCATCTGCGCATTTATCCTGTAAAATTCCATCTCTTCCCCTTTACCAGTAGATCTGCCAGTCTTTCTGCAGCCTCGTCAGCGCCTCCATGTAAAAATAATCGCCCCAGCTATTGCACTCATCCACACCGCACGGATTGCAGGTATTATACGGCGAACGGTTCGAATATGTGCTGTGCAGTACGATCCCGTTGGATTTTTCAAAATCTTTTACCGCATAGTTCCGGTATACAGAACCAATAAATTTTTCCGCAAGATCCCGGTAAAATGCCGCCTCCTCATCATATAAGTATTTTGCCATCTCAAGCATTCCGCACGCTGCAATGGAGGCGGAGGAAGAATCCCTCGGCTGTGCATCACCATCCGAAAACTCCAGATCCCAGTACGGTACGAGATCTTTCGGCAGATGCTCTATATAATATTTACTGACACCACGGAAAATATATTTGTATTCCTCTCTTTTTGTATAGCGGTATGCGAGTGCCGTTCCGTAAATTCCCCACGCCTGGCCTCTCGCCCAGGCAGAACCGTCCCGGTAGCCCTGACAGGTTGCCCCGTGATCCGGATTTCCAGTTACCGGATCAAAGAAAAATGTATGCCAGGTCGAAAAGTCCGGGCGGATCACATTTTCAAGTGTGGTATGTACATGCCGGTCAGCGATCTGACGGTAACTCTCATCTCCCGTTTCCTGTGACGCCCAGTAAAGCAGCGGTACGTTGAGCAGACAGTCTATGATCAGCCTGTAATTTTCCGGCTCTCCCATAGTGCCCCACGCCTGGATAAATTCTCCCTTTTCCTGAAAACGGCTCTTTAACTGGTCTGCCGCAAGGAGCGCCGCTCTTTTTCCCGTCCCGGAACCGGTCAGCTTATAACCTGCGACACAGGATGGTGTATACAAAAATCCCATATCATGATGATCCACACAGATCTTCTGCTCGATCCGGTGCAAAAAATCCTGCATCTGGATCTCTGCCGCCTTTAACAGAACGTCCTCCCCGCCATATTCATAGGCAAGCCAGATCTCCCCCGTCCAGAATCCCGTCGTCCACTCCACGTTGTCGATTGGACGGTAAAATCCATTTTCACTGTATGCATTCTGAAATTTTGTCGTAAATTCCGGCAGAACACGCTTTACCTGCATGCATGCAGATGCCAGAGCATCCTCGCGCTCCTCTTTTGTGACTGGCATGACGCCTTTTAACTTATTCTTTGTCTTCTCTGATAACTGCATATGCTTCCCCCATTTTCTTTTCGACAATGATTTTTTTCCCTTTCACCGGCACACAGAGGCGGAACTCTCTGATTTCCTTTGGGATGTGCGGTGTCCAGTAATATCCACCCTTCTCTGCCGCGTCTATATGTACACCCGCGATCTCTTCAATCAAAATCGGGATTGGTGCAGATGCCCAGGGGTGACACAGGCTGGTATTCCATTTCTGGTCTTTCCCCCAGGCCTCAAAACAGGTCGTTGCGCCCTCGCGCAGCATATTGACCCATCCGTGTTCGCCCTCATTGACCAGCAGCTCATACACCATATCGTACTGTCCGCGTTCTGCGAACACACGCAGCACAAAATAGCTCAGCATCACGCCGCAGGAAAATCCCTTCTGTTTCATAAACGTCAGTATTTTCTCTTCGTCCGCTTCTGGCAGTAAATGAAAGTACATCGCATAAACATTCGAATGCAGTGCCGCGTGGCTGCTCGTCTCGCTGTCCGCTAAAAGTCCTGTCTTTTCCCGGTAAAAAGCGTTCCGGTATGCTTTTTTAATTTCTTTCGTCTGATACGGCATTTCCCTGCCACAGATCTCTGCCAGCGTATTCTGTGTCTCCATCGCCCCGATGTAGAGTGCATTGATCACATTATGGCAGCCCAGCGCCACCACAGGTCTCGTCAGTGGAAAATCATATCCATCCCGCAGATTTTCCGGCCAGTCCACAAGATTCCATTTGTCAGCGACCTGCTCTAACAGACCGTCCTCCCTCGCATACTGCGAAAAATGTTTTAAAATCCCATCTGCGATTCCATAATAACGGTCCACCGTCTCTTTCTCCCCGGTAAAACGATAATACAGCAAAAGGAGCTGCGAATACAACAGTGAAAAATCTGCAATCTCCTGCATCAGGCCGCCCGGCGCAACCGCAAGCAGTCCCGGACAGACCCTCGCTGTCTGTGCAAACTGATCGATGCATTTTAACAGCATATCCGTCTTTCCGGTCAAAAGTACCTGCGCGTGCGCCGTCACGACCGCATCCCCTAAGTACTGACCTTTTTCCCTCGTCGGGCAGTCCACATAATTCTCCTGTGTTCCAAGACGCACTGCATTTTTGCAGATTTGAAAAATATTTTCTAATGTTTTCTCCTCTGTCTTTAACTCACAAAGTGATTCATCCATCGGATAATGCCTTACCAGAAAACGGATATCCGACAGTTTAACGCCCCCGTCCGGCACGATCTTAACATACCGGAATCCCTTGTAATCATACGGATCAAACTCACATCTGCCATCCGCCAGCGTCCAGATTTCTCTGTAACAGCAGTTGCACCGCATGTCATAGCGCACACTGCCCTTCCCGTCCAGTTCCTCCCCGTAAAACAACTTCACCTGATCGCCGTCTTTCCCCTCCGCGGTGAGCAGGATCATGCCTGTGATCTCCTCGCCCGCATCCAGAAGCATCGAACCATCGGGATCTTGTCTTATCACGGACGGTGTGATCTGATGTATGTGACCGTTATGATCTGCACACTTGTGCTCTAGCTTTGCCGGTTCCAATGGCTGTACGGCATCAGAGTGCAGCTTTGTCGGTTCTAGTGGATGCTCATTACCAGCGTGCAGCTTTATAGTCCCCAACTGATATTCCATGTAAGAGAGCATCTCCGTTGGCTGCTTCGTTAGCGTATAATCTGCCCACACCGCCGGAACGGGTTTCTCCCAGCCGTCCGCATCAAACCCGGTATTTTTCCACCCATACGGGTATTTCCGGCTGTCAAAATTTTCCAAAAACTGTGTCTCGTATCCGACTGTCTCTCCCTCATAACAATCCGTTTTCAAAAAGCAAAAAGAAACCGGTATCTCCTTTCCCTTTTCATCCCACAGCTCCGCCGCAAAGGCAAAACGCAAATCCCCGCTATTCCACACACGGTTCACAAGTCCCTGATAATACAGATGGAGTGCCAGCACATGCTCCCCGGCAGCAAATGTCCCCAGTTCCAAAACATTGTAATAATACTTCGTATGATATGCCGCGGCAGGTCCTTCCCCCATAAACGCTCCATCCAGATATGCCTTATAATGGTCATCGGCTGTGACCTTACAGAAAATCTTCTGTGCACGCTCTAAAGTAAAATGCCCGCGCACAAACACATGGATATTTTGTAATTCTGCCGTTTTTTCTCCTTCAAAAGCTGGCTGGACCTGTTCTTTGTGAAAGAGATTAACGGGCAAGGCATCGGCAAACTCCGGTATGGTGAGCCATCTGGCATCCCATGACTCATTTTTCTTAACTTCCTCTCCCATATTTTCCCCCATAATATATTTTCCAATAAGTAAGCAAAAACAGGGCGCCATGCGACGCCCTGCCAGATTTTTACTTATTCTTCTGACACTTCCTCAACTTCAAGTCCCAGTTCTTCCAACTGTTTTTTATCCACGATTCCAGGTGCCTGTGTCATCAGACAAGATGCATCTTTTACTTTCGGGAATGCAATGACATCACGGATGGAATCTGCATGTACCATGTGCATGACCAGACGGTCCAGTCCATAAGCTAATCCTGCATGTGGCGGAACACCGTATTTGAATGCATCTAACAGGAATCCGAACTGCTCATGTGCGCGTTCTTTGGTAAATCCAAGCACCTCAAACATCTTCTCCTGAATGTCATCCTGATGGATACGGACGGAACCACCGCCAAGCTCTGTACCGTTTAATACGATGTCATATGCCTTTGCACGCACACTGCCCGGATCAGAATCGATCTTGTCCCAGTCCTCTTCCATCGGCATGGTAAACGGATGGTGCATTGCCATAAAACGGTTTTCCTCGTCAGACCACTCTAACAGCGGGAACTCTGTTACCCATAAAAAGTTGTACTGGTTTGGATCAAGCAGATCTAATTCTTTCGCAAGTTCAAGACGAAGCGCTCCAAGCACGTTCCATACAATCTTATTTTTGTCTGCTGCAAATAATAATAAGTCTCCCGGCTCTCCCTGCATTGCAGAAACAAGTGCCTTTAACTCATCCTCTGTCATGAATTTTGCAAAGGAAGATTTGTAAGTGCCATCCTCATTCACTGCGAGGTAAGCAAGTCCTTTTGCACCGTAGCCTTTTGCAAACTCAACCAGCTTATCGATCTTTTTACGCGGCATGCCGGCCTGTCCTTTTGCGTTGATACCACGGACAGAACCACCATTTTCGAGTGCTCCTGTGAATACGGAGAATCCGCAGCCCTCTACAACTTTAGATACATCACAAAGTTCCATGCCAAAACGTGTATCCGGTTTATCGGAACCAAAGCGGTCCATTGCTTCCTGCCATGGCATTCTCGGCAGCGGCAGTGTCACATCCACACCGATTGCTTCCTTGAAGATATGAGCAGTCTCTCATTGACATCAAGTACATCTTCCACATCCACAAATGCAAGCTCCATATCTGCCTGTGTAAATTCCGGCTGACGGTCTGCACGAAGATCCTCGTCACGGAAACATCTTGCGATCTGGAAATAACGGTCATAACCGGAACACATTAAAAGCTGTTTGTAAAGCTGCGGTGACTGCGGCAGTGCATAAAAATGTCCCGGATGGACACGGCTCGGTACCAGGTAATCCCTTGCACCTTCCGGTGTTGATTTACATAACATCGGAGTCTCAATCTCAAGGAATCCCTCTTTTGCCATAAAGTCACGCATCAGATATGCAACTTTGCTGCGGAGCATCAGGTTCTTCTGGATATCCGGTCTGCGCAGGTCTAAATAACGGTATTTTAAACGGACTTCGTCTTTCGTCTGGCTGTTCTCCTCGATCTGGAATGGAGGTGTCTCTGCCTCGGATAAGATGCGGATATCGGTTGCGATCACTTCGATATCACCAGTCTTTAAAGACTCATTCACTGCTGCGGAACGTTTTTCAACTTTTCCGGTTACCGCGATCACATACTCACTTCTTAAACGCTCTGCCTTCTCATATCCCTCTTTGCCGACGCTCTCTTCGTTAAATACGAGCTGTAAGATACCCGAACGGTCTCTTAAGTCGATAAAGATCAGACTTCCTAAATTTCTTCTCTTCTGTACCCATCCCATGACGGTTACGGTCTCACCGATATTCTGATTTGAAACCTCGGTACATCTATGGCTTCTGTGTAAGCCTTGCATTGATTCTGCCATTACTGCAAACCTCTTTCCTTTTATTTATTAAAAAATTCTACAATCTCGAAGAGATTATTCACTCTGTCATTAAACTTTATTTATTGAAAAACTCAATGATTTCGAAGAGATTGTACTTTTATCCGATATCTATTTATTGAAGTATTCTACAATCTCTTTGTATCCCTCGGCGTCTAATTTTTCCTTCTGGAATTTTTTATTCTTGTTCATGCGGACAACCAGCACCTGTTTGCCTGCCGCACGTTCTTCCTGTGCCTTTCCGATGATCTCGCCGAGTTTTTCTGCAGGGCATCCCTTTTCAATCAGGTATGCAACTTTCGGACGCTGTGTCGGAACCGTAAATCCGCTCTCCATCAGAAGAAGGATGATACGCTCAAAACCGATGGAAAATCCACATGCCGGCACATCCTGTCCGGTAAATTTGCCAACCATCTTATCATAACGTCCACCGCCTCCACAGGCTGCGCCAAGCTCCGGCATGGAAATCTCAAAAATGGTTCCGGTATAGTAGCTCATACCACGAACCAAAGTCGGATCAAATACCATTTTAAAGGAAGCCGCCTTTGCCCCCTCCACGGTATCGATGATCTCTAAAAGATTGCGCTCCACCTCAGGATCTAAATATCCCTCCAAAGTCTTTGCAAGGTATTTGATGCCGTTTTCTGCTTCCTCAACACCTTTAAAAAGTGCAAGGTATTTCTCGATCGACTCTTTTGCATAGCCCTCTTTTTCAAGTTCCTCTGCCACACCGTCAAGTCCATCTTATCTAAGATGATAAATACAGTATCGAAATCTTCCTCTGCAAATCCACTGTATGCTGCCATCGCCTTTAAGATCCGGCGCTCATTGATGCGGATCTCGAAATTCTTAAATCCGAGTTTTCCGATCGTTGTAGTCGTTGCTAAGATCAGCTCGATCTCTGCAAGGTTCGTCGGCTCTCCGATAATATCGATGTCACACTGCATAAACTGACGATAACGTCCACGCTGCGGGCGGTCAGCTCTCCAGACATTTCCCATCTGAATCGCCTTAAACGGAGATGGAAGATCATTTGCATTATTCGAATAAAAACGAACTAACGGAACAGTCAGATCATAACGCATACCAAAATCAACTAAATCCGCTTCTTCTTTTGCTTCAGCGACTTTCAGCTTTTCACCACGCTTCATTACCTTAAAAATCAGTTTTTCATTTTCTCCACCCTGTTTATTGCTCAGGTTTGCAATATTTTCCATACAAGGTGTCTCGATCGGCGTAAATCCGAAACTGCGGTAAGTCTCTTTGATGACTTGCTGCACATAATCCCGGATCTGCATCTCCTCCGGTAAAATATCTTTCATGCCGTTGACCGGCTTTTTACTTAATGCCATGAAATTTCCTCCATCTTCTGTCTGAATATCCTTTGCCTATTATACGTTTCACAGTTGTATACGTCAAGAAC
>OOAC01001893.1_pt1 | contig 12957 bp, 10 predicted proteins | sample 1671041 | NCBI WGS metagenome assembly OOAC01 (sample SAMN06348116, study PRJEB24527) | human gut metagenome | biome: human gut; feature: ankylosing spondylitis patient; material: feces | host: Homo sapiens | place: China | collected 2015-10 | reverse complement strand
GCATACGAGATCGTACGGTGACTGGAGTTCAGACGTGTGCTCTTCCGATCTGCTTATGATATTGATGTTACCAATAACACCGGCACCGATTTGCAGCTTGGCAAACTGGTAAGCAATAATGTTGACGGCCTTATCAGCATTGCTGATACTGGTAAAAAACAGCTTACAGAGTTTAGGCGCGGAAGCACTGTTGTTAAGGATATGACTAAACTTGATGAGGCTACCGGTGATTATAAAGTTTTGTCTACTGGCGGCGAAGGCACAGCATATAACCCCGAAAGTGAATTACGTTATAACTGGACAACAGGGCAGGAAACCACAACCACAGAAGAATACAGCAATACCATTAAAGCCGGGCTGTGGGGCGCTGTTGAAACTATGGATAAAACAGAGCTTGACAAGTTTGAAGAGGAGCATAAGCCTACAGAAGAACCTAAAGAAACACAAAAATACAAACCTAATGGCGAATATATCGGTAAGGTTGATGATGTAAATAATAAAAATAACTTCGTTGTCATTTTTGAAAATGAAATACTTAATAAAAACCGTGTAGGACCCGGTGAGCCAGAACGCTGGAGCACAGGTTTCCTTGGTTGGTTTAAGTGGGAAAAGTATACCTGGACGGTAAAAACCGGTAGCACGCAGCAATATGTTGCAAGTGTTAAGGCGGATAAACCTATCATCATCGGTTTTATCGGAAATGAAAGCGGCAACAGCAATATTAATGTAAACTCTCAGGGCAATATTAACCTTACCAATAACATTACTTCCGCAAGCGGCGGTACAGGTTCTGTAATTGATATTACAAGCAACAAAGACGCTATTAACCAGCTTGGTGGCAGCATTAACGGCGATAACATTAACCTTAATGCGGCAACCGGAATTAACGATGTTAATATTACTTCTATCGGCGATACTGTTAACCTTAATGCGAAAACAACAAGCGGCGATATTGGCATTAATGTTAACGCGGCTTATGGCAAGAAAGGCAATGTTGAAATCGGCAATTTGTTCGCAGGCACGGCGGCTAACCCTGCCGGTGATGTAGCGCTTACGGCTTCCGGCAATATCACGCAAAGCGGCGTTGATACTTCCGTAATCGGCAACCGCATTGATTTGGTAAGTACTAATGGTGCTATCGGTACTGATACGCAGGCAATTGTTGTGCACGGCGGCCAGCAGGTTGTTGATGCAACGGACAGCCTTTCTGCCAGTGTTAACGCACAAGCAAAACAGAATATTAACCTTACTCATGATAACGGCAATATGCGTATCGGCCGTGTATATTCCGAAGACGGCGATGTAACAGTTACGGTTAACAAGGGCAACCTTGTAGACGCTTTGCCGAGCGGCGAAACAGTAGACCGCGGTGATACCGACGAGTTGATTCAGAAATGGACTGACCTTGGGCTTATTGAAGGCGAAGGCGATTACACTGAACAGATTGCGCAGGATGTTGCGGATTACGAAGCAGGTGTTGAAAACGAGTTTGATAACTATCAGGAGCAGAAGGACTATTATGAAGCTCAATCCGGCAGCATAACGCATGAATACAAGGATGCTTATGCTTCTTACAGCGAAGCTAAAACACAGTATGACGCGCTTAAAGATAGCTTTGATACGTGGAATGAAGGCAAGGCTTATTATACTGACAGCCAATACGTTCCTGTCCGTGAAAATTATAAAACAGATGAAGCGTTTAATACGGCTTTGGCAGAATATAATGACGGTAAAGCTGCTTTTGATAAGTTAAATGAACAATTTAACGGTTATGAAACTTTCTACGAATACAGCAAGGAAAATAATGTAGAAAATACCTATTCTGCATACTTTAAACCTACTGTAAATATTACCGGTGAAGACGGCAAGACTGAAACTGTTGACATGAAAGCTGCTTTTGACGGTTATGCTAATTATGAAAGCCTTAAAGCAACTTACGGTGATTATACAAGTTATGAAGATTATCTTGTAAATAACACCGACGCACAGGCCAAAATTGCTGAACTGCAAAATGCAGGCAAGGAATACTGGGATAAAGACCAGCTGTTGTATGCTCTTTCTGAAGCTATTACCAACCCTGAAAGCGGTGCAACAGATACCGTTGTTAAAGACCCGAACATTAAGGGTAATAACATTACGGTTACTGTTAACGGCGGCAGTGCAGGCCTGAACAGTGAAAAGACCACTGTAATAAACATTGCAGACCTAACTAAGCCTGAAAATGTTGACGCGCTGAAACAGCTTGCCGGCACGGATGCTTCCAATGTCATCTGGAATGAAACGGCAGGAACTGCAACGATTACCGAAAAATTACCGGTAGGTATTCAAAGTACAGGCGGCGGTATTACTGTAATTACTGATGGCAATGTTTATCTTGCGGGACGTACTGAAACCGATACCGACAATGTGCTTAATATCAATGAGATTACAGCTGAAGGCAATATCCGCCTGCAAGGGCATGATGGTATTTATAATGTAAGTGCAGGAGACCGCGCAGCGATTACCGGCAAAGACTTGCTGATTCAGGCAGGCGAAGGCGGTTCAATCGGTACGGCTGATAAGATGATGACCACCGATATCAGCGGTACAATGCAGGCACAGGCTGGTAATAATATTTACATTAGTCAGATTGGTGCTAATGACCTTGTACTGGAATCTGTCGGTGCCGGTGAAGACATTGTTTTGCAGGCTGTAAATAATATTGAGAATATTGGCAGCAGCAGTGCAGGATTGGCTGACAGCTACATCAGAAGCGACAATGGTACAATTACTTTGACTTCTGATACCGGTGCGATTGGTGAAAGCGGCAATGCAATACGCATCCTCGACAACGGCGTTGTAATTAACGCTAATGCAAACGGCGACATTGTTTTGGCGGGCGTAACCGGTACTGGTTCTGGCCCTGACGGCAGCATTGTACTTGGCACGATTAAAGGCGCAAGCCTTGAGGTAGACAGTGTAAGCAGCGTAAGCATCGGCAAGGACGCAGCTGAAGATGAAGAAGCTGTTGAAGGCAATATTAGGGTAGACGGCGATGTTTCCTTAAGCGCTAAAGCTGGCAGCGTTACAGAGGCAGATAACAACGTTATTACAGCAAATGAGGTTAACGCTTCGGCAACGGAAAATATCCTGCTTGGCAGCGAGGCTAATAAAGTTAACAGCTTTGTTGTTAATGGCCTTGGCGAAGGTAATAGCATTGACGGCAATGTTGACCTTGTAAGCAGCAGTGATAATGGGCTTAAGGTTAACCTTAACGGCATTACCGCTAACGGTTCTGTAAATGTTTATAATAATGCCCAAACTGACCTTAACATCAGCGGCGGAAGCGTAACCACTACCGGCGAAAGCGCTGGCGACGTAACCTTTACCAGCGAAGGCAGCATTACTGCCGATACAACCGTTAACAGTGCGGCAAACATTGTTATGGATGCCGACGGTAAAATTACCAACAATGGCGCCTTAAATGCGCAGGATAACGTAAATGTTAACACTACGAAAGGCGCTATTGAAATTGGCGGCAGCGTAACGGCTGAAGCAGGCAATGTAAATGTTAATACGGAATCCGGCGATGTAACTACTAAAGGCGAAGTAACAGGCAACACTGATGTAACCATTAACAGCGGTGCAGGTAATGTAATGGTTAGCGGTAATGTAACGGCAACGGTGAATAACGTTAACGTAACCACTGGCAGCGGTGCAATTACAACTACCGGCAATGTAACCGGTGGCACTAATGTGAATGTACAAAGCGGTGCAGGCGATGTTAATCTGAAAGGAAATGTTGATGCTGAAACCGGATTTGTAAATGTAAGCACCGGAAGCGGCAGCATTACAACCGGTGGCTTTGTAAGTGGTAAAGAGGATGTAAATCTTACAAGCAATAACGGCGATATTAAAGTTGGCGGTTATACAGAATCTGAAACGATGAATGTAACTGCAACCGTAACCGGTGACGGTGACATTGACTTTACAGGTAAAGTAAGTGCCAGTGGTGATGTTAAAGCCGAAGTAAGTGGTAAGGGCAACATTACTACCGTAGATGGAGCAACTGTTGATGGTACAGATATTAGCTTTACGACAAATGTTGGCAATATTACAACCGGCAGTGATTTAACTGCGAAAGAAAACGTTGACCTTAATGTTAACACAGGCGATATTACTTTCGGCGGCAATGTAACTGCAAGCGATGGAAATATTACAATTGATATTACCGGCGACGGCAATTTGCAGGATGCCGAAAACAAGGATAATACGCTGACGGCAATCAGCGTTGACGGCAGCGAAGACGCAGGCAACATTATCATTCGCCTTGGCGGCAAGGGCGATGTTGATTTGTACGACCTGTATGCAACCAATAATGCTCGCCTTGACATCGCTGACGGCAGCCTGACATTGCATGAAATTAACGGTGAACTTGTAGCTATGCAGCTGCGCACGGAAGGTAAGAACATGAATGTTGAGAATATCGTAGCAGGTACGCAGATTGTGCTTACAGGCAGCGATATGACTCTTGACCAGATTGCTCAGCGTCCGGATGCAGATGGTATGCTGGTTATTACACCTGATAATGCAGAAGCAGATAAACCGATTGATAACTTTACTATCGGCGATATTAAAACCAACAGCGACAGCGGAATCCGCTTTGACCGCCTGTGGGTAAATAACTCCGATATCCATATCAGTGAAGGCCAGCTGTGGTTTGACAAACTGTATGTTGAAGATAACGCGCACTTCAGCAATGATGAAATGACTGCAGCAATTTACGGCAAACCGCCTCTGCGTGATGGCAGCGACAGCGTTTACTGGATTAACACCGAGGAGAACCGTCCGGAAAGTAGCCTTGATATGTGGCTGAACGGTACGGGCGACTGGATGTACCTGCGCTTTACCGATGACCATATTCAGGAAAGCAATGGCATCCTGCTGACTCTGGATGAATACGATTACGTTTACGACCAGCGCTTCACGGCAGAGAACCATCTGCGCTGGCAGCATGGGCGTTACCTTGATGAGGACTGGAAACAGGCTTATGGCTACGGCTTATCGCTGCACGACCGTTACGGCCTGATTGATTACCAGAACTTTACCGAAGAAAACGCCGGTGAAGACGAAATTGCCGTAGAGGCTTAACAAAATTTAATACCCGGGGGCGCAAATGCCTTCGGGTATTACAAATAATTTTGGAGGTTGATGTTTGGATGAATAAAAAAGCGGAATCCTTTAAAAAGTATTTGGATGACAACAAGATTAAAAGCTTTACCGTTGACGAAATTGCAGATGATGCGTTAAACAGCGTTGTGTTCCGCAGCAATATTGAAATTAACGGGCAGCAGCTGCCGACGATTGTTGTATTGGACAGCAGCATTTACGGCATGGTGCGCGTGCTTGTGGCGCAGCGTGTGCTGAACGACGCCAACGAAGCGGAGCTTTTAAAAGAGCTGAACCGCCTGAACAAGAGCTATAAATCCTTTAAATATTATTTTGACGATAACGGTTCGCTTATTCTGGACTGCTGCATTTTGTTTAAGGATGACAGCGACGGCGATTTGATTTACACGATGTTCGACGTTATCATCCGCCATTTAAACGGGGAATACAAAAAACTGATGCAGCTTATCTGGCAGTGATGGTTTTGGAAAGCCTGAAAAATAATAATACTAAAAAACGCCGTTTAACCAAGGCGTTTTTTACTGTTTTAAATAAGTGTACAAACACTGATTAAGTTCACTATTTTTATTATATTCTTTACATTTTGAAAATTAATTTGCAAAAGTTCACAAAAATTTACGGTTTTTGTTGACAGAAAAGAATTTTGGTGATAAATTTCAAGCTATATTATTATTTTATTTTAAGGGAAAGAGGTAAGTATCATGACAGGATTAATGTTGTTAGGTATCGCATTAGTCGTGTGTGGATGCGGCTATTTTATCTATGGCCGCTGGCTTGTAAGACTGTGGGGCGTAGATCCCAATGCAAGAACACCGGCTTATGTGCATGAGGACGGCAACGACTACGTTCCCTCCTCCAAATTTACGGTTTTTGCGCATCAGTTTTCGTCCATTACGGGCGCAGGCCCTGTAACCGGCCCGATTATTGCCACTATGTTCGGCTGGGCGCCGGTAATGCTGTGGCTGATGGTTGGCGGCATCTTCTTCGGTGCCGTGCAGGATTTCACCGCGCTGTACGCTTCCGTTAAAAACGAAGGCAAATCCATGGGCATGCTTATTGAACAGTACATCGGCAAAACCGGCAAAAAAATGTTCCTTTTGTTCTCGTGGCTGTTTACCCTGCTTGTAACCGCCGCTTTTGCTGATATTGTTGCCAGCACCTTTAACGGCTTTAAGGCAGACGGCGGCCTTGCAACCCCTAATGCCGCAGCGGCATCTATTTCGATGCTGTATATTGTTGTTGCCATTGCCTTCGGCTACTTTTTAAAGAAATGCCCTCTGGCAGAAGGCCCGAAACTGGCAGTTGCCATTGTTTTGATGATTGCCATGCTGTGGGCAGGCATTGAATACCCGCTGTATTACGATAAAACAACTTGGCTTTATGTAGTTTTTGCTTATATGTTTATGGCGGCAGTAATGCCGATGTGGCTTTTAATGGAGCCGCGCGATTATTTAAGCGTATTTTTGCTTTTAGGCATGATTGCCAGCGGCGTTATCGGTGTTATCTTCACCAACCCGTCTATCGAACTGCCGGCGTTTAACGGCTTTGTTGTAAACGGACAGCCGCTGTTCCCGATACTTTTCATCACCATCGCCTGCGGCGCTGTATCGGGCTTCCACAGCCTGGTATCTTCCGGTACTTCTTCCAAAACCGTTTCCAACGAAAAAGACATGCTCTTTATCGGTTACGGTTCAATGCTTATTGAATCCATTCTTGCAGTTGTTTCGCTTATCGTTGTAGGCGCTGCTGCAACCGGCGGCGTAATGCCCAAAGGCACGCCGTTCCAGATTTTTGCCGGTGCCGTTGGCGGCTTTATGGGCATGTTCGGCCTTTCGGCGCACGTTGCCACCTGCGTAATTACCATGTGCGTATCCGCACTTGCGCTTACCACGCTCGATTCCGTTGGACGTATCGGCCGTATGTGCTTCCAGGAACTTTTCACCTCCGGCAAACCGGAAGAAATGAGCGGTCTGCAGAAAGTTTTAACCAATAAATATTTTGCAACCGTTATTACTCTGTTCTTCGGTTATCTGCTCTGCCTGGGCGGATATATGAACGTATGGCCGCTGTTCGGCGCGGCCAACCAGCTGTGCGCAGCGCTGGTATTCATTTCGCTTTCGGTATTTCTTAAAGTTACCGGCCGCCAGGGCTGGATGCTTTATGTGCCGATGGGCTTTATGTTTGCCGCAACCATGAGCGCGCTTGCCATGAGCATTTACGGCATTGTTAATAAGCTCGTTACCGGCGCACCGTTTGGCATGCTTACCGACGGTTTGCAGCTTGTTGTTGCCATTGCCCTTATTATTCTGGCACTTTTAATTGCCACCAACGGGCTTAAAACTTTGTGCGGCAGCAAAGCCGGAAGCAAAAATGAAACCGCAAACGCATAATTAAATGTAAAAATTTTGTGGCGCAGCCTGTAATACGCACGGGCTGTGCCTTTTTATGCGATTATTTTTTTACTGCATACTGTTTTTTTAATCTGAATTGTGTTAGAATTATTACATAGCCATTTTATCTTGGGAGGTAAGAGAATGAAAAAATTATTTAATCTGTTAATGGTAGCCCTGATGGCTGTATGTTTTGCTGTTCCCGCTATGGGCAAAGCCGAAGCCGCTAAAGTTGTAGTACTTCCTCTGGTTAACAACTCCGGTTCCGAAACCGCAGGCCAGATTTATATCAGCGGCGCTATTCAGCTGTTCGATTATCCTGAATACGAACTGCTTGAAAATGACGCTACCAACGATGCTATTGCAGCTGAAAACATTGGTAAAGACGGCGCTTCCAAAGACGCTATGGTACGCATTGCCAAAGCATCCGGTGCAGACCTTGTTGTCGGCATGGTTCTTGATACCTGCGAAGACAACCCGGTATTCCCGAGCGCAGAACGCATTCTGAAACTTGACATCACCGGCAAAACCTATGCTTACAGCGCAGTAAACGGCAAGTTCTATGAACACCGCATTTATGAGGACAAAGAAATCGACGAAACCCTTACCAGCCGCTGGGATTGGGTAAGCGAAGAATTTGGCCGCTGCGTAACCCGCGAAATGAAACGCGTTGACAAAGCATTCATGGAAAACGACTTTTAATTAACGGCTGATATTCGGGCTCCTGCTTTTGGGCAGGGGCCTTTTTATTTTGCAGGTGGAAAAAATTATGTCTATATGGTAAAATTAAATGATAGAGTCAGCTTTATCTTAACGGAATTATTATATAGACAGGAGGATGGCACTTTGAATAATGACATCCATATAGTTTTGGACAGCATTGCTTCCGCCGCGGAAACTTCGCTGGCGCATGACGCACGCTGCCATATTTTGCAGCTTATTTTCCGCCATAAAGCGGTTGAGTGGCGCGACGGCGAAAAAACGCCGGAAGAAATGTTTAAAATGGTAAAGGAAAGCGGCGAACTGCCGAAAACTTCGCAGCCGCCGGTTGGCGAGTTTTTGGATTTGTTTACGAGCCTTGCCGAAGAAGGAAAGAAAGTTATAGGTATTTTTGTAGACAGCGTTTTAAGCGGAACTTACCATACCGCCTGCATGGCAGCGCGGCAGGTAATGCAGGAAATTCCCGGTGCCGATATCCGCATTTTCGACAGCCTTACGGCGGCAACGCCCATCAGCGCACTGGCGCTTGATATTTTGAAAAAAGCCGATGAAGGCGCCGGTATGGATGAACTGGAAGCGTTTATTAACGGCGCCATTACACGCACGGAAACCTGTTTTTCGGTAAATACGCTGGAATATTTGCAGAAGGGCGGGCGCATAGGTGCTGTTGGCGCGCTGCTCGGAAGCCTTTTGGGCATACGCCCGGTAATAACTTTGGATAAGGAAGGCAAACTTGTTGTAGCGGCCAAATGCCGCACCCGCAGCAAGGTGCTTAACACAATGCTTGAAATTTCTTCTTCGCACGGAGAGCTTGAAAGAATATGCATTGCCCATGAAGGCGCGGAAAAAGATGCCGAATATCTTTACGGAGAAATGACTAAGCGTTATCCCGGTGTGCCGGTACTTATGACAGGCATCGGCGCTGTTTTGGCCACCCATTTAGGGCCCGGCTGCATTGGGCTTTTTGTACGTACCAAAGAATAAATCCGGCGCGGCCGGAAAATAAAAAGGCAGGGCTATCTGCCATAATCAAGGAGTGAAGATGAACTTAACACAGACGGCTGTAATTAACGGCCACGATATAAAAAACATGCTGCTGGGCGCTTATGCGGCTTTTGCCGCCGGGTACCGGCAGATTGACGAATTAAACGTGTTCCCGGTGCCTGACGGCGATACCGGGACAAATATGATGCGCACCATGGAAGCGGTACACCGTGCGCTTTTGCCGCTTGATACGGATTCTGCGGCGGAGGTTGGCGCAGCGGCTGCCAAAAGTGCCATTATGGGCGCGCGCGGCAACAGCGGCGTAATACTTTCGCAGCTTTTGCGCGGCATTGGGCGCGGGCTGGCAGGCAAAGCGCGCGTTACAGGCAATGAGCTTGGTAAGGCCTTTCAGTTTGGCATTTTATATGCCTACCGCAGCGTTGCCAAACCTGTGGAAGGCACCATTTTAACGGTGGCGCGCGGCATAGCCAAAGAGGCTTACCACGCAGTGCGCCGCGGCGAGGACTTTACCGAAATTTTGACCGAAGCCATTGCCGGCGGCAAAAAAGAACTGGCACGTACGCCGGAGCTTTTGCCCGCTTTAAAAGCAGCCGGTGTGGTTGATGCAGGCGGCCAGGGCTTAATTGTATTTTTGCAGGGCTGCTTAAACGGCCTTCTGGGCAGAAACTTGCCGGAAGAAGGTGAGCAGCACATACCCGTTAATAAAATTGCTGCCCTGCCGGCAGAAGAAGTTGACTTAACAAATCCGTACTGCACGGAATTTATTGTAAAAAATACGGCGGTTGATGATAAAAACGTGCGCGCGGCGTTAGCGCCATTAGGCAATTCGCTTATTGTAGCTGCAATGGATGATGTGGTAAAAGTGCATATCCATACCGCTAATCCGGGCGCTGTTTTGCAGCAGGCACTTGAATGGGGCACGCTGCACGATATTAAAATTGACAACATGGCAGAGCAGCACGAACACCGTGTATTCAATGCGGCGGCAGTGCAGCAGCCGGCACCCAAAAAAGAAGGCACCGGCCTTGTAAGCGTGGCGGCAGGCAGCGGCATTGCGCAAATTATGCTGGCGCAGGGTGTTGATGAAATCATCAGCGGCGGGCAGAGCATGAACCCTCCTGTGGAAGAATTTGTACACGCCATTGAAAACGGCGCTTACAGCAAATATATTATTCTGCCCAACAATAAAAACATTGTGCTGGCGGCGCAGCAGGCGCAAAAACTGCTTGGCGCAGACCGTGTAAGCTATGTGCCGACCATTAATCTGGCGCAGGGCATTGCCGCCATTCTGGCGTTTGATTCTTCGCAGACGATGGAAGAAAATGCTGCCGCCATGACGGAAGCGGCGCAGAGCGCACATTGCGCGGCAGTAAGCATTGCCGTGCGCGACAGCGTTGTTGGCGGGCTGCCCATTATTAAGGGCGATTATATCGGTCTGTTGGAAAATAAAATCGTCTGCACAGGCTCTGGCTTAAACGAAGCGGCCGTAGGTGCGGTGCAGAAAGCCGGTACGGACTGGGAACTTTTAACCCTGTACTACGGCAGCGATATTACCGAAAACGAAGCGCAAAGCGCAGCGGCAGAACTTGAAAAGCTGTGCCTTGGCGCGGAAGTGCAGGTGCTTGAAGGCGCGCAGCCTTTATACCCGCTGATTATAACTTTGGAATAGCATAAAATTAAGGCATGCAGGCCGCATGCCTTTTGTTTTGGAGGGGACTTATGCAGAAAATCATGCTGGCGATTGTCCTTGGCATTGCCGTGGGGCTCGCCAATTTGCTGAGTTATAAAATTAAATTTTATTTGAGTAAACTTTCTACGCTGTGCCTGTGTACTATGTTATTTTGCCTTGGCGCAAAAATCGGCTGCGATGACGCACTGCTGGCAAAACTGGGCACGCTCGGCGTTCAGGCCGGAGCCATTGCCTTTGGCGCGGTTTGCGGCAGCATACTTTTTTTATCTGCCGCCATTAAACTGCTGGCACGTCCGGCAGATACAGAGGAGGGCGAGTAATGCTGAGTGTTGCCGTTTCTCTCGTGGGCGGGCTGCTTTTTGGCTATTTGTTTTTAGATACGGGTGTTAAAGACACGCTGGATTTAATTTTAATGTCGGCTCTGGACGTAATGATTTTTATTGCCGGTATCGAAATCGGCAGCAACCGCGGCATCTTAAAACGCATCTGCAACCTGCACAGCGCGCTGCTGGCGCTTGCCATACCTTTGGCTGTTGCTTGCGGCAGCATTTGCGGCGCACTGCTTTTGGGGCATATCGCCGGGCTGAGCGCGTATGATTCGCTGCTTGTCGGCGGCGGGCTTGGATGGTACAGTTTTTCTTCGGTTGTTATCAGCGCTATGTACAGTACGGAAATTGGTACAGTAGCGTTTTTGGCAAATATGATGCGCGAAATTTCCGGTTTCTTTTTAATACCGCTTTTGGTGCGCGTGCATAAATTTCTGGCGCTTGCCCCCAGTGGCGCGGCTACTATGGACAGCGGTCTGCCGGTAGTAATAAAATATACCAACCTGCATGTCGGTATGTACTCCTTCATTAACGGGCTGGTGCTTACCCTCATCGTGCCCGTGCTTATTTCGTGGCTGTTGAGTTTAAGATGAAAAATATCGTCAATTTATAAAACAAAACCTGCCTTGCGTTGGTACGTGGGCAGGTTATTTTATGTTTGTAACTGATTATGCAGTTGTAATTTGTACTGTTTTTTTATATTCGCAAAGTGTTTGCACTGTTGCAGCGATGCAAAAATGCTGCGGCTCTTTCGATTCCGTCCGGGCAAGGCACCGGACTCTTGTACAGAGTGCCCTAAATTTAGCCGCCGCAGTTTTTGTATCTTGCTTCACAGTGTAAACACTTTGCTTTGCAGTTTAGTATTTGGAATTTGCGTAAGATTGCTGGGTGAGGCATTTTCCTCACCATAGCATTCTGGTTCCATTTCAAAGGTAAGAGAAGTTACAAAAATATTATTGGAATCATAAGGGGATTTAGTTTTATAAATTCCGTCCGATATTTTTTGAAAATCAGATGTCATATATTTTTGGGGCGTGAAATTTTGAAAATTTTTCATATCGTCTTAACTCCTATAAATTTTTAATTTGGAGCTTTTCTTCACTCCCAAATAAATGGGAAGTTATTATCTAAATGCTGCTGGCACATGGCAATATGGTTCCCGAAAGAAATCAAGATTAGCGGGTTGTTCATCAACTAACTCTCCATTCCACTCAAGTCCGGTTTTGAAAGCGTTTGCAGCAGCCTTTGCTTCCATTTTTGTTAATAGCAACGCCGCATCCCGGTTTATATCTTCCTCGCTGCACTTTGATGGGCTGCCGTATTTGTCGTAATAATAAGTTGGGCCGCAAAGCCAGTAGACCATTTTAGCAGTAACTATATCACAAGCGGGATTCATTACAATTTGTTCAACTGTAAACATTCCATCATCATAATTATAATCTGCAATCATGTAGTGGAGTTCTTCAGCGGATGTGATATGCGAAAATAATTCTGCAATTTCTTTTTTATAAGCTTCAAAACCTATTTCTCTTTGACGGCAGAATCCTTTGTAAAATTCTTCTTCCTCACAGCCTTCCATTTCATCGTCAAACTCATCTTGTTCCATGTCTAAATAATAGTCATCTCCAGCACAAGACGCACGTTCCATAAGAATATC
>OOAC01001888.1_pt1 | contig 12983 bp, 10 predicted proteins | sample 1671041 | NCBI WGS metagenome assembly OOAC01 (sample SAMN06348116, study PRJEB24527) | human gut metagenome | biome: human gut; feature: ankylosing spondylitis patient; material: feces | host: Homo sapiens | place: China | collected 2015-10 | reverse complement strand
TAAGATTATTTCAAGAACACTCACAAAAACCTTTGCAAATTTCAGATCCGGTGTCACATCCACTGACACAACAGATGTCATAGGATGTATTCTCGGGTCTTTGATGTCTCTTGAAATAATCTTACTTAGCTCTCTTTGAACTTCTCCATTCATACGAGAATATTTTATACTGTTTTTTCTCATATAAATCATCCCCCTATTCTTTTTTTAATGTACTCTCAAAATTCTTCGTTCTGAAGATTCTGAGAGTACATTTATATTGTATGAAACATAAACATTGCTGTCAAATCATAGGTATTGCCTTATAACAATCTCTTAGCTTCTAGGAACTTCCACCATGATATATGCTTCTACCTGGTCCTCTACCTTGATATCGTTAAATCCTTCAAATACAAGACCACATTCATATCCGGCAGCAACTTCTTTAACATCATCTTTAAATCTCTTAAGCGATGCAAGCTCACCCTCGAATATCTGCTCGCCCTCACGGCTTATTCTTACCTTACAATTTCTCTCAATCTTTCCGTCAAGTACATAAGAACCTGCGATCATTCCGACACCTGATGCCTTGAATGTCTGTCTTACTTCTGCATGACCGATTACTTTTTCCTCATATTCAGGATCAAGCATACCCTTCATTGCTGCCTCGATGTCTTCGATAGCATTATAGATTACCCTGTAAAGTCTTACATCTACTTTTTCTCTGTCTGCTATCTCTTTTGCTGTATTGTCAGGTCTTACATTAAATCCGATGATTATCGCATTTGACGCACTTGCAAGAGATACATCCGACTCATTGATAGCTCCAACTGCCCCGTGGATTATCCTTACGGCAACCTCATCATTGCTGAGTTTAAGAAGACTCTGTTTAACTGCTTCAACTGAACCCTGCACATCAGCCTTAACGATAAGGTTAAGCTCCTTGATATTTCCTGCCTGTATCTGAGAGAACAATCCGTCAAGTGTAAGTTTTGACTTGGTATCATCAAGTAGTTTTTCTCTTCCCTGTTCAATATATACCTCGGCAATGTTTCTTGCTTCTTTATCGCTGTCTGTCGCCATAAATATCTCGCCTGCATCAGGAACATCATGAAGTCCCAATATCTCAACAGGTGTTGATGGAAGTGCGGTCTTAACTCTCTTACCCTGGTCATCCATCATGGCTCTTATCTTACCATATGCAGCACCAACTGCGATATTGTCTCCGACATGGAGTGTACCTTTCTGGACAAGTACAGTTGCAACAGGTCCACGTCCTTTATCGAGCTGTGCCTCGATAACGACACCTCTTGCTTTTCTGTTTGGATTTGCCTTAAGCTCAAGCACTTCGGCAGTAAGGATTATCATTTCAAGAAGCTGGTCGATACCCTCTTTTGTGTGGGCTGAAACAGGTACGAATACCGTATCGCCACCCCAGTCCTCTGCAATAAGACCATGCTCTGTAAGCTCCTGCTTAACTCTCTCGATATTTGCACTAGGCTTATCAATCTTGTTTACTGCAACGATTATTTCTACACCTGCTGCCTTAGCATGGCTGATAGCCTCTATAGTCTGTGGCATAACACCATCATCAGCCGCTACTACAAGTATAGCTATATCTGTTGACTGTGCACCACGCATACGCATTGAAGTAAATGCTTCATGTCCCGGTGTATCGAGGAATGTTATCTTCTCACCGTTTATCTCTGTCACATAGGCACCGATATGCTGTGTGATTCCGCCTGCTTCTCTTGATGTTACACTTGTTTCCCTGATTGCATCAAGAAGTGATGTTTTACCGTGGTCTACATGACCCATTACACATACTACAGGAGGACGCTTAACCATAAGGCTCTCGTCTTCTTCATCTTCTTTAAGTATCTCTGCTATCTTGTCAACCTTTTCTTCCATCTCAGCGATACAGTTATATTCAAGAGCGATTTCCTCTGCCTCCTCAAATGTTATCTCGTGGTTGAGTGTTACCACCTGACCGCGCATGAAAAGATTTTTGATAACAGTTGACGGTGTTACTTTCATTATATCTGAAAGTTCTTTGATAGTCATCTTTTCAGGAAGTGTAATAGTACGGATTCCATCTTCCGGCTCCTGTGGCTTTGCTATAGGTTCAGGCTTGATGAAAGCACCCTTACGATTTGGATCCTTTTTCTTCTTTCTGCCCTGCGTAAACATCTCTTCATCATCCATATCTCTGTCACGCTCTCTGCCATGTCTTTGTTTTGCACTTCTTGAATCCTTGTTTGCTCTCTGCTGTCTTGACTGCTTAACCTCAGATTTCATCGAATCCATAGGCATTGCAGGACCTCTTGAAAATCCGCCGCCGTTTCCGTTTCTATTTCTGTTGTCTCTGTTTCCACCGTTTCTGTTGTCACGATTTCCATTTCTGTTGTCTCTGTTTCCACCATTTCTGTTGTCACGGTTTCCGTTTCTGTTATCTCGGTTTCCACCGTTTCTGTTGTCTCTGTTTCCACTGTTCCTGTTGTCACGGTTTCCGTTTCTGTTGTCTCTGTTTCCACCGTTTCTATTGTCACGGTTTCCGTTTCTGTTGTCTCTGTTTCCACCGTTTCTGTTGTCACGGTCATCCCTATTTCCACCGTTTCTGTTGTCGCGGTTTCCGTTTCTGTTGTCACGGTCATCCCTGTTTCCACCGTTTTTGTTATCACGGTCATCTCTGTTTCCACCGTTTCTGTTATCACGATTTCCGTTATTTCTGTTTTCTTTGTTGTCTCTCTTTGTTTCTTTCTTAGTTTCCTGAGACTTTATTTCCTTTTCTGTTTCTGCTTCTTTCTTAGTTATATCTTTCTTTTCTTCAGCTTGCACAGTTTCCTCTTTTCCCTTTTTCTCTGTTTCCTTTGTCTCTTTTTCCGGCTTTGTCTCCTCAGCTTTTTCAATCTTCTTTTCAGTTTCAACAGCCGTCTTTTCTTTTATTTCTTCCTTTTCTGCCTTAGCTTCTTTTACTTCCTCTTTGACCTCAGCTTTTTTTACCTCTTTAGTCTCTTTCTCAGGCTCAGCTTTCTTTGCTGCTTTTGTTTCTTCCTTAACAGCCTTAGCCTCATCAGCTTTTTTTGAAGTTTCTGCTTTTGCTTCAGCTTTCTTTGGCTGTTCTTTTTTCTTTGCACTTTCTTTCTTTTTAGAATCTGATAAATGCTCTTTTGCGTGTTTTAACAAAAATCCTATAGCATCATCCTCTATAACACTCTGAGAGCCTTTAACCTCAAATCCGTTTTCCTGCAATAATGTAACAACATCTTTATTCTGTAAATTCGGAAACTGTCGCTGCATACTGCTGACAATTTCGTATATCTTCATTTTAGCCATATATTACCAAAACCTCCTAGTCTATATCCATTTTTTTCATAATTGCCTGTGCCAGACCACTATCAGTCACCGCCAGAGATGCCCGAAATGTTTTACCTGTTGCTTTTCCGAGTTCATCTTTCGTCCAACATTCTTTAATCGGCACATGATAAAACTCACACATATTTCTGAATTTTTTTTTGGTATTGTCAGATGCCTCCGCTGATACTATAACCAAAGATGCCATGCCTGACTTAACGGCATTTTCAGTCATAAATTCACCGCTTGCAATCTTTCCTGCTTTTGTCGCAAGACCTATCATACCAAGAGCCTTATCAACTTTCACCTTTAATCATCTCCTTTTCAAGTTCCTGATATATGTCCTTTGGAATCGGTGTCTTTAATGAGCGTTCTAAGGATTTTTTCTTAACCGCCTGCTTTAAACATTCAGTTGAATTACATATATATGCACCCCTGCCATTTTTCTTTCCGGTAAAATCAACTGTTATCTCACCCTCCGGTGTTTTTATAACTCTAATAAGTTCTTTTTTGTCTTTTTTGTCGCCACAGCCTATACACTGGCGTGTTGGCGTTTTCTTTCCGGCTAATGTATTACCCTTACCCAATTCTGACACCTCCTAAGTGTAACAATTATTCACATTTTATGTCTATCTTGTAACCTGTAAGTTTTGCTGCAAGTCTTGCATTCTGTCCCTCTTTGCCTATGGCAAGTGATAACTGATCCTGTGGAACAACGACGCTTGCAGTCTTTTCTTCCTCGTCTACATCAACAGATATGACCTTTGAAGGACTGAGTGCATTTTCTATAAGCACTGCCGGAGAATCACTCCAGTTGATAATATCTATCTTCTCACCACGAAGCTCCTCAACGATAGCATTAACTCTGCTTCCGTTTATACCTACACACGCTCCTATGGCATCTACATTAGGGTTGTCTGTTGAGACAGCCATCTTTGTACGCGAACCTGCTTCTCTTGCGATACTTCTTATCTCGACTGTTCCATCCTGTATCTCTGTTACTTCTTCTTCAAAAAGTCTCTTTACAAACTCAGGATGTGAACGCGAAACCGTAATCCTAGGCCCCTTTGTCGTATCCTTAACTTCAACGACATAAAGCTTGATATGTTCTGTCGGTTTGAAATGCTCGCCCTTGACCTGCTCACTCTCCATAAGGATGGCATCTACTTTTCCAAGATTTACACATATATTTTTTCCACTGTATCTCTGAACGATACCTGTGATAACCTCCCTCTCTTTTTCAAGATACTGAACATAGAGTACCTTTCTTTCTTCTTCCCTTATCTTCTGAACAACAACCTGCTTTGCTTTCTGTGCTGCAATTCTTCCGAAATTTTTAGGTGTGACCTCAACTTCAACGGTATCACCTATCTCAGTCTTGTCATGGACTAAGATTGCTTCCGTGATACCCATCTGTGTAGCTTCATCTTCAAGATCATCATCATCGACAACTTCTTTTATGGCAAATACCTTTACCTCACCCGTCTCTCTGTTGACATTTACCCTGATATTCTCTGATTTGCCAAACTGGTTTTTACAGGCAGCGAGAAGCGAATTTTCTATTGCTTCGAGAATAACTTCTTTACTTATCTGTTTTTCCTTTTCAATTATATCTAATGCCTCGATCAATTCAGACTTATCTGATTTTGTAGTTTTTTTAGCAGCCATTTTTGCCTCCTTATTCTTTATCATTTTAAAAATCTATTGTCAGTTTTACAGTTGAAATATCTTTTCTGTTTATAACATATTCGTTTGCAAAATCTGTTTCAAGAGTTATCGTGTCCTTGTCAAACTCTTTGAGCATACCCGTTATCTGCTTAACAGACATCTCTTTGCCGTTTCTTGGATTTGGAATCTTAACTGCTTTATAAAATTTCACATCCACATCTTCACCGATGCTTCTCTTAAAATCTTTTTCTTTCTTAAGCTGTCTTCCAAGTCCCGGTGAACTCACCTCAAGTATATATGCATCCGGAATGAAATCCTGTTCATCCATAATATCACTCCATGCACGGTTTACAAGTTCACAATCATCAAGCGTTATACCGCCCTCTTTGTCAACATAAGCACGCAGATACCAGTTTCCTGCCTCTTTTACATACTCTACATCGACCAGTTCAAAATTATTCTCTGTCATGATAGGTTCGAGAATTTTCTCTGTCCGTGTTTCATATTCTTCGCGTTTTGTCAAGCACATAACCTCTTTTCCACAAAATTAAAGAGTGGACTTGGCAGCCCACTCTAAGTATAATTACTTATTAACAATAAGATTTTATCACAAATTCCCATAATATGCAAGTGCTTTTTGGTCGATTTGCCTATATTTCTGGTATTTTTACATCAAAATGATATATTTTCTATATTTTAATCAAAGGACTGAATGCCATTTCTCAGATTTAAACAGCATAGCATTATCTCATACTTTGACATTTATTCCGACTGATATTCCTGCCGAAATAATAATCCTCGTCTCAAAACCATTCTTGAACAAATTATCTTCCGCTGCCCTTGCATCAGCATACTTTTCATATCTGCCGTGGCATACACTGTAAAGTCGGCCGCTCTTTTCAACAAAACAGTCAAAGCCGAGTTTCTGGACATTTTTTGCAAGTTTGTCGGCATTTTCATAATGCCTGAACAGCCCCATCTGTACCGAAAACCTCTCAGAAACGCTGCTTAAATCAGTAGCAGTTCCACTATCTGCTCTATCTTTTTCAGCTTTGAACCCGACAGCAGTTTCGTCTTTTACAGCAGTTTTATTTCTATTCAGAGCGATTGCCGTTTTGCTCTCTGACATCATTGAAACTCCCGTTCCTGCTGCCCCCGACACCGTTCTTACGATGGCATCCGCTATTCCTCCTGCTATCTCATCGTTTTTTTCATCAAACAGCCTGTTATCCGCATCAGTATTTATAAATCCCGTTTCAATAAGCACCGCAGGCATCCTTGTTCCTCTGAGTACCGCAAGATTTGGTCTTTCGATTATACCAAGATCTTTAAATCCCACATTTACAAGTTCTTTATTTATATTTTGTGCCATAACAAGCGGTATTCCCTCTGCTGAATACACAAGCGTCTGAATGCCTGAATATGTATCAGGCATCGGGCTTGAATTTCTGTGAAATGATACAAAATAGTCGGCATCACTCCTGTTTGCGATACCTGCTTTCTGGTTTGGACTCTGGTAAATATCTTCCGTTCTCGTATAAATAACATTCACACCTCTGTCCTCAAGTTCCTGACCAACCTTGAGCGTCAGACTAAGATTGTCATCTTTTTCTTTTCTTCCGTTAAACATCGCTCCATTGTCAAAACCTCCGTGACCGGCATCAAGCATTACTGTAGCCAATTTTTCCACCTCAAAAACTTTTTGTATCTATTATATTCATGTATGGGTGATAATTGATAAAATTATTTTTTTAATATTCAAAATTTAAGGCAATAAACTTGACAAGAGCAGGAGAATACCTTCTCCCGCTCTTAATTTGCAAATTTTTTAATTCAATTTTTTCTTTTAAGCCATACTTTTTTGCATACTTTAAAATCTTAGTTTACACTTTAATTTTTCTTAAATTCAAGAAGCTCAAGCCCCTCATTATCCTCTAATACCATTCTTATCATCCACTCATTTACAAATAGTAATAAAGGATTTCCTTTCATGTCTTTTACAGCTTTAACATTGTTCATCCGCTTAAGTTTTGTCACATCTGTTGACGGGTCACCTACCCATCTGATGTATTCATAAGGAAGTGCTTCAAGGCGTATCTCACATCCGTATTCATTTTCAAGACGGTATTTAAGCACATCAAACTGAAGCACACCTACAACACCTACGATTATCTCTGACATTCCCGCCGAAAACTCTTGGAAAATCTGTATCGCACCCTCCTGTGCTATCTGGGTTATACCTTTTACAAACTGCTTACGCTTCATGGAATTAAGCTGTATAACCCTGCAGAAATGCTCCGGTGCAAATGTAGGTATTCCTTCATATTCATACTTATGTCCAGGCATCGTTATCGTATCACCGATAGAAAATATACCAGGGTCGAATACACCGATAACATCACCGGCATACGCTTCCTGTATGACCTGTCTGTCCTGTGCCATTATCTGCTGCGGCTGTGAAAGTTTGAGTTTTCTTCCACTCTGGACATGATAAACATCTTTATCTGCGTTGAACTTGCCTGAGCAGATACGCATAAATGCTATTCTGTCTCTGTGTGCCTTGTTCATATTTGCCTGTATCTTAAATACAAACGCTGAAAACGGCTCCGATACCGGGTCGATAAGCCCCTCATCTGACATTCGCGGAAGTGGTGACGATGTCATTTCGAGGAAATATTTAAGGAAAATTTCTATACCAAAAGTATTTAATGCAGAACCGAAAAATACAGGTGAGAGTTCTCCCTTGCTTACTTTCTCCATGTCAAGCTCATCGCTTGCACCGTCAAGAAGTTCAATCTCATCAACAAGCTGGTCATAGAGATTGTCCGGAACAATCTTTCGTAACTCGGGGTCGTCAATCGCATAATCTGTTTCTGCCGCTGATTTTGCACCGCCTGTTGAAACAGCTTCAAAAGTCCTGACTGTCTTTGCTTTTCTGTCAAATATTCCTTTAAACTCCTTACCTGAACCGATAGGCCAGTTTATCGGACAGGTTCTTATTCCGAGAACGGTTTCTATATCATCGAGAAGTTCAAACGAATCTTTTGCGTCTCTGTCCATCTTGTTTATAAATGTAAAGATAGGGATATGACGCATAACACATACCTTGAAAAGTTTTATCGTCTGTGCCTCAACACCCTTTGATGCATCAATAACCATCACGGCTGAATCTGCCGCCATAAGCGTTCTGTAAGTATCCTCCGAGAAATCCTGGTGTCCCGGTGTATCAAGGATATTTATGCAAAATCCATCATAATTAAACTGCATAACCGAAGAAGTAACAGAGATACCACGCTCTTTCTCAATCTCCATCCAGTCCGATACGGCATATTTTGAATTTGCTTTTCCCTTAACCGAGCCTGCCGTATTTATGGCTCCTCCATAAAGAAGAAACTTCTCAGTAAGAGTTGTTTTACCTGCATCAGGATGAGAAATAATCGCAAAAGTTCGTCTTTTCTCAATTTCTGATTTTATATTATCAGCCATCATAACCTCTTTTCCACAAAAAATTACAGCTCACATATTTTATGTGTGAACCGTAATTTTTAATCATTTTTTATTTATCTGCTTTCTATAAGATGAACGCTTTTGCGTTCATCATTCATAATCAAGCTTATATCTTTACATTGAAGTTTCGCTAGAAACTTCTAAGATGAACGCTTTTGCGTTCATCATTTCATCTGTTTTATATAAGCTTCATAACCTATCTTGCCAAGTTTCTCGTCTTTTGCAACTACCTGGTCTTTAAGTTCTTCCTTATAATTTGCAAGTTTCTCTCTAAGCTCCTTATCAGAGATAGAAAGCATCTTTGCTGCAAGAATAGCTGCATTTGCTGCTCCGTTTATAGCCACTGTCGCAACAGGTATTCCTGAAGGCATCTGTACAATCGAATAAAGCGAGTCAACTCCACCAAGTGACTTTGTATGGATAGGGACTCCTATTACCGGAAGCGGGAACATTGCTGCACACATACCGGGAAGATGAGCTGCTCCACCTGCACCTGCTATGATAACCTCAATGCCTTTGCTCTCTGCACTCTTTGCATACTCGACAAATACATCCGGTTCTCTGTGTGCTGATATTACTTTCATCTCATAGTCAATACCAAACTTTTCAAGCATCGCTGCTGCCTTTGACATAACCGGTAAATCTGAATCGCTTCCCATTAAGATACTTACTTTAGCCATTTTGTATTTCCTCCATTGTTTAAAATATTATAATGTTGGGGGCAAAAGGTGCTCTGCCCTTAACTGATGCCACAAATTGCTCCATTGCTAAACAACTTGAGCAATCCTGTATATTTACAATCAAATCTTATTTCTGTCTGCTTTAAAGCAGAAACTCTGACAAAATATAATTACTTAAATCAATTCCTTTATCTGTCAGATAAATTCTATCACTATTATCATTTTCAGACAATAGGTTATTTTTTATAAATTTATCTATCACATCACCGTAAATTTCATCAATACTGTAATTAAACCTGTTCTTAAACTCAGTTTTTGACACACCGATGCACTTTCTAAGACCGACAAACATAAATTCTTCCATCTTTGCTTTTTCTGTCAGCTTCTCATAACTTTCAACTTTACTTTTTATTTCCGTATCAAAATTACAGCCAACCGTGGAAGTTTTCATCCTGTTTTTTCCATTTTCTTTGTCTGAAACTATCGCATCACAAGAAAATATATTCAATTCGTTTACTTTATCAGAACACATAACATCCTGATATTTCTTCATTTCTGAGAAGTTTGAAAATCTCGCTCCCTCAAAATATGATGAGGCACCAAGCCCTATACCGATATAATCGTCAAGATTCCAATAGACGAGATTATGCTTACATTCCCTGTCTTTTTTGCAATAATTTGATATTTCATATCGGTGGTACCCGTTTTCTTCAAGGAATTTTTTTGTATAAGAATACATCTGCCTGTCTGTATCTTCATCAGCAATATCAAGAAGTCCATCCTCGTGCATCTTATAAAAGACCGTTCCCGGCTCGATTATAAGACTGTACGAAGAAATATGTTCCGGATTCAATGCCACAACACGCTCAATAGTTTTTCTGTAACTATCGAAACTCTGCTTAGGAATGTCACTCATTAAATCTATATTTATATTGTTGAAATCAGCACCCCTGAGCAGATGATAACTCTCAAGAAATTCCTCGTAGGTATGAATTCTCCCAAGAAGTTTAAGTTCCTTGTCAACTGTGCTCTGAAGTCCGAGACTCACTCTATTCACACCAATCTTTTTGATTGCATTTATCTTTTCATTGTTGAGAGTTCCCGGATTTGCCTCTATCGTAAACTCTGCATTATCGTCAATATCAAACTGCTTTATAATATCTCCAAGCCGTTCAAGTTCCGATGCCGAAAGGCAGGTTGGCGTACCGCCGCCGACAAAAACAGTCTTAATCCTGTATCTGCCTGAAAGTTTATTTTTCCAAAAAATACTCTCCCTGTAAAGGGCATCAAGGTATTTTCTTTTCGTATCATCATCAGAACTAAACGAAAGAAAATCACAGTAATTACATTTTTTCACGCAAAACGGGATATGGACATATAACGCAATATCTTTTTGCATTTGCAAATACCTACCCTTTTATCTTAGTTTTAGATACGATGTTTTACTCCTCATCAAGTTTCAATACACTCATAAATGCCTGCTGTGGGATTTCTACATTTCCAAACTGGCGCATCCTCTTTTTACCTTCTTTCTGTTTTTCAAGAAGTTTTCTCTTTCTGGAAATATCACCACCGTAACATTTGGCAAGCACATCTTTTCTCATTGCCCTTACTGTCTCTCTTGCTATTACTTTTCCTCCGACTGCCGCCTGAATAGGTATTTCAAAAAGCTGTCTCGGTATCTCATTTTTAAGTTTCTCACACATCTTTCTTCCACGCTCGTATGCCGTGTCTGCATGAAGTATAAATGAAAGTGCGTCTATTTCTTCTTTATTTATAAGAATATCAAGTTTTACAAGTTTTGACGGAACATATCCATTCATCTCATAATCAAGCGAAGCATATCCTCTTGAACGGGATTTGAGTGCATCAAAGAAATCGTAAATAATCTCATTGAGCGGCAAGTCATATTTAAGAAGTGCTCTCGACTCCTCCATGTATTCCATTCCAATATAAACTCCTCGTCTTTCCTGACAAAGTGTCATTATCGCACCTACAAACTCCTTAGTAACCATTATCTCGGCTGAAACCATAGGTTCTTCCATATGCTCTATTTCTGACGGGTCAGGAAGATTTGACGGATTTGTAACCTCTATCATTTCACCGTTTGTCTTGTAAACATGATAGATAACACCAGGTGCTGTCGTTACAAGGTCAAGATTGTACTCTCTCTCTAATCTCTCCTGAATTATCTCAAGATGCAAAAGACCAAGAAAGCCGCATCTGAAACCAAAACCAAGTGCAATGGAAGTCTCAGCTTCAAACTGTAGTGCCGCATCATTTAATTGAAGTTTTTCAAGTGCATCCCTAAGGTCAGGATATTTCGCACCATCAGCCGGATAAAGTCCGCAATAGACCATCGGCTGGACTTTTTTATATCCCGGAAGTGCCTCGTCACAAGGATTTTCTTCAAGCGTGACCGTGTCACCTACTCTTGTATCACTTACATTTTTAAGACTTGCCGTGATATAGCCTACCATACCTGCCGAAAGCTCATCAGACGGAATAAACTGACCCGCTCCAAAAATACCGACCTCGACAACATCTGCTTTTGCCCCTGTTGCCATCATTTTTATCTCGTCACCCTTTTTGACACAGCCGTCAAATATACGGCAGAATATGATAACACCCTTATAAGCATCATATAATGAGTCAAAAATAAGTGCCTTAAGCGGCTTGTCTACATCTCCTGACGGTGCAGGAATCTTCTTAACTATCTGCTCTAAAACTTCATCTATGTTTGTTCCCATCTTTGCGGAGATAAGAGGTGCATCCTCGGCATCAAGACCGATAACATCCTCTATCTCACTCTTAACTCTCTCAGGCTCGGCACTAGGCAGGTCTATCTTATTTATGACAGGCATTATCTCTAGGTCATGGTCAAGTGCAAGATAGCAGTTTGCAAGTGTCTGTGCCTCTATACCCTGTGCCGCATCAACAATAAGTATGGCACCCTCGCAGGCAGCAAGGCTTCTTGAAACCTCATAGTTAAAATCCACATGACCCGGTGTGTCAATAAGATTAAATATATATTCCTCACCGTCTTTTGCCTTATATACGATACGCACTGTCTGTGCCTTTATCGTGATACCACGCTCTCTCTCAAGCTCCATATTGTCAAGAACCTGTGCCTGCATCTCCCTGCTCGTAAGGAGTCCCGTTTTTTCAATGATACGGTCTGCAAGCGTAGATTTACCGTGGTCTATATGTGCTACGATACAAAAATTTCTGATATTGGACTGTTTAATTCTCTCCATTGTATTCCTCCGCTGTTTTTTTCCATTGTTTTTTATTGTATCACATACGACGGTTATCAGTCAAAACATTTAGGTTTCCGTAACAGTTCAGCCATAAAAAAATAAGCCTGTTACTATCTGCCGTCTATCAGTACCTCTTTGCCCTTAAACGCAAAACCATAGTGATGAATGTTTTCTTCTTTCACTCCTCGTTTAACAAGCTCTGCATTATAGTTTTTTTCTTCTATCTGCTTTAATGCCGCTTTTACCGTTTCTTCAAGTGAGTTTTCTTTTCTATGATTTATCACTTTAAATTCTATTACGATGCCCGGCAGTTTTTCATTTGTTTTGTCTATTGGTTCAAGCATTATGTCATATCGACCGTAGCCGCTTTCACGGTTTGAGTTTATGATATAGTTTTCTGTCTGGTCTACCATAAGACCTAAGACAAAACCATGGAAAAAGTTTTCCGGTGCTTTCCTGTTAGATTTTTTCTTTCCAGAATCAAATGAACTAAATGTATTCAATGCTACATCATTCATGTACTCATTCATACTTT
>OOAC01001875.1_pt1 | contig 13043 bp, 10 predicted proteins | sample 1671041 | NCBI WGS metagenome assembly OOAC01 (sample SAMN06348116, study PRJEB24527) | human gut metagenome | biome: human gut; feature: ankylosing spondylitis patient; material: feces | host: Homo sapiens | place: China | collected 2015-10 | reverse complement strand
CCGGCATCACCGCAGTTGATGATTTCATCTGCATTCTGCATCAGTCCCTCGATAATGTGGAATTGTTTTTCGTAGGTAGGATTCTCTATCAACTTGATGCCGAAACGTGGAGGAATCATTGGCAGGCTACCTAAATTCCATGATTTCCAGTTAGGCGTGTATTCATGCGGCTCTTTCAGGGTACAAAGATGCCCGAATGTCCAGGTCACCTGGTATCCGTTTCCTTCTATATATCCTTCTTTTCTGGTATGAGCGCCGAGTACTTCGGCTATATCGCGTGCTACTGATGGCTTTTCGGCTATGCAAACTATCATTTTTTTCTCTTCTTGTTTTTACACTAACAGCTTACAAAGTTACACGATTATTTCTCATTGACCGCATGAAGAAGGAAAAAATCGGGAACATACAGTTGCAATCTCCCATATAAGACTTCATAAATGGCTCATACTAAACTTCCCAGCATTTCCATCCTTTGTTGGCACAGATATACACTACATACGAACGGACATGATAATTGGGAAATTTCCTTTTCGTGTCTTCGGCATAGCCTTTCACTTGCTCCACATGTTCCGACAGCGGTTCGGTTAGGGCGGAATACTTCCGGCATTAGCAGCAAATTTCTTAAGGAAACAAGTTAGGATAGTGGAGTTAAAAAGACGTTCGCCGATGGGGCTGAAACGATAACCGTCGTAGTTGCTCACAATCAGCTGCCAGATTTCCTCGAAACTTTCTTCGCTTGCACCGGGAGTATATTTATCAAGTACATAACGCAAGTATGTCTTCGTTTCTTCATAGGTGAAACCAAGCATATTAAGGAAAGACGGTTCCAAGGTAAGAATTTCCGCAATGTTATAACCGATAGTCAAATCGTCCATGGTGATAGGCAATACACCGTGCAGAAACAGGTACGGACAGTACCTTCGCCTATGCCTTTCTTTATCACTTTAAAGAAGGTACGAAGAAAACTGTCGCTGGTGGTCACTTTCTCATAAAGTGGATCGTTATAGGAAGTAAGCAGTTGATTGGTGAAATTATCATATTCGTCAATCAGAATATAGGCTTTGGGAAGTCCGTACAAATGGATATAGGCAAGAGCTTCCTCAAGCATCTGGAACGCATTCCCCCAATTGGTAAATTGAAAATCACCAAACAAATCGCGATTATGCTTCACCATTATTTCTACAGGGCTGCAATTCAAGGCGTCAAAGTTCTTTGCCAGTCCTTCCATATCATTCGCCATCACCATAGCCGAGAAGTCATAACGAATCACCAAATATTGATTATGCTCTTTCGTAGGATGTTCGCCAATCCAGGTACCGCCGAAGAGTTCTTCAAAACGATTCGCCTTTGTACGGTCGTAGTAGTGAGCCGGCTGGAGATGAGCAGACTTTTCCCGAAACGGCGGGGACGGAGAAAAACAGGAGCATTGTAGTCTTCAAGTCCCGGAATATAATTTGTCTTATCAACATAATAGAAGCCACGTTCGCGAAGGTCTGCGAAATCGGTCACTGCGTATGGAATTGTTATTCTTGCCATAATCGACGATTTTTTCTTTCGGTAGAGACAAAAGTACCAATAAATTAGTACTATAAAAAAGATATTGCGAAAAAGATAGCTGAATACTAAACTCAAATATGGCTATATACATGAGTCTTTGATGAAAAAGAGAGCAAAACAAGAAAAAATATCAGAGTTATGCACTTATCATGCACAACCCTCTATACACGAAGGCTGCACAACTCTATACATGATGCATGTATAGAGCTATGCAGCCTTTCTGCATAAGCTGACAGAGCAATGCTCCATCGTCTAAGAAACATTTATGTCACAGGGGCGGGAGCCTCTTCCCCCTCTGTCGCCGGAGTCGGAACCGCCTTCTACATCAGGTTTCGTGCCGGCGTAGAAAGTAGCGATAGCGATTCGAGGCGACCGCTCTTATCGTCTTTGTTGTCAGCTAACCAGATTTTATAAAGAATATCTAAATAAATTTATCCATCATTTCAAAAGGCATTACAATTCGTTACTGCTTGCAAAGCTACATTATTTTCCATACACAAGATGCAATTAAAATAATGTAGCCTTTTCTTTATGTTCAATCCATGTACTTATTTACCAATCTTTCTGAAACATATAATAATCTCTTACCGAGTATGGTACTTCTGTTTGCGCCATTGTGGAGCTTGAAAAATCTTCTGGCGCAGGATATTTACATAAAATCCATGTCGCCCAAGGATCATTCCATACGCTCTCTTTTCCATAATCCATATAAGGGATATCTGCTCCCACCACCACATCTGTTCCACTAAGTGGAGTAAACCGCATCATGTTCATATATTCGCCTATTATGGAATTTTCCATCAAGTCCACCTGTTCCTCTTGAGACATGGCGGCTATATCCCTGAGAAATATAGTCCCATATTTCTTTTCCGGAATTCCAGCTAAAGGACGTATGGTAGCATCAGGTTCGTAAGGTGCTAAAAAGTCTTCCAACGAACTCCAAGCGTAATCCAGATAGTTACCTACACTGATGCCCGCTTGCTCATCACAAAGTGCTTCGGTAGTTTCACGGGTATCAACTAACGTAAGCAATTTACCCGGCATCGCATTTTTCAATGCTTTTATCAATTTGGCATATGAAGTGTCATTTATGGGTGCCACTCCCTCTTTGCCATAACCTGCTCCTTTGTCCCAAAGATTAATACCATCTAAATCATAAAGGCTGACAGCTGTTTGTACTTGTGCCGCAAAGTCACTAATTTGTGCATCTGTCAAGTTTGCGAATCCCAATCCGGTTCCGCCACCCATAATGGCAAGACAGACTTTCAACCCATTCTCTTGCATAGGCCGCAGATAGTGACTATGATTTTTCAGTACATACTCCATATCAGTCGTATAGGTCAGTGTCGCGTGTCCTTGTACTTCTTTCAAAAAAGCCGTACGTACATTCAAAATATCCAATAAGGGACCTTTATAAATGTTCGTTTCCTCAAATCCTTCACTCATATCAAAAAAATCGACACTAAGCGAAAACTGAGCTGCAATCAAAGGATTCATGACTTCCGTGTCTATGTAAGCTATTACAGTGCCCGGCTTTTCTCCTATCTCCTTTTGATCTTCAACAGGACTAATGATGTAATATATCTGATCAATAAGTTCCCCTGTTTCCACCTCAACAGCCTGAATCGGGAAAAGATAAGTATAGTTGCTACTTAGATATTCTCTTTCAAAAAGCAATTCGACCTTCTCTGACTTCCGTTCTCCCGCCCGTATAGTTACAATGGCTTCTTTTCCTCCGTTTAGCGATAAGGTATTTCCTAATCCGTTATTCCCTGGAATATTAAAATCAGAACCTTGAGTCTTTATTTTATACTCTCTACGGAATGTCTCTACTACAAAGCTTGTATAACTGCCACCATTTTTCATCGTTTCATTATTTGCATAAGCATCCTCCATAGCAATCTTCAAAGTAATATCCTTTTCAAGTGGCTTTGGAAGGATAAGGCAAAGTTCATCTTTCCTTCCTAAATCTGTTTCATCACGTCCTTCCAAAGTTGGATCTCCGATACTGAGCAATACAATCTTACTCTCCGGGCAAAGCGTACTATTCAAAGTACCCTTACCATTGGCAGTTTCTACACCTTCAGTTGACTGTCCATGTGTAACATCGGGATTGATTATCATAGCATCGTCCTGACAAGACAAGAGCATTAACAGCAACCCCGCTACAGTACACATATATTGTATTATCTTTTTCATCACTTATCTCCTTTTTAGCTTATTGTTCATTGTTAATCTTCGGAACCTCTATTCCGCTAGGCCATAATTCGGCATCTGTTTTACTATAAGCTTCCACGTGGTCGCTTGCTTTCCAATAAGGAACCACTTTCGCATTGTTCCCATGTCCAGTCCGGTCTTCCACTTCCAACCCTGTTCCCTCATCGAACTTCCAATAGGCACACAAAGTAGGTTCTTCGGTCGGGTTAGGAATATCATACATATTCTGACAAATCTGCTCTTGTGTACGGGCTATGCTCCAGATACGGGCTTCACAGATTTCACCGTTAAACTGACGACTCAAGTCGTGTGACTCTGTATAAGAACGACCGAAGTAGAAATTGTGATCTCCACCATTTCCAAATTCATCATCAGGCACTTTATCACCCAAACTGATGCTAGTCAGGTCACTTTTACCATGATTGGTACTAATGCTCTGCAACTGCCCGTTTACATAATAAGCGATAGTCTTAGTAGCCAAATCCCATGTCAACGCCACATGATACCATTCACCGGCTTGCAGTTGTTTGGTCTTGCTCGCTTCGGGAAATTTACCAAAAGTTGTCTGTACCTGCAACTGCTGGCGAGGGAAGTTAGCGTCTCCCAAACGCATTTGAAGATACATTTCAATGCCCATAATGGAAGAGATTTCGGTGCCTTCGTCAAACGTGTTCACCCGTATAATCGCCTCCATCGTCACAGCGCTTAGATTATTCACAACATCCGCCGTCGCACTTCCCTTATCAAATCCTGGAACGGTAACATAGACATTCTTGAGATTCATTGCCGTTGTTATAGCACTAGAGCGACGCACCAGATAATACATTGTGCGTGAGCCGTCCATTACTCCCACTCCTTCAGCCCCGCCAATAGAAAGCGGACAGAGGTAAGTGGCGTCAATCTCCAGTTCGTCGAGTTTCAAGAATCGAATACTGATGTCTTCCGAAGTCGTTTTTCCGGCAGGAATTGTAACGGACTCCTGCGATAATTGATAATGTTCGGCAGACAACATCTCATAATGAGTGTCATTCTTCGCATTATATACACCGACTAATGAAGGATCTACCTTTAAACTTACCTTGGAATCATCCCCTGCAGGATATGACAATTTCACTGTAAACGTTTTCGTCTGGCTCGTTACTTTACGATTAAAAGTAAAAGTTTCCGTATTCTTACTAGCAGCCACATTCAGGTATGCCGAATTATCGAACGGTGACTTTTCGCTGTAATCCGTATTATCACAGGCAACCGGCAGAAATAACAAAACTGCAGCTGCAAAGCACTGATAGAGTTTATGTATTCTCATAGCTTACATCGTTTAATGAACCGAAGTAGGATTCAGGAATTGAATGCCTCCACGGGTCTGTTTATAAATAATATCAGTATCGTAGTAATCGGCAGAGATATTGTAAATAGCAATACCTCCCAATGGCGTTTCCATATTGAGAACACCGTAAGCAGCTCCGGCGATGGCATTGCGCGTCACTCCGTTATTGTCGGTTAATGTACCGTCAGGAGTGACGGCCAACAGCAGACGATCCGGTGCGGCCTTGCCATATCCGGTGGCATAGAGCACGGAGGTTTCTATATCATATTCATCGGATGCAGCGGAAATATCAAGTACGAAATAGTTGAAAAGGCTGCGCTGCGCTTCCGGCAACAATGAAGGGGTACCTTCAAAAACTAACAGACACGGTGTCTGTCCCAAAGCATCTACCAGTGGCTTTAACACCGAAACATCTACCGCAGAGCCTTCCGAACCGAGGGCAATCCCGTCAAATGTCCCTGTACGCACTGCCTCAACAGCAGAGGTAATAGAGGTATTCTGTTTATCTTTAGCCGTGCAATCTATATAGTAAAGCACCTTCGTTCCATAATCCTCACGTACCAACTTCATATCCTCCCGGTCATATTCGGAAAGACGGTCTGCATTACGCATCGTTACTATATCGATACTATCCGGCAACGCACGAAGAAAATCCTTCTCACCGATAGATACTTCTGGAGCATTATCTAACCGGGCATAAACGACAGCGTGTTTCGTTGCCTTATACGCACGTAGATTCTGCGTATATGCCGCATATTCTTGCGGATTCTGTTCCTTAAACCCATTCACCTGACTATCGTGTATTTCCATTTCCGTCCAGTCGTCGCAACTGATGGTGGCAACCGACAGGAAAGTAGTCAGTAGGCATAACTTAAAGATTGATTTATATTTCATAATCTCATTGATTTAAAGGTTCGTTCTAGTTTGAAGATTGACTATTCTCAATGGAATGGTCTTTCTTATCCCACCAAAGTTTAGTTCCTGCGGCATCGGGACCATTCAGCATTTGTACAGCTTGATCTATGTATTTCGGATTCCCCGTATATTCATCGGCAGGGAAAGGCAGACGACGGGGACCGATCGTTACATTCACACTATTGTTGGGGTCTTTATTCTCCACGGCAGGCAACAACTTCGGGTAGCCCGTACGACGATGTTCCGCCCATGCTTCCAGTCCCAGCGAGAATATTGCAATCCATTTTTGAGTAATGATACGCTCCAGGTTCCGTTCAAAATTCTCCGCTCCAGGTTCCCAAGCAATCGTAATGGTGCTTACAGCCGAATGACTATACTTTATATCAGCCCCGTCCATCGGGTTCACATAGTCTATAGGCTTTTTCTCTGTATCCTTCACATATCGGTCCGCTCCGGTGGTTACGCCGCGCTCTTCGAATGAAAGGGCAATCGCCTTTTCATACAATGCCTGCGCATCACCTCCCATATCCCAACCACGCAACGCGCCTTCGGCACGAAGGAAAGTCACCTCCGCCGCATTCATCCAGAGATACGGGTCGGTGCTGGAAATCACCTGCTTCGAGTAAAGATTAATCATGTCGTCTTTCTTCTGGGTGAATATGCCGATACGTACACCATAATAGTCGTATACATCGACTTTCTCGCCATCCTGATCGACTGTCTGCACCCCTTTGACAAACATCTTATCCAAACGCGGATCTTCATAACCTTTCATAATAGAAACCAAATCGGCACTGATACGGTAGTCATTCCAATTATTAAATAACAATTCCGAACGGTTCTCCGCCACATGAAGCATGGCGTTATCCTCATTCGATTCAATCACTCCGGCTTCCACAGCCTCCTGAGCAATACGTTGTGCTTCAGTAGGATTGACATAGCTCATACGCATGGCAATACGAAGTTGCATGGAATGTACAAACTTACGCCATTTGGAAATATTTCCGTAATACAGATCTTCCAATTTGCGGAAAGCCTCGGACGACAAGTCTTTATTTTCTTCCAGCACTTTATCCGCTTCTTCCAGTTCCTTCAGCATCTGTGTATATACTTGTTCCTGCGAATCATAAGGGACAGCCAAATCTTCACCCGAATTATCATTATCCATCATCTTCGAGTAAGGAATCGGACCATAAATATCCGTCACACGATGCATGATACAGACACGGAGGATTTTACCGAAAGCTAAAGCCACAGGATCATCCGTCTTGTTCAGCATATCACGATACTGCGGATACATATCTTTGATCGGATCGGCAAATGGAGATTTCAGCCATCCCTGTTCGGGATTGAAAGTGGAGAATTTCATCACCCAAGTGTCTACGATTCCCTCCAGATAGCCACCATAAGCTCCTCCTGCCATGGCATCCATAAACTGGTAAAGGTGCTCACGTGTAGGGATAACCAACCCCTGCATTCCTTTGAGCGTAGCACCGACAATATGATTCTCACGCTGCATTTCTTCTCCGTCCGCTTCATACATACTCCGGTTGATATCACTGTCGAAACAACCGCCCAACGGGAGCAGAAATAATGAAAGGATCATTATCAGAAGAATGTTATATATTCGTTTCATGTCCATCATAGTATTTAGAAGTTAATCTTTATATTGAAACCTATATTCCGGGTACTCGGCATCATGAAGTAGTCGATTCCCTGATAATAGTTGTTCGTAGTAGCTACTGCTTCAGGATCGAAAGGGGCTTTACAGTAGATCATCCAGAGATTTCTTCCCACAAGGGATACATTGATATCACAAACATTGCCTAGCCAGCGACGCGGAATAGTATAACCGATATGTGCCTCCTGCAGTCGCAAGTTGGTAGCACTATAAGTATAGTAAGTAGGCAATCCGCTCTGCGAAGCTACTACCTCATAGAAACTCTGTGGATTCACCCGGCTGCGCCCATTCACCCACACCCCTCCGGCATCACGCGCGGCAGCAGAGGTTTCAGATACTCCATAGAGATCAAGATAGGCCTGTGTTGCCGAATAAACGATTCCTCCCAGACGGGCTGTCAACAGGAAACCGGCATTGATACCTTTATAAGAAAAGCTATTATTCCAAGCCAGATTTGCCTTAGGAAGTACGCTTCCCAACTTGATATCACCTGCATTGTCGATGGCTGTCACATTGCCGCTATCGTCGATCAGTATATTACCGTTAATATCACGTTTCAAATCGGCATGTGTATAAAGATCACCCAAAGTACCACCCTCTTTCAGGATAAATTTCGCCTTTCCGAATCCGCGTCCTTCATCGGTTTTGAGTTCCAGTTTATCCACATTGTATGTCTTGCCCGTTTCCGGATGAACGTAATCTTTTACCAATTCTACGATTTCATTCTTGTTGGCCGAGAATGTAAAACTGCTGTCCCAACTGAAATCTCCCCAACGATGTCCATAAGACAACATAGCCTCAAAACCGTAGTTACGTACATATCCTGTCTGCACATACAGTTTATCGTATCCCGACGATACGGGAAGCCGCGGGTCGAATGTCTGATTGTAAGTATTAGCGTAATAGAATGATCCGCTCAACTTGAAATCTTTAAATAAGGTTGCATCCAACCCTATCTCCCACGAGTCGGTACGTTCGGGGTATAATTTACCAATGGGATAATTCGTCTGCGATTTCCAGTCTTGCTTATTGGCATCATACGAGTAAGTAGGATAAGTAAGAAAACGCGGATAAGGATTACCGACAGAACTAAACGATCCGCGTACTTTAAGATAATCCACCCAATCGGGCAGTTTCAACATTTCAGTGATGACTGCCGAAAGTCCTACGGAAGGATAGAAGAAAGAAGCCTGCGGAGAATGCGTCAACTGGGAAGCCCAGTCGTTACGTCCTGTCACGGTGAGGTAGAGCATACTTTTCCACCCTACTTCGGCACTGGCAAAAACTGACTCGGTCGCTTCACGCCACCCTACCTGCGTAGCACGTTTCTTTGCGTTGTCAAGATCGTAGACATTGAACAAATTAGGAATACCCGTTTCGCGTATCGGTCCGGCGTAGCCCAATTCTTTACTAGTCACTCCACTATAACTGGCACCAATATTGGCAACTATCGTAAAATCCTGAATACGTTTGTTGATGTTCACCAGCACATCGGCATACGTCTGTGAATATTGTCCGTTGTTTACCGTATAATGTCCCTGCGTACTACCGTCAGTCAACGTATTACTACTGCTTGCATAGAGTTTACCTTCATATTCGCTATGAGTATTGTCGATGCGGACACGCCCTGCCACGTTCAGCCAGTCAAGAATCTGGTAACTCAAACCTGCCGAAGCCATATAACGTTTCTTGTTGTTCAGACGGAGATTACGGTAAGCAATCCAGTAAGGATTCTGCATACGGAGGTCACCTTCGCCCTGTGGCCAGAACTGTACACTGATCTTTCGCGCTTCATCCCAACGCTCGAAATTCTTCACGATAGAGAAATCGTCTCCACGAGGGAAAAGATAAGCAGAAACCAATGGATTGGAGTACTGCCCCTGATTGGTCATATTACGGTCGTTCTGGAGAATATAGCTTGCACTTACATCCAGTTTCATCTTATCATTCAAGAAACTGGTCGTATTACGGAAAGTAAAATTATATCTGTTATACCTATTGTTGGGAACCATCCCTGCCGAATTGACGGCAGCTGCAGAAAAGAAAGTCTGATTTTTATCTGTTCCGGTAGACAGCGTAATGGAATTTGTATATACCGCACCCGTATCAAAAAAATCATCCGGTTCATATCCTGTTTGAGCAGCCGGGGTCAGCTTTGGTCCCCAGCTATAAATATTGGAATTTCCTGTTTTACCATTACTTCCTGTACCATAACGTCCTTGGAAATCGGGCATCTTAAAAGCATTCAACCATTCAATGCCACTTGATACACCGACTTGCAGTTTGCCTACCTGTCCTTTTTTCGTAGTAATCACAATCGCGCCATTCGCCGCATTACTACCATAAAGGGCGGCCGCCGCTGCTCCGGTCAATACGGAAATACTTTCTATGTCTTCCGGATTAATATCAGCAATTGCCTCGGTGGCCCCTTTTGAACCAAATTCCGTGTCACCTCCGCCACCGAAATTATACATCGGAATACCGTCAATCACGTACAAAGCATTGCTACTCTGTTCAATGGACTTCGTACCACGCATAACCACTCTGCTTGCCCCACCGACACCGGAAGAACTCGTATTGATAGTAACTCCCGCTACTTTACCATTCAGGCTGTTCACAAAATTTGCATCCTTAATCTGAGTCAGTTCGTCGGACTTTACTTGTTGTACGTTATAGCTCAACGCTTTCTGTTCGCGTTTAATACCAAGTGCGGTTACAACGACTTCACTCAACAGTTTTGTATCTGAAACCAGCTGCACACTATACGTATTCTGGCCGGTCACTTTTACCGTCTGTGGAGTATAACCTACATAACTGATACTCAACACGCTTCCTACAGGAGCTTCGAGTATAAAATTACCGTCCATGTCCGTGATAGACCCGACACTCGTTCCTTCAACATGTACATTAACCCCAATTAGAGGTTCTCCGTTATCATCCAGCACACGTCCGGTGATACGTTTGGCAGATGCGGTTTCCACTTCCTGTTTTTCTTGCGGAACGATGATTACGTATTTTCCTTTTAACTGATAGGTATATCCTGTATTTCTAAGGATTTCTTTGAGAGAACTCTCCAACGTAGCCTTTTCCAACGCCAAATTGATGGAGGGTTTGTTTTTCAACTGCGATTCGTTGTAGCCAACGGACAGTTTCGTTTGTTTTTCCACTTCTTTCAATGCCTCGATAACCGATATATTTTTCTTATGGATCGTAATCCGGGCACTGCTATTTTGAGCAAAAGTGGATGTAGAAAGGAGCAGACAGCACAAAAAAAGCATAAATACTCGGCTGAATGTCTGCTTATTGGCTATAAATTCATAAATTTGCTGCATCTTCTTAGTATTAGTTTATACAGATAAAGTTAGATTCTCGAATTTAGTAGCGTCTGGTTAACGCTAATAGTAAGAATTCCGATTTCACATCCGGGGGAAGGTTGCAGCTTCCCCCGGATATTTTTTCCGCATAGGCTCAATGTGTTTTAAGGTTAATATCAGTATATCTTATTTTTTATTTCGTTCTCCGATAATGTAACGTACCTTCAGCGATAGCGGAAACATAGCATTTGTCTCCCACAATCTGATAATTCAGATTCCCCGTTACACGAGCAACGATATCCATTATTTCTTCTATAGAAGCATTTTGCCCGAAAGTAAGATTGAAACGGTCACCTTTCAGACTACGGAAACTGTAAACAAATGTGTAGGGGTATTTACGTTCAAGACGGGTGAATATTTCCTCCAGCGTCATGCTGCGAAATACGATTTCACCACGTTGCCAGGCTGTGATATCCTGCATATCAGGACGAACTACGTTTCCGGAACGAGTGCGCTTATTATATGCCAGCTGTTCGTTCGGATTTAAAACTTCCTGATTCTTCTGTCCGTTATACTCTACCAACACTTTTCCCGAAATCAACGTTGCCGTCACTTCGTCTTCATCCGGATAAGCGGTCACATTGAACTCTGTTCCCAATGCGGTCACCTGAAAATCGGAGGACTTCACAATAAAAGGATGCTCTTCGTCACGCTTCACTTTAAAATTGGCTTCTCCTACCAGATAAACACATCGTGTATCACCCGTGAATTGCTGTGGATAAAGTAAAGTACTTTGAGAATTTATCAACACTTGTGTACCGTCCGGCAAAGTTATATTTCGTGTCTCGGCTGTAGGAATATATGCTTGCAACAGGTCCGGAGCCTGGCGGTTCTGCAATGCCAGATAGATAGAAATAGAAGAAACAGTTATCAATAAAGCTGCCGCTACCCGCCAAACCACTAAACGGGTACGTAAAGAATAAATCCGTCGTCTTGATCCGATTCCCGTAAGTTCATGCATCCGTTCCAGAGAATCACGATAACCGGGAGTTGTGACAGCTTCGGTCGCCTCCCAAAGTTTATTTAGTTCATGTTCTTTTTCGTCGGCACGCTCTTCGTCAGTCAACCATGTACGAAAATCCTGATTGACTTCCTCCGGATAGTCATGTTTAATATAGCGGTCGATTACGTCGCAAATATAATTCTTCATAAAGTGATATTTATTATTGTATTTTAAAACGCTTACATAAATATCACTATCCAGAAAGAAAAACTACGGGAAGATTCGGAATAGAATAACAAACATTAACATTTTACGAAGTTCAGTCAATGTTTTATAGATATGATCTTCTACTGTACGTAAGGGGATTTGTAATTTATCTGCTATTTCTTTATGAGAAAGCCCCTCAAAACGACTCATCTCAAAAACCTGTCTACGGCGGTCAGGCAACTGACTAAGCGTCATCTTGATAAGCAGCAGCACTTCTTTATAATATAGATTTTCTAACAGGGAGGAATCTTCATCACAAAGTTCACCCAACAACTGTGCTTTCAAAACTTTATCTTCATATTCCTGCTCTACCTTCTGATGCTTGAACAGATTGAATATTTCATTCCGGGTCACGGTATAAAGATAACTAGTCATGGTTTCCTGCCCCTCCCACAATTCAGGACGGGTCCATAACTTAAGAAATATATTTTGGGCAATATCTTCTGCATCAGATCGGGGGAAATTAGCGGCATAAAATTGCTCAAAACGGGTATCCATGTCATCTCTCTTTCCATTCATTCATTAAGTCTTTTTACAATGAAAGTTGGACAAATATAGACAAAATTAGGAGAAGACAAAGAATATAAATAAAAAAACATCCCACCTTCTAACCCCAAACAGGTCTAAAAGGTGGGAGTATAAATATGATTCAAATAATTTCAGAAGTTATTCTTCATCCATCAGAATTTCCAAAATCTGACAAGCAGCCTTCGCCACCGGAGTACCCGGACCAAAGATAGCAGCTACACCTGCCTTATACAG
>OOAC01001847.1_pt1 | contig 13264 bp, 10 predicted proteins | sample 1671041 | NCBI WGS metagenome assembly OOAC01 (sample SAMN06348116, study PRJEB24527) | human gut metagenome | biome: human gut; feature: ankylosing spondylitis patient; material: feces | host: Homo sapiens | place: China | collected 2015-10 | reverse complement strand
CAATCCTTGGCCACAGTGGCCTTTAGTCTGCAAGACAGATTACGGTCAGGAAGAAGCAATTGCAGTATTCGGACATGATCCAAGGATATATACAACTACAGTTAAGGAATTCAAGAAGGATAAGAAGGGTAATCTTACAAGTGTTGTTACAGTAAAGCTTGAGTCTAAGACTGATGAAAAGACAGGAAGAAGAATGATGGTCCCTGTGGAGGGAACAGAAGCAGAGCTTCCATGTGAGCTTGTACTGATAGCAGCAGGTTTCTTGGGTTCACAGAAATATGTCACAGACGCATTTGGAGTTGAACTTACAGAAAGAACTAATGTAAAGACAGCAGAAGACGGATTTGAAACAAGTGTACCGGGTGTATTTACAGCAGGAGATATGCATACAGGACAGTCACTCGTTGTGAAAGCTATAAGACAGGGAAGAGACTGTGCAAGAGCAGTTGATTACTACCTTATGGGATATACTAATCTCTAATTTATGATTATCAGAATATGGCATGGATGATATGAGAACGGCTTAGATAAGCGTTTTCTGTGGCATCCGTGCCATATTTTAGTCTTAGTTAATGGTTGTTTTTATAAGTTTTATGGTGTATATTAGTCTCTGATATGGGAATTACAATATGAGGAAGCGGAGGAGATAATATGCTGACAGTGATGATTCTTTTGGATTCTGTGGAGAAGGTTCAAAGGTTTGTAAGTACAATTAGTAAGTACTCATGTGGGTTTGATGTTGAATCAGGATATAGCTGTGTTGATGGCAAATCATTAGTTGGTTTGTTCAGTCTGGATATCAGTAAACCATTACAGCTTACAATTAATGACGGAGAAGGCGAGATTGAGGATGTATTAAGGGATATACAGGAGTTCATGGAATACTAATTAAATATATCAGGAGAATAATAAGTTGAAGAAATTACTAGCAGTTATGCTTTCGGTTATTATGGTATTTTCATTTGCAGCATGTGCAGGAAAATCAGCCAATAACGAAGGCGAGAGACAGACAGAAGAGACAACAACGATAAGAATCGGAGCTATGGCAGGACCTACAGCAATGGGAATGGTTAAGCTGCGTAAAGATTCAGAGAATGGCAATACTAAGAACACATATGCATTTGAAGATTTTGCTACAGATGCATCTGCATTTGTAACACCACTTGCAACCGGAGAGATTGATATAGCAGCTGTTCCATCTAATCTTGCAGCTAATATATATAATAAGACGGAAGGTAAGGTCCAGGTTGTTGCTGTTAATACACTTGGAGTTCTTAATCTTGTAGAGAGAGGTAACACTGTCAACAGTATCAGCGACCTTAAGGGTAAGACTATATATGCTACAGGAATGGGGGCTGTGCCGGAATATACCATAAGATATATTCTTTCAGGTAACGGACTTGATGCTGATAAAGATGTTAATATTGTGTGGTGTTCAGATACAACAGAAGCACTTTCTAAGTTAAAGTCAGAAGATGGTGCAATTGCTGTTCTGCCACAGCCTTTTGTTACAGCAGCAAGCGCTCAGATAAGTGATTTAAGAGTTGTTATGGATCTTAATGAAGCATGGGAAAAGATTAATGATAATTCTAAGATTGTTACAGGTGTAATCGTTGTAAGAAAAGAATTTGCTGAAAAATATCCTGAACAGCTGAAGAAGTTTATTGATGAATACAACGAAAGTGTTGCCTATACTTCAAGCAATGTTGATGAGACAGCACAGCTTATTGCTGAGTATGGTGTTGTTGCATCAGCAGCAATAGCTAAGAAAGCTCTTCCTAAGTGCCATATTGTATGTTATGTTAATGGTGACATGAAGAATGCGCTTAAGGGATTCTTACAGGTGTTATACGACCAGAATCCTAAGTCAGTTGGTGGCAGTATGCCGAAAGATGATTTCTATTATGAATATTAATAAGAAGATACTGAATGTAATATATAAAGTGCTGGCGGTGATGCTGGCACTTATTTTATGGGAAACAGCCGCGTTAAAGATTGATTCGCAGATAATATTAGTGACGCCGGTGCAGGTGCTTGGCAGATTACTTACAATATGGAAAGAGCCGGATTTTGCAGGAACTGTGTGGTTTACAATGTATCATATCGTCGTGGGATTTCTGGCAGGGGCATTGTGCGGAATTATATGTGCAGTACTTGCATATATATGTAAGCCTGTTGAATATATCCTGTGGCCGTGGATGGTTACAATCAAGGCAGTGCCGGTTGCATCTTTTGTGGTTATATGTCTTATATGGTTTACGGCAAAGAACCTGTCGGTGTTCATTGCATTTTTAATAGTTGTACCTGTTATATACCAGAATACACTGACCGGTCTTAGAAGTACTGATAAAGGCATTAGGGAAATGGCAGATGTATTTCATATTCCTTGGATTCGCAGAATACGTTATATTATCATGCCACAGCTTTCACCTTATCTTATATCAGCAGGAAGAGTTACTGCTGGTATGGCTTGGAAAGCAGGAGTGGCAGCAGAGATTATCGGAATGCCCAAAGGTTCTGTTGGACAAATGCTTTATATGTCGAAAATATATCTTGATACGGATGATTTGCTGGCGTGGACGGTTATAATTGTTGTATTGAGTGTGATATTTGAAAAACTTGTTGTGCTTGCTTTAAAAGCAGCACTAAAAAAATAGCGTTGACAATGTGAATATTGCCAGCGCTATTTTTGTGTTAATTTTATTTGTGCATTGAAAATGCTGTTAAGTCATATTTACTTAAGTTGTCTGAAACATTACGGTCGTCTGCTTCGGCGAGCAGCTTGTCACGGTCTTTGGCAGCAAGAACAGGATTCTTTCCGCTTCTGTGACGGCTTGGTCCACCAACACAGCCGCCTTCACATACCATTCCCTCAATGAAATCTGCAGGGAGTTTTCCTACTTTAAGAAGTGTAAGTGCTTTCTTACATTCGGCAGCACCTGAGCATTTTTCTATATTGAATTTATCAGGGTCAGCACCTGCTTCACGCATACACTGTGCAACAGCAGCGGAAACACCGCCTCCGTTACCGAATCTTTTACCATATATGCTTGCCTGCTGGTCACTGTTTTCCTCAGGCTCAAGAACTACTTCTTTAGCCCGCATCATTGCTCTGAATTCACCAATTGTAAGTACGAAATCAGCATTTCCCTGACCCTTATATTCCTGCTTTTCATTCTTCTTGGCTATACATGGTCCGATAAATACGGTTATTGTATCAGGATCTTCTGACTTAAGAAGTCTTGAAAGTGCAAACATAGGGGATATAGTTGTTGATATATGTTCTGCAAGCTCAGGATACTGTTTCTTAATCAGATTAACAAATGCAGGACAGCATGAGGTTGTAAGCTTCTTTCCTTCTTTAGCTGCTTCAAGCCATTCTTCTGCCTCGGCCTGTGCAGTAAGGTCTCCGCCAAGACCTACCTCATACATATCATTAAAGCCCAGCTTCTTGCATGCTGTGCGGATGCTGCTCATTGTTATTGTGTCTCCAAACTGTCCTTCAACAGCAGGTGCTACCATGGCAACGACTTTCTTTCCGTCTACGATTGCCTTTATTACATCAACTATATCAGTTTTAGAACCGATAGCACCGAATGGACAGGCGTGGATACACTGTCCGCACTGGATACATTTTTTTTCATCTATTTCACAGATGCCATTCTCATCCATTGTAATAGCATTGGCTGGACAGATTTTCTTACATGGTCTTATAAGGTCTGCGATTGCATTGTATGGACAGGCTTTGGCACACATGCCGCATTCCTTGCATTTGTCAGGGTCTATGTAGGCTCTGTCTCTTGTCATGCTTACAGCACCGAACTTACATGCCTGCTGGCAGGCTTTCATCATACATTTTCTGCAATTATCAGTTACGATATAGTGAGAAAGTGGACAGTCGGCACATGCGGCTTCAATTACCTGGATTATGTTATTGGCACCCGGATGGTCACTTTCTGTTGGACATTTGCCTTCTGCAAGGCGGATTCGCTGTCTTGCGATTTCTCTTTCTTTATATACACAACAGCGGAATCTTGCTTTAGGACCGGGGAACATCTTGTATGCCAGTTCGTCCTTTTCTTCTTCAAACCTTCCTGCATATGCGAGCTTGGCAACTTCATACAGGATTTCATGCTTAATATTCTGAATAGTAGCATCATTAGATAACATAATGAAACCTCCTTTGTAATGATTGACAAAAAATTATCGATTACTAATTACTATAGCAGATTTTTTAAAATGATTCTATATAAATGTGGCATTTTTTCTCATTATATGTAATAATATTTTTGAAAATCAAAATATATAAAGGGGGATTAATTATGCCTTACATTCCAATTATTCCAATCATTATTGTGGTACTGCTTATATTGTTATTCGCATTTGTACCAATGAGATTATGGATTACAGCATTAGCATCAGGAAGCCATGTCGGTATAGGAACTCTTATCGGTATGAGACTGAGAAAGGTTCCGCCAGCAAGAATTGTGCTTCCACTTATTCAGGCAAGAAAAGCCGGATTACAGCTTAACACTAATCAGCTCGAGTCACATTATATGGCAGGTGGCCATGTAGATGCTGTTGTTAATGCACTTATTGCATCAAGCAGAGCTGGTATGAACATACCATTTGAGATGGCTGCAGCTATCGACCTTGCAGGCCGTGATGTTTTAGAGGCTGTCAGAATGAGTGTTAATCCTAAGGTTATTGAGACACCTAATATTTCAGCAGTTGCCAAGGATGGTATTGAACTGTTAGTTAAGGCAAGAGTTACTGTTAGAACTAATATTAACCAGTTGGTTGGTGGTGCAGGCGAGGCTACTGTAATTGCCAGAGTCGGTGAGGGTATTGTAACAACAGTTGGTTCAGCAGATTCGCACAAGAGCGTGCTTGAGAATCCTGATTCTATCTCTAAGGCTATATTGCAGAAGGGTCTTGATATTGGAACAGCATTCCAGATTCTTTCTATTGATATTGCGGACGTTGATATCGGAAGAAATATAGGCGCTCATCTTCAGAGTCTTCAGGCTGAGGCTGATAAGAATATTGCACAGGCTAAGGCAGAGGAAAGAAGAGCAGCCGCTGTTGCTCTTGAACAGGAGATGAAAGCAAGCGTTGTAGCTGCTGAGGCAGAAGTACCTAAGGCTTTGGCTGAAGCTTTAAGAACAGGCAGAATGGGCTTTAAGGATTATTATGACCTTCAGAATTTAAAGGCTGATACCAAAATGAGACAGTCGATAGCAGGAGAAACAGAGAAGCCGGCAACTATATAATGGACTTGTGAATTAAAAGGGAAAGCGGGTTTTATGGAAATATTAATTGTTTGGGCAGTGTTTGCTTTGATAATTATATCGAATATTAAGAAAGCTAAGAAAATGCAGAATGAGCGCATGCAGGAACACCAGCGGAATATGCAGGATCATAACCAGAATGTGCCAGAATATGGTCGTAATATGCATCAGATGCAGAATAACAGTTCCGGGAATGGCTCATTAAGCCATGGTGCTAATCTGAATAAGAAGGATGACAGCCATGCACAGTCTGCACCATACATGGTGAATTCTTATGGTGAAAAGCAGTACATTGATCCGTCTGTACAGACATATTCAGGTTCTCAGAAGATGACAAGTGCAGAAACTGAAAAGCTTAAGCAGGAGATTCGTTCAAGAAATAACTTTAATGGCAAGAATGTTGCTTCGCATAGAGCAGAGGCACCGGTTCCACAATATGTTACTCCACCGCCAGCAGCAGATAATGCAGCACCTGTGATGAAGACACTTGATAAAGCAGAGTTCCATTCACCAGTTATGCAGGCAGGAAGCACAGGAACTTATTCTGATATGACAGGCGGACACACATTTACACAGTATGACTGCGGACATGAATATAATGATGAGATTGTTCCACAGAGTCAGACGGCAAGTAAAGGTATTCTTAATGACCTGAAGTTTGATAAGAATGAGATGCGCAAGGCTTTTGTTATGCAGGAGATATTGAAAAGGAAAGTTATATAATTGAACCCAAAAAGAACCGTGTGACATAAAATCACACGGTTCTTTTAATGAGTGCAGAAGATGGGACTTGAACCCACACGCGGTAACCCGCACAAGAATCTGAATCTTGCTCGTCTGCCATTCCGACACTTCTGCATATATGATGTATAACGAACTTGATAAGTTACACAACATTGATATTTTATAGGAGATTTGAAAATGTGTCAATATGAATAGATGCTATTTTTGAAAAATTCTTATCTAAAAGGGAGCCGAGACTTGTTGAATTAGACGTTGAAGCGGGGTGTGGCACAAATGAAGTCCAAAAAGGAAGTCAAAGCTGGCTGGATTGGACGTTGAAGCAGAGGGAAGGCACGATGAAGTCCAAAAAGGAAGTTGAAGCATGAAAAAAACAGAAAAATCAAAAAAATTCAAAAAGTTTGAAAAAAGTTTAAAAAAGCTGTTGACATTATATTGATGTAGTGATATTATAATCAAGTCGTCAGCGAACAGCAAGCGACAAGAAAACAAAACAAGCAGTCGTGGCGGAATTGGCATACGCGCTAGACTAAGGATCTAGTCCATATTGCTTGGGTGCGGGTTCAAGTCCCGCCGACTGCACTAAAAGCACCGAGGTAACCTCGGTGCTTTTTTTGTGTGACAACGCCAAAACTTCGTTCTGGCGTATGAGAACCGCTCATATAGTGGCACACAGGCAGCAAAGAATATACAGATACCGCAACAACAGGAGGTACACATGAATACAGCATTAACAATAGCAGGAAGTGATTGCAGCGGAGGAGCAGGAATACAGGCAGATTTAAAAACATTTGCAGCACATAAGGTGTATGGAATGTCAGCAATCACTGCACTTACAGCACAGAATACTTTAGGGGTTACAGGAATATCGGAATCTTCACCTGAATTTCTTAAGGCACAGCTTGATGCAATATTTACAGATATATATCCTGATGCAGTTAAGATAGGAATGGTTGCGTCAAAGGAACTTATAGAAACAATAGCAGATGCGTTAATTACATATAAGGCAAAAAATATCGTTCTTGACCCGGTTATGGTATCAACAAGTGGAAGCAGACTTATTAAGGAAGATGCAGCAGAGGTTCTTAAAGAACGCCTGATTGTGCTTGCAGATGTTATAACTCCTAATATTCCGGAGACAGAGGTTCTTACAGGAATGACAGTGGAGAGTGCAGAGTCAATGGAGAAAGCAGCGATAAAGATATATGAAGATCTGAAGACAAAAGGCGGTCATGCGTCTGTTTTAGTAAAAGGTGGACATGCAGTTCATACTGCGAATGACTGCTTGTGTGTAGATGGCAGGATAGTGTGGCTTAATGGAGAAAGGATTGATAACCCTAACACACATGGAACTGGCTGTACATTGTCATCAGCCATTGCAGCTAATCTTGCACATGGATTATCAATAGAAGAAAGTGTGAAGGCAGCTAAAGAATACCTTACAGGTGCGTTAAAGGCCGGACTAAATCTTGGCAAAGGCAGCGGTCCACTTGACCATACATACTGGCTTGATATTAATAAGTAGTAGAAGGAGAGACAGATGGACAGCTTCTTATATAGTATAAATGCAACAGTGCCAATATTTTTAGTTATGATAATTGGCTGGGTGATAAAGCGTCTTGGTGTTATAGATGATCATTTTGCAAATGTAGCGAATAAATATGTTTTTAAAGTGGCTCTGCCAGCTCTTTTGTTCAGGGATTTGTCGGCGGCAGATTTTAAATCACAGTTTGATGCAAGGTTTGTATTATACTGCATGATAGTTACTACAATAATGTTTAGTGGCATATGGATATGTACAGAGATATTTATGAAGGATGATACACAGAAGGGTGCATTTGTGCAGGCTTCTTTCAGAAGCAGCGCGGCAATACTGGGAATGGCATTCATCCAGAACATGTATCAGAGTACAGGGATGGCGCCGCTTATGATAGTTGCAGCCGTTCCATTGTTCAATATATTCGCAGTTATAGTGCTTACTTTCAAGGCACATCCTGAATGCCACGGAAAAGAACAGAAGCAAGTAATGGACAAGAAGGATAATATTAAAAAAGCCTGCTTTAATATTGTTACTAATCCAATAATAATTGGAATTGTGCTTGGACTATTGTCATCACTTGCAGGAATAAAATATCCGGCAATAATTAGCAAGACAATAGCAAATGTTGCCCAGACAGCAACACCGATTGCGCTTATATGTATTGGTGCAGGATTTGAGGGAAGAAAGGCAATTAAGAAGATTAAACCTACAGTTGTTGCAACATTTATTAAGCTTGTGGGACTTGCTGCGATATTCCTTCCAATAGCAGTATACATGGGCTTTAGAAATCAGGAGCTTATGGCAATTCTTATAATGCTTGCATCACCAACTACGGTTACATGCTTTGTTATGGCTAAAGGTATGGATAATGACGAGGTGCTGTCATCAAGCATAGTTGTACTTACAACATTACTTTCAAGTGTGACTCTTACAGCATGGATATTTATATTAAGAAATTTTGGGTTGATTTAGAATATTTATAGTGTTTTTATCTGATAATTCATGTTATAATAGACAAGCTTGATTTACTGTGGTAAAGTGAAAGCATATTAAAGCGAGAAAGGCATGGATTTTTATATGGCTAAGAATATCAGAAAAGCCGTCCTGTTACTGGCAATGTTGTCTGTGATTGTGGGAATGTTCACAGCGTGCGGTAATAAAAAAAGTGATGATGGACGAACTACATTTACAGTAGGATTTGATGCGGAATTCCCACCTTATGGTTACAAGGATGATAGTGGAGAGTATGTAGGTTTTGACCTGGATCTTGCACAGGAGGTATGTGAAAGAAATGGCTGGAATCTGGTTAAGCAGCCTATTGACTGGGATTCTAAAGATATGGAGCTTAGTTCAGGCTCTATTGACTGTATATGGAACGGATTCACGCTTAATGGAAGAGAACGTGAGTATACATGGTCTAAGGCATATATTGATAATTCACAGGTTGTTATAGTTAAATCCGGTTCAGGAATAAAGAAGTTAGAAGACCTTAATGGTAAGGTTGTCATTGTACAGGCTGATTCATCAGCTCTTGCAGCATTTACCGGAGAGGATGCGACAGAAGAGAATCTTGCACTTGCGGCACAGTTTAAAACACTTCAGCAGGTGTCTGATTATAACTCAGCATTTATGAATCTTGAATCAGGTTCAGCAGATGCTGTATGTATGGATATGGGCGTTGCAAAGTACCAGCTTGAACAGAGAGGTAATAAGTTCACAATGCTTGATGAGACTGTTTCATCAGAACAGTATGGTATTGGTTTTAAGTTAGGTAATACAGCATTAAGAGATGAGGTTCAGACAAGCCTTAATGATATGCTTGCTGATGGCACATTTGACAAGATTGCTGAGAAATGGGGACTTACAGACAGCGTATGTCTTGGCGAAGAAGGAACAGACAGTGCATATCTTCTTGACAGCACCAGTACTACTAAGGCTTCATTTGGTGAAAAACTTGTGGATATAGTTAAGCAGCTTTCATCAGGAATGTTAGCAACTCTTGCAATATTCTTCTTAACACTTATATTCTCGATGCCTTTAGGACTTCTTGTATGTGAAATAAGAAAGTCAAGAATAGGTATTGTAAGATGGATTGCAAGAATATACATATCTATAATGAGAGGAACTCCTCTTATGTTACAGCTTCTTGTTGTGTTCTTCGGACCATATTATCTGTTTGGAATGAAGGTTACGGCAACATACAGATTCTATGCTGTAATTATCGGATTTGCGCTTAATTATGCAGCATATTTTGCGGAAATATACAGAGGTGGAATTGAGAGCATACCTAAGGGACAGTATGAAGCAGCAGAGGTGCTTGGATATTCCAAGGTACAGACCTTCTGGAAGATTATATTTCCTCAGATGGTAAAGAGAGTGCTTCCTCCGGTTACTAACGAGGTTATAACACTTGTTAAGGATACATCACTTGCATTTGCACTTGCTTATACAGAAATGTTTACTCTTGCCAAGCAGGTAGCGGCTTCAACAGCAAGTATCATGCCATTATTCATAGCAGGATTGTTCTATTACATTTTCAATTTCCTTGTTGCTATGGTTATGGAAAAATTAGAAAAGCGTATGCAGTATTTTGATTAAGGAGGATTTTATAATGAAGAAATTATTAGAGATAACACATTTGAAAAAATCCTTCGGCGATACTGAGGTGCTTAAGGATATATCAATGGAAGTTAATGAGGGCGAGGTTGTTGCAATTCTTGGACCTTCCGGTTCAGGTAAATCAACACTGCTTCGCTGTGCAACACTTCTTGAGACAATGGATTCTGGAACTCTTAAGTTAGGTGGTGAAACTGCATGTGAGGACAAGGACGGAGCCTCAGTGTATGTTGGAAAGAAAGAGTTAAGAGAAATCAAGAATACATATGGACTTGTATTCCAGAATTTTAATCTTTTTCCACATTATACAGTTATGAAAAATGTTACTGATGCACCTGTCTGTGTCCAGAAAAGGGACAGAAATGAAGTAGAGAAAGAAGCCAGAGAGCTTTTAAAGAAAGTAGGACTTGACGGCAAGGAGGACAGTTATCCATGCCAGTTGTCAGGAGGACAGCAGCAGAGGGTTGCAATAGCAAGGGCACTTGCAATGAATCCTGAAATGCTTTTCTTCGATGAGCCTACATCAGCGCTTGATCCTGAGATTACTGCAGGAATTCTTAAGGTTTTAAGACAGCTTGCTGATGAAAAGATGACAATGATTATTGTTACACATGAGATTGAGTTTGCAAGGAAGGTTGCAGACAGGGTAATATTCATGGATGGAGGAGTTATTGTTGAGCAGGGTAAGCCGGAAGATGTTATTGACAATCCAAGTAATGAAAGAACCAAAGCATTTTTACAGAAGATGGAAAAGTAGGATTTATCTTGTGTATACTAACTGAATAGCTGGATATAATTATGAATGGGAAGTTTTTTAATGAGAAAACTTCCCATTTTCTTGCATTGTGGATTTGTCTGCATGGTGTTAAAATTGCATTGCTTAAGTTAGAAAACACTAACTTGAAATTGCAAAGCATTTAAAAAAGGAGGATTATATGGCAGCATATTTAGAGATTGAAAAGGTTATAGGCAGAGAGATTCTTGATTCAAGAGGCAATCCTACAGTTGAGGCAGAGGTTTATCTTGCGGATGGAACTGTTGGAAGAGGTGCAGCACCTTCAGGAGCTTCTACAGGTGAATTTGAGGCACTTGAGTTAAGAGATAAGGATAAGTCAAGATATTTGGGAAAGGGCGTTACTAAAGCAGTAGAGAATATTAATACAGTTATTAATGACTGTCTATTTGGGATAGATGCATCTGATATATATGCAGTTGATGCGGCAATGATTAAAGCTGATGGAACTAAGGATAAGTCTAAACTTGGTGCAAATGCTATCCTTGCGGTATCTATAGCAGCAGCAAGAGCAGCATCAATATCGCTTGATATTCCTCTTTACAGATTCTTAGGCGGAGTATCAGGAAACAGACTTCCTGTGCCAATGATGAATATTATTAATGGAGGCTGCCATGCATTATCAAGCGGGCTTGATGTCCAGGAATTCATGATTATGCCTGTTGGTGCACCAAGCTTTAAGGAATGCTTAAGATGGTGTGCAGAGGTATTCCATGCACTTGCAGCTATACTTAAAGAGAGAGGTCTTGCAACTTCTGTAGGCGATGAGGGTGGATTTGCCCCGGCACTTAAGTCTGATGAAGAGGCAATTGAGACTATATTGCAGGCAGTAGAAAAGGCAGGATATAAGCCGGGTAAGGATTTCAGGATTGCCATGGATGCAGCATCATCTGAGTGGAAGAGCGAGAAAGGAAAGGGTTATTACAGACTTCCTAAGGCTGGAACAGAGTATACAGCAGAGGAACTTATTGAACACTGGGCTGCGTTATGCGAGAAGTACCCTATCATATCAATTGAGGATGGCCTTGATGAGGAGGACTGGGAAGGCTGGAAGAAGCTTACAGACAGACTTGGAGACAAGGTACAGCTTGTAGGTGATGACCTCTTTGTTACTAATACAGAAAGATTGTCAAAAGGAATTGAGCTTGGCGCAGGTAATGCAATTCTTATCAAACTTAACCAGATTGGCTCTGTTTCAGAGACACTTGAAGCTATCAAGATGGCTCATAAGGCAGGATATACAGCAATCAGCTCACACAGATCAGGTGAGACAGCAGATACAACAATTGCGGACCTTGCTGTAGCTCTTAACACTTGCCAGATTAAGACGGGTGCTCCTTCAAGGTCAGAGCGGGTTGCTAAGTATAACCAGCTCTTAAGAATAGAGGAACAGCTTGGTGCCAGCGCATTATATCCGGGAATTAAGGCTTTTAATGTTAATAATAATTAATCATTTGAAACAGATGTTGAAAAAATATTAAGAAAGCCTTATAGTTGTGTATGATTATAATATATGTAACAGGAAGGCAGAACAATGATTAAGAAATTAGGAAGAAACGACCATTGCTGGTGCGGCAGTGGTAAGAAATACAAAGCGTGTCACGAAGCATTTGACGATAAGTTAAGATATCTTGAGGATATTGGACATATAATTCCGCCTCACAAGATTATAAAGACACCGGAACAGATTGAGAAGATTAAAGAAAGTGCCAAGATAAATGTTGCATGCCTTGATGCGGTTGCAGCAGCAATTCATGAAGGCATGAATACTGCTGAGATTGATAAGATTGTATATGATGTAACTACTGATATGGGAGGAATTCCTGCACCACTTAATTATGAAGGATATCCTTTCAGTGTGTGTACTTCTGTTAATGAACAGGTATGCCATGGATTTCCGTCTAAAGACGTTATCCTTAAGTCAGGCGATATAATAAATGTTGACTGTTCAACAATTCTTCATGGATACTTCTCTGATTCATCAAGAATGTTCTGTATAGGAGATGTTAAGCCAGAGGTTAAGAAACTTGTTGATGTTACTAAAGAATGTGTTGAGTTAGGACTTGAACAGGTTAAGCCTTGGGGCTTCTTAGGTGATATGGGACAGGCAGTACATGACCATGCATATGCTAATGGATATACTGTTGTAAGAGAAATCGGTGGTCACGGAGTAGGACTTGAGTTCCACGAAGATCCATGGGTTGGCTACAACACCAGAAAAGGAACAGACATGGTTATGGCACCCGGCATGATGTTTACAATAGAGCCTATGGTTAATATGGG
>OOAC01001845.1_pt1 | contig 13279 bp, 9 predicted proteins | sample 1671041 | NCBI WGS metagenome assembly OOAC01 (sample SAMN06348116, study PRJEB24527) | human gut metagenome | biome: human gut; feature: ankylosing spondylitis patient; material: feces | host: Homo sapiens | place: China | collected 2015-10 | reverse complement strand
ATGCACCCTTCTTCAATACAACGATCTGGATACCTTCCAGTCTCTTTGCATAACCGGCAGTTCCGGATGGTGCACCATTCTTCGCCCAGCCAAGCCAGCCGTAAGACTGTGCATGTACTCTGTAATAAACGTCGTACTTCTCTTTATCAGCGCCTGTGAGCTGAATCTTGATTGCCTCCAGTCTCTTTGCCTCGCCTTCGGTTCCGTTCATCTCGCCATTTGCCGACCAAGGTAACCAGCCGTAGCTCTGGCAATGGGTTGTGTACTGGATGCCAAGGTTTACATTTCCACTGACGGAAATCTTGATACCCTCCAAACGCTTTGCCTGTCCGCTTGTACCAGCCATTCTACCATTTGTGAACCACTTGCTTGTGTTGTTCTCGTCACCCTGCCAGCCGTATGTCTGTACGTGGGTTGTATAACGGGTTGTAACATCTGGCGTCGGTGTCGGATCTGGGTCTGGGGTTGGATCTGGAGTTGGATCTGGATCTGGGGTCGGAGTTGCCTTTGTAACTGTTACATAAAAACGTTGTGTACGTTTTCCATCATTCGAACGGGCTAATACATAAGTTTTTCCTACTCCAACTGCCTTTGCTTCACCAGTTCTCGAATCTATTGTAACAATATCTTGATTTGCACTAAGATAGTTAACACCTTTGTTTGTTGCATTTTCCGGAAGTACCGTTCCTGTTACTTTAAATGTGTCTCCAACCTTCAATTTTGTCTCATCTACATCTGCAGTTACTTTTAAATCATCTGCATAAATCGTTTCGTCATCATCACTGATTAAATTGAAATGATAACCGTTTTCCTGTGCATATTTATGAGCAGCACTATTTTCTACACAGTTAATGGTTAAAAATTCACTTACTGACGTTACAGAATGTCCTAAGTCAGAATTCCATCTTGTTTGGCAACATAAATTTTTACCAATACTTTTTACCGTCTTTGGAATCGTTAAATTCGCTAAGCTACCACATTCGTCAAATGCATAGTCTTCAATTGCTGTCACACCAACAGGGATTTCAAGTGTACTCAGCTCATGACTACTTTCAAACGCATGACTTCCAATCGTTCTTATCGTTTCTGGGATTTTTGTTCCATAGATTCCTATTATCAGCTTATCCGTATCTGTCTCGATGACTGCATTACAATTATCACGACTATCATATACAGGGTTTTCAGGAGAAACCGTAAGCGTTGTAATTCCACTGCTCATAAATGCATTTCCGCTAAGCTTCGTCACATTCTTTGGTACTTCAAACGACTTCAAGCCCTTCCAGCTCTGAAATGCTTTTTCTCCAATCTCAGTCACAGAATCTGGAATTGTTAATGATGTCACATTCTTACAAAATCCAAATGCACCTTCACCAATCTTTGTGATATTGTCCGGAATGTCAAGTGATGTAATATTAGCCCATTCAAATGCATATGCCGGGATTTCTGTGATTCCTTTTGGAATATTGAACGATGCCAATGCATAACAGTCACCAAATGAGTATGGTTCTAAATCTGTTACACTATCTGGAATGTGCACACTTTTCAGTTGTTTACATTCATAAAATGCCATATACCCGATTTTTTTAATGGAATCCGGAATCGTAACACTCGTCATTGCTTTCTGATAAAACGAATATTGATCAATTGATGTAACTGGCTTTCCTTTAATCTCTGCGGGAATCTCCACGGCATCTTCATTCAGCAAATAATCATAAATCATATATCCGCCATTTTCCGTGTCTTCCACATATTGGAATCTTCCATCTGACGTTTCCATAACGGCATCTTCCGCTTTCGCGTCTACTTTGAACACCGACATCGTCGAAATCACACACGTAAATGCGAGTAACACTGCCCATACCGATGCTCTTCTTTTTCTTTTTTGAATCTTTTTCCTCCCTTTCTTTTATCCCTTCCACCCAAAAAATTGCACGCAAAAAACACCACGCACACATCGACTGCTCCTGCATCCCTGTTCTGCCTGATCTCGTACTATGTCTCTATGAAGTTTTTTCCGTTTGCTGATATTTTGAAATGGAAATAATGATGCTGTATCCTGATTTCTCAGTGACTGCAAAGAAACTGCATTCTGCAGTAAATTATCGTCTAAGCAGTACCCCCCCCCCCGAAGAACATTTGTTCTTATCGGGTGAACGGTTGTGCATACATCTGCTTTTATGAATTTAAGAACGTTATATTCATGCTGCATCTTTTGCACCCCCATCTTTTGAATCAACATACAAGTTTCGTTATATATTTATTATTTGCATTCTGCAATAAGTGAGTGAAAATTTACTATCTGAAAAAGGGAGAGCTGCATGACGTTCACACATCATGCAGCTCTAAAATGAGAAAGCGTATTAAATTATCGTACCCAATACTTAAACTCTTCATCACCCATACGGATATAGTCATCATTTTTCAGCATGACATCAAATCCCGGCTGGATCATCTTTCCATTCACATAAGTATGGTTTGTTGAGTTCTCATCACGGATATAACATTCTCCATTGCTGATACGGAAACTGCAATGCTTCCGGCTTACCTTCCGGTTATCTGGAATCTGATAATCACATTCCGAAGACTTTCCTACTAAGAACTCTGTCTTCTCAATCGGAATCAGCGCGTTCGTTCTGGAACGAACGAGATATGGAGTGATATTGTTGTAACTCATCTGCTGTAAGACAGTTGTCTCGCCCTCGCCAAGATCAATATCATCCTTCAAAATATCTTCTTTCTGCAATTCAATAATGAATGTATAGAACTCACGCAAAGAGAACATTAACCGGCTATCCAAATAATGCAGGATCTGGTCAACACAATTGACACACTGCATATCTGCAAACCGGATCTTGCTGATGAAATTCTGTACAAACTCACAGACATTGCAGTCTGTAAATTCCTTCTCAATCGGCATGTAGATCAACTGTACATGCAGATTGGACAGTTCAATATACATATACTTCGTGTTCAGAAGTACTTTCTTGATTGGCATATTGCGGTCTTCAAAATACAACAACTGATTCAATATATTCGACAAGATCGAAAGAAACTCGCCCTTGTACAACTGCTTCTTCAAGAACTGACCGAGCGGCAACGTTGCAGGAATCTTGTAAGACAGAACACGCACGCCCTCTACAACACTCTGCTGACAGGTGGACTGGTTTCCAAGGAAAAATGCATTAAATCCTTCCATCTCTGTCTGATTTACGATCACGGTATCTTCTATTCTGAAATTCAAATTAAATTCGTCATAACTTTCCTGTACTTGATCCACGGTTTTTCCCCCTGTTACATTTTATTGCAAGTGAAACTCTGATATCGCACCTTCAATCGTCTTATCAGCAGCTTCCTTACCATATTTTTCAACATCCATACGGCTCTTCGCCATATGCGTCAGATTTCCGTTTCCGTTGACACAGCCACCCTGACATGCCATGCCCTCCATGAAGTTTCCATCCAACATATTTCTGCGCAGCTTCAACAGCGCAATCTTACATTCTTCAATACCATCGCAGACAACCGGCTTCAATTCGAAGTCCTCTGCACCCTGTTCTTTCATTCCCTGCTTCACAGCACTGCTCAGACCGCCTGTGTGAGCAAAGATACGTCCAAAGTAAGAAGCATTCTCCAGACTTTCCTCTTCCAGTGTCGTGATGTCGATCTCCCGGCTGTCAAGCACTGCCTGCAGCTCTTCAAAAGTCAGTGCACTGTCGATATACGGTGCAACCGTCTCCTTGCGGATCTCCATCTTCTTTGCGGTACACGGTCCGATAAATACGACCTTCGCCGTCGGATCCTGCTCCTTAATATGTTTACCGATCATCGCCATCGGTGACAAAGTAGAAGATACATATGGCAACATATCCGGGAAGTTCTTCTCCACATAGGATACAAATGCCGGACAGCATGAACTCGTCAGCATACCCTTCTCCCGCAGCTCCTGTGATTCATGCCAGGTTGTCATATCTGCACCAAGCGCAACCTCCACAACTTCATCAAAGCCAAGCGCCTTGATTCCGCTGATGACCTGTCCACGCTTCGCGTAAATAAACTGTCCCGCGATTGCAGGTGCAACCGCCGCGTAGACCTTATAATTCTTGCCATGGTCACTGTCCTTGATCATGTTGATGACCTGTAATATGTATGATTTCTCATTGATGGCACCAAACGGACACTGATATACGCATGCGCCACACGCGATACATTTATCGTTATCAATCTTCGCTTCCTGATCCTCGTTCATCGTGATCGCGCCAATCTTACATGCCTGCTGGCATGGACGCTTAAAATCTGAAATGGCACTGTACGGACATGCCTTTGCACAGGCACCACACTCTTTACATTTCGACTTGTCGATATGGGCTTTCTGATGCTCATCAATCGTGATCGCACCAAACTTACACGCATCCGCACAGCGGTGTGCCAGACAGCCACGACAATGCTGTCCGACTTCATATCCGCCAACCGGACACTCATCGCAGGCGATCTCCATGACTTCAATGACATTGTCATTGTCCGGATTTCCGCCCATTGCCATCTTGACCTGTTCACTCACGATCGCGCGTTCCTTGAATACGCAGCAACGCATCGTTGGCTTCTTGCCCGGAATAATCTTCATTGGAATATCCAGGATTTCTTCGAGCAGTGTGCCATCCCATGCCATACGCGCAACTTCGCGCAACACTTCATAACGAAAATATTGGGTTCTGGTGTCAAATTTTCTCATATTCTTTGTAGAGAGCATTCTCTCCTTCTCCTAATTCTATGTCATATCTTAAAACATATATAATTATCTTAATATTTCTGATAATTTCTGTCAACGGAAACCACATATTTTTAAATATTTTTTAGTGAAGCTCTCCTTGTCCCTGTGAAAGCATCTCTTCTTTGACTTCATACAGTTTTTTCGACAGATCAACGTAATGGATATGTGGATTCGTAAATCGCTGTTCCTCCTCCCAGATCTGATGGTCAAGCTGTTCTGTCACATATGCTTTGATTGCATCAAGCTCCGGCTTGTCATAAACCAGCTTTCCATCGCGGAAGATCGGCACCTGCAGCTCCTTCACATCCACATTTTCAAACTTCATCTTCTTCCAAGGCTTCACCGGATCCACGTAGGCAAATGGTTCATCTCCGTTTACTTCCTCGTCGTACATCGTGATCAAATCAGCAAGCGCATATCCGGTCTCACGGCTGTAAATACGCCACAGCTTCTTTCTGCCCGGATTCGTGATCTTTTCAACGTTCTCAGAGATCTTGATCTTCGGCACAAATTCCCCGGCATCATTCTGCACAGCAGCAAGCTTGTAGACACCACCAAAGACCGGATCGGATTTCGACGTGATCATACGTTCTCCGACGCCGTAGGAATCAATGCTTGCGTTCTGCTTTTTCAGTGACTGCATCAGAAATTCATCGACACTGTTCGACACGACGATCTTGCAGTCCTTCATATCATGTGCATCGAGTGTCTTACGGATTTTCTTCGAGAAATATGCCAGATCACCGCTGTCAATGCGGACACCCTTCAGGCGTTTCCCGGCAGGCTCTAACACTTCCTTTGCGACACGGATGGCATTGACCAGACCGCTGTTTAAGATATCATAGGTATCGATCAGCAATGTACAGTTGTCCGGATAGACCTCTGCATATGCCTTAAACGCTTCGTATTCATTGTCAAAAAACTGAATCCAGCTATGTGCCATCGTACCGATTGCAGGTACGCCAAACCGTTCATCTGCCATGACCGTTGCTGTCGCAGCCGCGCCACCGATATAGGCTGCTCTTGCACCGAGAATCGCTGCATCACCACCATGTGCACGTCTCGCGCCAAACTCCATAACAACCGCACCACTCTCAGCCGCTGTCCGGCAGATGCGGGAGGCTTTTGTGGCAATCAGCGACTGGAAATTCATCGTAAGCAGCAGCATCGTCTCAATTAACTGTGCCTCGATCACCGGTGCCGTCACCGTGACAATCGGAGTATTTGGATAACAGATCGTGCCTTCCGGCAACGCATCAATATTTCCTGTAAACTTAAAATCAGCAAGATACTGCAGGAATCCTTCTGAGAACTCGCCCTTGCTCCGCAGGAATTCGATATCCTCCTTAGAAAAATGCATGTTCTCAATGTATTCGATCAACTGTTCCAATCCGGCAGACACAACAAATCCACCATTATCTGGATTCTTCCGGTAGAACATATCGAATACAACCATCTTATCTTTGAACCCTTTTTCAAAATACCCGTTGGACATTGTCAGCTCGTAATAATCCATCAGCATTGTCAGATTTCTCATAGAATAAACCTCTCTATTAAAAAACTGCTGCACCAAAGCGTTTGGTGCAACAGCCTTTGTTTTATTATTTCGTCTTAGTTATTAAATCCACGATAGATGATATCAGATCTCTTTGGTCCGTTGGAAACCATCGTGATCGGGAATCCGATCTGCTCTTCGATAAACTCGATATACTTACGACAGTTCTCTGGAAGATCCTCATACTTCTTAATTCCGCGGATATCCTGCTTCCATCCCGGAAGTACCTTATATACAGGTTTTGCTTTCTTTAACTTTGCAGTTGTAGGGAAGTCCGTTGTTACCTCTCCGTCAATGTCATAGCCGACACAAACCGGAATCTCATCGAGATAACCAAGTACATCCAATACGGTAAATGCAACATCAGTTGTTCCCTGAATCCGACAACCATACTTAGATGCGACACAGTCAAACCAACCCATACGTCTTGGACGTCCGGTTGTTGCACCAAACTCGCCTCCATCACCACCACGGCGGCGAAGCTCATCCGCTTCTTCTCCGAATATCTCACTGACAAATTCACCTGCTCCAACAGCGGATGAATATGCCTTACATACTGTTACGATCTGCTTGATCTCATATGGAGGAATACCTGCTCCAATCGCGCCATAAGCAGCCAGTGTGGAAGAAGATGTTACCATCGGATAGATACCGTGATCCGGATCCTTCATGGAACCAAGCTGTCCCTCTAAGAGGATATGCTTTCCTTCCTTGATTGCATTATACAAATAAGCAGATACATCACATACGAACGGAGCTACCATCTCCTTGTACTCCATCAATGTGTTGTACACTTCATCCACGGTCAGAAGCGGCTTCTTGTACAGATACTCTAACAATACGTTCTTCGATGCGATCACACGCTCGATCTTGTCGCGCAAGGCTGCCTCATCGTCAAACAGCTCACTTACCTGAAAACCAATCTTTGCATATTTATCTGAATAAAACGGTGCAATACCGGACTTTGTAGAGCCGAAAGACTTTCCTGCCAGTCTCTCTTCTTCATATGCATCAAATAATACATGATATGGCATTACCATCTGTGCACGATCCGATACGAGGATCTTTGGCATCGGAACGCCCTTGTCTGTAATTGACTTTACTTCATTGAACAACACCGGGATATTCAATGCAACACCATTTCCGATAATGCTGGTTGTATGGTCATAAAATACGCCGGAAGGAAGTGTATGCAATGCAAACTTTCCATAGTTATTTACGATTGTATGACCTGCATTTGCTCCACCCTGAAAACGCACGATAATATCTGCCTTCTCTGCGAGCATGTCTGTAATTTTACCTTTTCCTTCGTCACCCCAATTGGCGCCTACTACTGCCTGTACCATAGTCTAACCTGTTACCTCCGTTTTTATCACTTTGCAATTAATAGTGTATCGACCGCAGTCGACCTTTCTATTCTACTTTATTTTTACAATAAAATCAATACGCATCGACGATTACGCATCTTATACGTTAATCTCTGCCTTTACGCCGAGGATATCTTTGTTTGCATCGAGAATTGGATGAATCTGCTCTGCCAGGAACTCGGCTGTCTGCTCCGGTGCACGACCAACAAAGTTCTTTGGATCAAGCAGAGCTTCGATCTCTTCGCGTGTCATGCCAAATGCAGAATCGCATGCGATCAGCTCTACCAGGTTATTCTCGTTTCCATACTTCTTCACCTGCTCACCCGCGATCATCGAATACTCACGGATCTTCTCATGCAGCTCCTGACGATTTCCGCCACGCTTTACGGCATCCATCATGATGTTCTCGGTTGCCATGAAAGGAATCTCCTTCATGAAATGCTGGTAGATCACCTTGTCATATACGACAAGTCCATCTACGACATTCAAGTACAGATCCAGAATACCATCGATGGCAAGGAATGCTTCCGGTACAGAAATTCGCTTGTTTGCAGAATCATCCAGTGTACGCTCAAACCACTGTGTACTTGCCACAATTGCCGGATTTAAAGCATCTGCCATCACATAGTCAGACAGGGATGCGATACGCTCACTACGCATAGGATTCCGCTTATATGCCATCGCTGACGAACCAATCTGGTTCTTCTCGAACGGCTCTTCTACTTCCTTCAGATGCTGAAGAAGACGGATATCGTTAGAGAACTTATGGGCTGACATCGCAATGCCGGAAAGTACATTTAAGACTCTCGCATCGACCTTTCTGGAATAGGTCTGTCCGGAAACCGGATAGCAGGCTGCAAATCCCATCTTCTCAGCAATCTTTCCATCGATTTTCTTCACGGTCTCATGGTCGCCCTCAAACAGCTCTAAGAAACTTGCCTGTGTACCGGTTGTTCCCTTACAGCCAAGCAGCTTCTGCTGTCCGATCATATATTCAAGGTCTGCTAAATCCAGCAGTAACTCCTGCATCCAGAGTGTCGCACGCTTACCAACTGTCGTTGGCTGTGCAGGCTGGAAATGTGTAAATGCCAGAGTCGGAAGATCCTTATAGGTATCTGCAAACTTTGCAAGCTCATTGATGACATTGATCAGCTTTGTACGAACGAGCTTCATTGCCTCTGTCATAATGATGACATCTGTGTTATCGCCAACATAACAGCTTGTTGCACCCAGATGGATGATACCTGCTGCCTTCGGACACTGCTGTCCATATGCATACACATGACTCATAACGTCATGACGCACGAGCTTCTCACGCTCTCTTGCCACATCGTAGTTGATATCCTCTACATGGCTTTTCAGTTCTTCGATCTGCTCGTCTGTGATACGTGGGTTGCCATCGGCATCTTTTAGTCCAAGCTCCTTTTCGGTCTCAGCAAGTGCGATCCATAATTTTCTCCATGTCTTGAACTTCATGTCCGGGGAGAAGATATACTGCATCTCCTTGCTTGCGTATCTCTCTGAAAGTGGGCTTACATACTTGTCTCTGCTCATAAAAACCTCCAAATTTATATATTTTCCTCATATGTTCTTCTATTATACACCTTATGCGTCATATTCGCCACGAATATCTTCTTTTGGTGGATCAATTGGCCATTTTCCTGTGAAACAGCCCTGACAGAACTGTCTGCCACCGGTCAGTTCCGGCAGCCGTTCCAGCTTCAGATAGCCAAGGGAATCCGCACCGATGATCTGACGGATTTCCTCAATGGTACGGTTGTATGCGATCAACTGGTCACTGTCCGGTACATCCGTTCCGAAATAACATGGATACAGGAATGGTGGGGATGAAATCCGCACATGCACTTCCTTCGCACCGGCTTCCTTCAGCATACTGACGATCCGGTCACTCGTCGTTCCACGCACGATGGAATCATCGATCATGATCACACGTTTTCCTGCAACTGCATCCTTTAACACGTTTAACTTCACGCGCACACTGGATTCACGCTGACTCTGCTTCGGCTTGATAAAGGTTCTTCCGACATAGCCATTTTTTACAAATGCGGTTCCATATGGAATACCGGACTCGAGCGAATAACCAAGTGCAGCTGCATTTCCGGATTCCGGTACGCCAACGACCAAATCTGCCTCAACCGGGCTGTCCTTTGCGAGACATCTTCCGGCAATGATACGCGACTGATATACACTCATCCCATCAATCACACTATCCGGTCTTGCAAAATAAATATATTCAAACACACATCTGCCGTGTTCCTTCTGGCACAGCTCTCTGTGACTTTCAATCCCTTTTTCCGGTGATATAACAACCATCTCACCCGGTTCCACATCCCGGATAAACTCTGCACCGATTGTATCAAGTGCGCAGCTTTCCGATGCAAGCACGTACGCATTGTCGCGTTTTCCGATGCAGAGTGGACGGAACCCAAACGGATCACGGGCACCGATCAGTTTTCTCGGACTCATGACAATCAGGGAATAGGAACCGACCAGCTTCTTCATGGCATTTTGAACTGCTTCCTCTGCCGAAGATGTCTTTACACGTTCCCTGGCAATATGATATGCGATCACCTCGGAGTCGATCGTCGTCTGGAAGATTGCACCATCATGTGCGAGTTCTCTTCGAAGCTCCGGTGCATTGACGAGATTCCCGTTATGTGCCAGGGCAAGGGTACCCTTGATATAATTCAGTACAAGCGGCTGTGCATTCTCTCTGGTACTCGCACCGGCTGTTGAATATCGTACATGACCAACTCCGATATTGCCTTTGAGCTTATCTAAGTCTTCCTGCGTGAAGACTTCATTTACAAGTCCCATACCTTTGGAAGAAAGGACCTTGCCCTTTGGTCCTTCGGTATCCGATACTGCAATACCACAGCTCTCCTGTCCCCGGTGCTGCAAAGCGAACAACCCGTAGTAAATCGTTCTAGCCACATCGTGTCCGTCAAAATCATACATGCCGAAGACTCCACATTCTTCGTGCAGGCCATCATCCTGATAGTGTTCCATTACATCACTCATATCGCACGTTCCTCTCATTATAATCATATTATCTGCATATTGCTTCTTTTTTTGATATTTTTTTCAAACCTTGCTTATTATAACCCAGATAACTTAAAGTATCAAACAGTTTATGTGTTTTTTTCGAGTTTTCGTGAATTTATATAGCGTTTCACTTGTTTTTTTGATATAATAGTGCCAATCTAATAAAAATTCCAAGCTGGAGGGTTCGTATGCAGGAAAAAAGAAAGAACGTCAGACTTCCAATCAAACTCAAATTGGAAGTTTCTAATTTATTTAAGCAGGATGGTGTAAAAATCGAAAATCTTGATGCCGAAATCGAGGTCTTCGATATATCCAAAGCTGGTATCGGCTTTATGTCCCTGTCCAAGCTTCCGGTCAATTATTATTTCAATGCAACGATTGAATTCGAGAACCGGGAAGAAGTAATCTTATCCGTTGTGAAGATTCTGTATGTAACACCAATTGGCAACGCTGGCTATCGTTATGGCTGTGAGTTCGTCGGTCTGCCGTCTATGTACGATTACATATTTGAGGAGTATGCGCAGAACCTGTAAGTATTCCAATTCCGTTATATAGAAAAAAAAGAACTGTACACGCATTTTCGTGAACAGTTCTTTTTTTATTCTGTTTCCTCAACCGGGGGATTCACCGACTCTGGTGGCTGATATTCTTCAAACACCAGTTCTTCGCCTCTGTGGAACGCTTCTGTACTGTCCTTCTTAAACAGGACAATCAACGTCTGGAACAATAGCTTGATATCCAGCCAGAAGCTGTATTCTTCAATATACGTCAGATCTAAGATCAGCTTATCCTTCGGGGATGTATTATACTTTCCGGCAATCTGCGCATGTCCGGTGATACCTGCTTTCACACGCAGGCGGTACTCGAACTCTGGCAGAACCGATGTATAGTTAAAGACATTTGCCAGCATCTCCGGTCTTGGTCCAACGACACTCATATCCCCCTTTAATACATTGAAAAACTGTGGGATCTCATCCAGCCGGTATTTCCGCAGGAATTTTCCGACACGCGTCACACGCTCATCATCTTCCACCACAGAATAATTCTCTACATTCTCCCGCATTGTGCGGAACTTGTATACAGAGAAGATCTTTCCGTCCCGCGTCGCACGGTTCTGCTTAAAAATGAGGCTTCCGTGGTCATCGAGTTTGATCATAATGCTGACAACCAGCATAATCGGCGAGGTAAGGATCAACGCAATCACAGAGATTACAATATCCATCGCCCGCTTGATAAACCGCTGCTCCAGAGTCAGCCCCTTGGAATAATTACAGTATACCGATACGTCGTCTAAGATAAAATGCTTCGCACTCTTCTCGATCACATCATGCATATCCGGATTGAAATACACATTCTTCATATTCTGGTAACAGTACTCTAAGATCTTTGTCCGATCCTGCACCGGAACGTCATAGATAAATATCGTATCATGCTCCAGAATGTATTGCTTGAGGTTTGCGTCCCGATAGTCCGCTACCTTGTTTACCTTGTATTGCAGCTTGTATTTTAAAACGCCGCGCACAATCTCATTTAAGCTCTGCTGGGAAGATGTAATGATAATACAATCCTCCGGCTGATAGATCTTAAAATACAAATGATTGCCACCATACACGAAAATCAGGATCGTCACAAACTGGATTGCAATAATCGGCAAAAGCAGATATGGCTGTTCCAGCTTGAAGCTCTGGTTTTTCATCTGGTTTGTATTCATAATCGACAGAACGATCACAGAGATCACATCTGTAAATACCTGATTCAAAAACAGGGACAGCACGATCGGTTTACTCTTTCGTTTTCCTATGTCGTAATGTCCATAGATCGTCGAAAACATATAATGCATTACTACATACGCTGCGATTGTAATACCGGATGTTCGCGACAGATTCCACAGCTGCCAGTTTGATTTCGCATAAATTCCATACAATACAAAGAACAATATCAAATTCAAAATCGCCTTGAGAAGAAATACAAGTGAAGTCTCAAGTTTTCTGGTATTATTCATTCTATATCCTTACTGTACTTCGTATCCTTTGCTTCGGATAACATCGACTACCGCATCTACATGTTCTTTACAGATTTCATCGGTCTTGGCTTCCACCATCACACGGATCAGTGGCTCTGTACCACTCTGACGAAGCAGGATTCTTCCATCATCTCCAAGTGCTTCCTCCACCTTCTTTGCGGCTGCAAGTACATCCGCGTCTTCCATAACTTCTTTCTTACTTGTAACTTTAACATTCACCAGAAGCTGTGGGTAGATCGTCAGTCCGCGTGTCAGTTCAGAAAGCGGCATCTTCTCTTCCACCATTGCTTCCATGATCTTCAGGGATGTCAGAACGCCATCACCCGTTCTTGCATTCTTCGAGAAAATGATATGTCCACTCTGCTCACCGCCGAGGATATATCCGTTCTCCATCATACACTCATAGACATATTTGTCTCCGACTGCAGTCTTCTCATAGCCGATTCCCTCTGCATCTAATGCCTTGTACAGACCAAGGTTTGACATGACGGTTGTCACGA
>OOAC01001844.1_pt1 | contig 13283 bp, 2 predicted proteins | sample 1671041 | NCBI WGS metagenome assembly OOAC01 (sample SAMN06348116, study PRJEB24527) | human gut metagenome | biome: human gut; feature: ankylosing spondylitis patient; material: feces | host: Homo sapiens | place: China | collected 2015-10 | reverse complement strand
TACGAATTAAAATGAAACAAAAACGTACTATAAGAAAGAGGAATTGCCATGGCAAAACAAATTACTAAGATTTTAACGGCACTTATTTTGGCAGGGACAATTAATGTTCCAATTGTTTATGCAGTTGATTATGGAATTAGTAATCCGCCGCCTCAGTATGGTACTAATGACCCGGGCGTACAGCTTAACCGCACGCGTGAGTATATGGAACGCCAGCGCGTGGCACGCCAGATTGCCGAAGACCGTGCCAAGCAGCGCGCCGAGGTTGAAGGCAGCGGGCAGGAACAGCAGCAGGCATCGGAAAATGCTGTTAAATTTGTATTGAACGATGTAAAAATAGATAAAAGCGAAGTACTTTCTGAAACGGAAATTAAAGAAATTACCGGCAAATATATTGGGCAGGAAGTTACACTGCAAAGCCTGTATGACATTGTAAACAGCATTAACGAACTGTACAGCGAAAAGGGTTATTTAACCTGCCGGGCTTATCTGCCGCCGCAAACCATTAAAAACGGCGTGGTGGAAATTAAAATTATTGAAGGCAAAACCGGCAACGTACATATCAGCGGCAATGAAAGCACAAATGACGGTTATATTGCCGGGCGCATCGGGCTTGACCGCGGCAGCATCAGCAATATCAACGAGTTGAACGATGACCTTCTGCGTTTTAACGCCACCAATGATGTACAGCTGCGCATTACCATGCACGCGGGCGCAGAACCCGGAACTACGGATTATGTAATATCGGCTTACGAGCCGCAGAAAAATTATATAAATGTATATGTCGATAACGCCGGCAGCGAATCGAGCGGCGAATGGCGCGAAGGTCTGTTCTGGACGGACCGCAGCTTAACAGGCAGCCGCGATATGCTGACAATGAGCGGCATGCGCAGCGACGGTACAAAATCGTTCAGCGCCATGTACACAGTGCCGTTAGGGCGCAGCGGGACCAAACTGGGCCTTACTTACAGCACCAACAGCGTAAAAATTACGGATGGCGAACTGGAAGATTTGGACATTAAAGGCCATTCCAACGCATACGGTGTTTCACTCATTCAGCCACTGGTGGTTACGGATACCCTGCGTACGGAAGCAACTTTGGATTACGGCTACCAAAATTCGCAAACAGACTTTTTGGGCATACACTGGGTTGATGATACAGTAAAATCTTACACCGCAGGCTTCAGCATGACTAACTACGGTGCAAGCAGCATCATTTACCAAAAGCATAACTTCCGTATAGGCGACAGCGAAGATATTGCCGGTGAAAACGACAACTTTTCAAAGTATTTTTTTAACGGCTTTTGGCAAAAGGCTTACAGGGCAGGGCAGATGTTAAGCGCAAGGCTTGATGCCCAGTGGAGCCCGGACGATTATCTTACAAGCGCCGAACAGTTTTATATCGGCGGCATGTACAGCGTACGCGGATATGAAGAAAGCTATCTCGGCGGCGACAGCGGTTACAGCGCCAGCCTGGAATACAGCGTACCGCTTGACAAAGCCAAAACAACATCGGCCTTTTGCTTTTTTGATTATGGTGCAGTTTACGGCGACAGCGCTTTTGACGACCATGTGCTGGCAGGTACCGGCATAGGCATTAAAAGCACAATCGACCGCAAAATATATACAAGCTTAACGCTCGGCATACCGCTGATGCGTGATATTAACGGAGATGAAGTTGATAAAACCCGCATACATTTTATGCTTAACGGTCAGTTTTAACAGGGGGACGGGCTTATGAGTATCTCGAGAAAGTTTCAGCGCAGCAAAAGTAAATATACGTTAAGCCAGAAAATTATTTCTGCCGTAACGGCGGCAGGGTTTATTATGCAGCCAATAGTGGGCTTTGCACAGAGCATAAATAAAATTAATAATAACGGCAGTATTGAAGTGAAAGGCAATGTTACTCATATTTGGGCAGATAAGGTTGTCAGCAATGCGGCTGTAAATGTTTTTAAGGATTTTCAGTTGGATGCTAACAATATTGCTAATATGTACTTTAATACTAAGGGAGCAAGCGGAGCTGAGGCAGCTAACCTTGTTAACTTTGTTAACAGTTAATGCTGTTCAAAACAGCCAAATTGGTGGTAATTTGTTCTTCCTGAGTAAGGAAGGTATGGCAGTAGGCAAATCCGGCGTTATTAATACAGGCTCGCTGTACGTTATGACGCCTGTAGAGAAAATTTATGATATTACTTCACCTGAGCATAATTACAGTTATGAGGCATTAAAAGGGACTTTTGATTCAGGTTCGGAAGCAAATATTAATACTGCTTTAAACCGTATGCAGGCGCTTAATATACCGCTGAATGCAGAAGGAACTATCAGCGTTTTGGGCAAAGTTAACGCTGCGGGCGATGTTAAAATGGCGGCAGCTAAAATCGGCATAGGCAAAAATGTCAGCGGCGTTGATTTAAGCGATGGAACGAAAGCCGGTGAGATTGTTAATACTGCTGTAATCAAAACAGCGGCTGGAAATGAATTTAACTTTGCAGACCTTGTAAATATTAAGGACGCAAACGGCAATGTAGTTACCAATGCAGGCCTTGGCAGTGATTTAACTGCTGTTGAAAGCGGTAATGGCGATATTGTACTTGCTGCTAAAGCTGAATATGCTAATACACTTGATCAGACATTTAATTATATTGGCGAAATTATAGGATTGGATGTTGATGGACCGAAAACCATCGAAGCATCGGTTGAAAATTATGGTACTATTACTGCGCGCGGCAATGCAGAACTTACTGCTGAAGCTACTAATGGCAATAAAGACCTTGCAGAAGAAGTTTTGAAACAAACTACCGATTTGGGAACTAAAATACCTGATTATGTACCTGTTCCGGCTGCTGATGCAGGAAACTATGCTCAGACCGTTGCTAAGGTAGAGGTGCAGGGTGATATAACTGCCGGGCAGGATATTAAAGTAGCTGCCAATGCAGATAATACTTATGTTGATAACGAGGGCATTGAAGATTCTGTAGAAGGTATTTTGAATTTTGTTACTCCTCTTAGTGCTAATGTAATGATTCTTGGCAGCAAGGCAGAGGTTAATATTGGCGAAGAGGCTGATTTAACTGCTGAGGGTGTTATTGATGTAACGGCAAATTCTGTTTTGGACGGTACGGCAGGCGCGGCAGTAAATGGGCGCAAGCTTATAACAGTTTCCACTGTATCTCAGGCAGGGTCTTTCCTTCCTTCGGCAGCTGTTGGCTATGCTGATGTGGAAAATTCTGCCAAAGTAGATATTCAGGGCAATCTTACAGCTAAGGGTGCAAATAAAACTGATGATGAAAAAGCTGTTAATATTGCGGCCTATGCCGAAGAAAGCGTAGCCAATACGGCAAACTTAAACATTTCTTCAACGACAAGTAAGCCTAATAATTCTTTAATTGCGGCAGCAGTTGCTGTAACGGAAAGCAGCAACACGGCTGATGTTATTATTGGCAGCGGCAGCATTGTAAATGCTGAAAAAGGAGATGTAGATATTACTGCTGATACTGTAAATCTTCTTAATGCTAATGCAGCATCCGTTGCGCCCGATAATACGGTTGGCGCGGCTGCAGTTAATGTATTCAGCCATGACGGACATGCCAATATTGCGATAGATGGTGATATTACCGGGCAGAATGTTGCAATAGATGCAACTAATTTAATAGACGAAAATACAATTACTGCCAATAATGAACTTGGCATGGGTAAAATTCAGGCAAAGTTGGTTAATGCAATAGACCCTGACGGACTTAAAAATGCCGTAAAAAATAACCAAATTGTAAAAGATATAACAACCAATATTAAAAACGCTCTTGGCTCCAGCAGCTCTGGTGATGAGAGTAAGACTGATATAACGCAGGTATTGAGCGATAAATTTGAAGCCGGGGCAGCAGTTGTTGTTACCAATGAAAATAATAGTGCCAATGTAACTTTTGGCAAAACGGCTGATGTTACAGCAAAGTTCGGAGATATAACTGCTGATGCCGATGTACGCGTAGTTGATTACAGCTTTACGGCTTCCGGTACTTCTAATTCTTATAAAAAATCGGCGGCTGATGGCTCAACAACTACAGTAACGGTAGGTGCCGGCGTTGTGTATGCAGGTATGGATAATGAGGCTTCTGTTGTATTTGCTGACGGTGATGGCAGCGGCGAAGAACAACATGCTGAACTTAGTGCCGCCGGTAATATTAATGTTACCAGCAGCAATATAATGGAATACAACCGTCCGCAGCGTATTTTCCGTGAAATTCAGCGCAGCATAGAAAATATTGAATATGCCATAGATGCATTTGATAAGCTGAAAGAAAATCAAAAGCAAGGCATGGAAGAATACAGGGCAGGCCTTGAAAGCCTTAAAAAAAGCCTGCAGAGCTATATAGAATATTACCGCAATGATTTTAACGAGACTGTAAAGAATCCTGATGCCATTACGGCGGAAGGAACAATGAATAAAATTTATGAAATGGCAGCAGCAGCAGCGGTTTTATATAACAATGTAGTAACATTGCAGACTAAATATAATACCGTACAAGGCAGCAATGAACTTTCAGCAGCCTCTGCAATAATCAGTAATTCACTGGCTGTTGTTACTAATGCATTGGCTTTTGCCGACCCTAACAATTATGCTAACGTAGCTGCACAGGCTTCTGCCAAAGGCGGCAGCGAAAGCAGCAAGTTTGCGGCGAGCGGTTCCGTTGCGGTATCCGATTTCAGCGGCACAAGCGGCGTAAAAGTAGGCAAATATACAAAACTTGAAGCAGGTAAGGATTTGAATCTGGAATCTGCTAATGAGATTGAAGATGTAACCATTACCGGCAAAACTCAATTTTGGAAACCAGGTGCTGAAGCTAAGGGCGGATTAGGTATTGGCGGCAGCTTTAATTATCAGAATTTTGATACAGATTCAAGCGTTGTTGTTGAAGAAGGCGCAGAACTTACTGCCGGCGATATTGCCATTGCAAGCGACAGCAATGTTTTCCACGTAGGTGCAATGCTTGGCGCAGGCAAGAGCGATGGCAGCGCGTTAAGCGGAATGGTAAGCTTAACAGACAGTGACAGCTATAACAATGTTATTGTAGATACTGACGCTAAGTTAACGGCGACAAAAGATAGTGCTGGTAATACAGGCATTATTAGTATTGATGCCAATAATGATACCAGTGTAACAAATGCTATTGTAACGTTTTCGGCAAGCGGAGCTAATGCAGGCGTTGGCATGGGTGTTGCCATTAACAATATAGATGTGCAGAACACGGCGCAGATTATTGATAATGACGGAACTAAAGGCGAAAATGACGGACTTGAAGGTGAAATTTCTGCATCCGAATTAAATCGCAACGAGCGCAACCCCTATCCTATGTTAGGTGAAATTTCTGCATCCGAATTAAATGTTAATGCCGAAACAACAGGGCTTATTAACAGTGTAAGCGTTGCCGGCGGTATGACCAGCAGCGGAACGGACAGCGAAGAAGGATTCCTTGACAAACTTAAAGCTCCGTATAATAAAATGACTGAAATTAGTGATTCTGCGCTTACTGGTATCAATAATATTTCCAATAAATTGCAGAACGTTATTAAAACAATGGATTTGAATGCCGGTGCAGGCAACGGCGGCACAACAGGTATAACATCTGATGATGCAGGTACTCCCAGCTTCAGCTTTGCCGGTGCGGGCAGCGTATCGCTTAATATGGTAAGTGATACAACCAAAGCCGTAGTTGACGGTGCGAACATTACTTTGAATAACGATGGCGCATTGCAGGTTGGCGCAAGAGATTCTGCGTTTACAGGAGCGTTGAGCGGTGCGGCCGGTCTTTCCTTCAGGAAAGAACAGCAAAGCCAGAAATCTACCAGTGTAGCAGTTTCTGGTGCTGTTGGCGTTAATGATATTGATAATAAAATTACCGCGCTTGTTAAAGACAGCACTGTAACAGGCGCCAAAGATGTTGATGTAGCTGCAGTAAGCGGCGGCACAACCGTTGCAGCCGGTCTGGGTGCAACTTTAACAAAAGATGGAGGACAAGGTAAAAACTACAGCGGCGGTGGTTCCGTATCTGTTAACCTGCTCGACAAAAACGTTAATGCCAATATGGAAGATGTAACATTGACCGGCGCTGCAAACAGTAAAGCCAATGTTATTGATGTTGCAGCCTACGAAAGCGACGTACAGGTTACGGGCGGCGTTAATGCCAATATAGCGCTGGGAGGCGGCAGCCTTGTTGGCGGCGGCGTAACCGTTGCGAATATTAAAAATAATATTAACGCAGGCATTACCGGCGGCACTTATACAAATGTTGATGATGTAAATGTAAAAGGCCTGCTTGCTGTAACGCAGGTTACTGCGGCGCTTTCCGCAGGTATTGCGGCCGGCGGCAGCGGCACTAATAACGCCTTTGGCGGAGCTGTTATTTATAACGGCTTAAGTAATGATATTACTGCCGGTATTGACGGCGCAGCTATTACTGCTGACGGATTAGTGAACGTTATGGCAAAAGATACGGAAAGCAGTTCTGACGATGCGAAGCCGTATCAGAATTTGCTTGGCGATTACAAAGAACATAACCAGTTTGCTGCCGATAATGGCATTGATACAACCGGCAGCAGCTATTATACGGATTTGGATACTGCAGATGAAAAAGTTGACTATGACGGTAGTAAGGGAAGCACCATAGTTGGTGCGGCAGCCGTTGTAACAGCCGGCAGCAATAGTAATGCCGGCGGTGCTGCTGTTAATATTGCAAATATTGATAATGATTTTACTGCCAAAATAAATAATGCAACCATTACTGCTGAAAATGTGCGTGCAGAAGCCGATGCTGATACTTTAATTGTAAATGCCTCTGGCGGCGTAGCTGCAGGTACTAAATCGTTTGGCGGTATGGGCAGCGTAACATGGCAGGCTATTGATAATGATTTAAGTGCGGAAATAGAAAATTCTATAATTACTACAAATAAGGCTGAAGCCAAGGCCATTAATAACACTCAGGCTGTAAATGTAGCCGGTTCTGTTTCCTACGGTGCAAAGGCAGGCATAGGCGCAACACTGGCGTATAATGGTTTGGATAATACCGTTGGCGCGTATATGCGCGGTAATACAATTAATGCTTTAGGTACGGATGTGGATGTATTTGTTGATGCCGATAATACCGGTAAGGTTTACGGCATTGCTGCGGGCGTGGCTGCTTCTACAAAAGTTGCCATTAACGGCAGCGTTGCTGTTAACCGCGGCGGCAGTAATACCGAAGCTGTTATTGATAATAGTGAAAATAAAGAATCCAATATTGAAAATGCAGGCAAAGTAGATGTAACAGCTGATGACGAAACTTACCGTATTGCTGTAGTAGGACAGGTTAGCGCTGCAGGTAAAGCTGCAGTTGGCGGCGGTGTTGCTTATAACGATATTGCCGATTATTCCGAAGACAGCGAAAAGAGCAGCCAGAATACTACTGCGGCTATAAAAAATACTGATATTACTATGGCTGACAGCGGAGAAAATACTGTTAATGTTGCAGCTGTTGATAAATCTGAATTGAATACTATCGCAGTTGGTGTTGCAGCAGCTGCTAACGCCGGTGTGCAGGGTTCGGCTGCAACTTCGTTAATTAACAAAAACACTTCTGCCGTTATCGAAAATACTAATATTGATGAAAATAGCGGCAGCACTGCCAATGTAACTGTTGATGCCGATAACAACAGCAAAATAACAAGCTCTGCCGATACGGCATCCGTAGCATTGCAGGGCGCAGGCGTTGGTGCAGGTGTTGCGGTTAACCGCATTGTGCAGCAAACTAATGCTGCGGTAAACGGCGGTACGATGAATGTTAAAAACCTTACTGTTGACGCATATGCTAATCCGGCTATTCAAAACATTGGCGTTGGCATTGCGGCAGCAGGCCAGGGCGCAGGCGTTGCAGGTTCTGTATCTGTTAACATGATTGATAACGACGTAACTGCGCATATAGGTAATGGCGCAAACATTGTTGCCGATGGCAACGTAGGCGTATTGGCAGCAAGCGATGAGCAAATCAGCAATTACAGCGGTATGCTTGCGGCAGCTGGCCAGGGCGCGGGCGTTGGCATTTCTGTAAGCGTTAACCAGATTAAAGGTGAAACCAACGCTACCGTTGGCGATGCCGGTACTGATACCAGCATTACGGCTAATGGCGATGACAATAATAAGTTAAAAACGGAAACGAACATTGCCGAAACGGAAATAAATAATGCTTTAATCAGCAGTGATACTGTTGATATTGATACTAAAATTGACAGAACCGAAGAAAACCGCAGCGGTTTAGTTGTAGATGCTTCTTCCACGCGCGATATGAAGTCCTTCCTGATTAATATCGGCGCAGCCGGACAAGGTGCAGGCGTTGCCCCGACTGTAAATGTTAATATGATTGAAGGCGCTACCAAAGCAGGCATTACTGATACGGCTGTTAATGCTGGCAGCAGCAGTGCAGGTAATGTATTTGTGAACGCCGGTGATTATACTAATATGTCCGGCTTTGTAGGCAGCGGTGGCATTGCGGGCATGGGTGCAGGCGTAGGCCTTGGCAGTGATACGAATACCGTTAGCCGCAATGTAAGCGCAACTGTTGATAACAGTGATATTAATGCCGGAGAGTTTGAAGTTGATGCTGAATCTATGCAGGGTGTATCCAGCTTTGTTGTAGGTGCAGGCGTTGGCGGCATAGGCGCAGGCGTTGCTGGTGTAGTAACTGTTACTGAGCTTGAAAACGAAACCAAAGCAGCCTTGCACAACAGCAATGTTAACGCAAATAAAGTTACAGTAAATGCTAACCATAAGGGTATTGTTAACGCTGGTAATGTAGGCATAGGCGGCGCAGGTATAGGTGCAGGCGTTGGTCTTTCCGTAGGCGTATTGAAGGATGATTCCAAAACCTATGCTGAAGTTAGCAGTGATGATGAAACAAAAGATACCATTACTGCGAGCGGTGATGTAACCATTGCTGCAACAAATACCGCTGTTGTAAAACCGTCAGTTTCTGCAACCGGTGTTGCCGGTGTTGGCGGCGGCGTTGCAGGGGCAACCTCTGTTAATAACCTTAACAGTAAGGTTGTAACCAACATTAGTGGCGTTGATATTACTTCCGGCGGCAGCATCAGCGGCACGGCGAATAATAATTTTAATGTAGATGCTTATATGGGCGCACAGGCAGGCGGCGTTGGCGGCGTTGGCGTTGGCGTAACCGTTAACACTATCGACAGCACCGTTCAGACTAATGTTACTGACAGCACGCTTGACGCAACTGAAGATATTACCTTAACTGCCCAGGAAACCCGCACCATTAAGCAAACTGCTACTAACGTAGCAGCTGGCGGCGTAGCAGTTGGTGCCAACATTGCTATTACCAATGTTGGACAGGCTGTTGAAAATATTGAAGATGAAAATGGCGAAACTGTTTCTAATGCATATGATAAAATAACCGAAGCCAATGATGTTTACAAAAATAAAGAAACCTGCGAAGATAATTCCGGTGATTTACTTGCTGGTGCAGAAGGAGCTTTAGAAACTGCCGGTATTGATTCTGACCAAGCAATCCCGCACGTTGACGCAGGTTATGGCGGCGAAAACAAAGATTCGCAAATTACCGTAAATATTACTAACAGTAATATTGAAGCAGATAATAATGTAACTGCCAAAGCGACGGAAAACGATAAGATTAACATGACACTAGGCAGCGGTGCAGCAGGTGCAGCAGCTGTAAACGCAGGTGTTGGTATACTTAATGTACACCGCAATGTTGGTGTAAATATTACCGGCGGCGGTATCAGTGCGAATAAAATTGACATTGATACGGATATTACCGGCAGCGCTAACCTTGATGTATATCAGGGCACGGCAGGTGTTGTTGGTGTTAATGCAGCTGTTGGACAGGCAAGCACAACCGGCAGCAGCAAAATTGATATTGATAATGTAACTTTTACAGGCAACGATATTGATATTACGGCTGGCGACCATGGTGCTGTTACAGTTAATACCGTTGGCATAACTGTCGGTGCTGTTTCCGTAGGCGCTATTGTTGCCGGTGCGGAAAACAGCGGCAACACCGAAATTGAAATTACAAGCAGCAAAGCAGAAAATAAGAATGCCGATAAAGAGAGCGATATTACCATCAGTACCGATAAGGCTAACACTGTGGATGCACACGCTATTGGCGGTGCAGGCGGCGCAGTTGCCGGGCAGGGTGTTGTAGCAACTGCCAGTGACAGCGGCGCAAGTAGTATAACGCTGGGCGCAGAAAATGATGTATCTAAAGCGAATAGCTTTGTAGTAAATAAAGTTAACATTGCAGCTTCTGCTAAACCTGTCGTTAAGGCAGTTGCCGATAGTGCGGCCGTAAGCATTTTCGGTACGGCGGGTGCTTCGGTTGCCACAGCTAATGCAACCGGTGCTGTAAATGTAAATGTTTATGATGGCAATACTCTTAACGCCGATGATGTGAATATCAGTGGTGAAGCTGGCACGCAGGAAGGTAAAAACACTGCCGAAGCCAAAGTTGTTGGCAACAGCGGCAGCGGCTATTACACAGTCGCCGAAAACATTGCTACGGCCAATGTAGAGACGCATGTTAATGTTAACGTTGGCGATGTTAACTACAAAACCAATACTGAAAAAGTGTTTGTTGGTTATGAAGATGTTGAAAATAGTGCAACCGGTGAACGCAACGAGGTTTATAGAGATGCAATTACCGGTGCAACTAACCTTAACATCAGCGGCAGCAACAGTTCAAAAGCAGTAACTGATGCTAAGGGCATCACTATTGGCGGCGTATTCTCAAGCGGCAACAATCAGGCCGTTACAAATAATAAAGCAACTACTAACGTCAGTGTAAGCGGCGGCAGCGAAGAAACTTTGCTGAAGAGCCTTAACATTACCGCAACAGGCGCAACCGATAATACGGCTAAAGCTGATGGCAGCGGCGGCGGTTTTGCAAGTGCTGACCTTGCTGCTTATGCCAAAAATAATTCGCAGTCAATAGTTGATGCAGCGTTAAGCGGCAACTTTACAGTTGAAGGCAATGTTACAGTTAACGCATTGCAGAACGATACTGCTAATATCAATGCCGATGCGCTTAAAGCAACTGTTGTCGGTGCCAGTGCAACCCTTGCGGAAAATACTATTGGCGGCGAAAAATTTGATGACGGAAGAATCGGTGGCACAACAAATGTTAATATTAATGGTGCGACTATTACCGGTGGCGGTAAACTTGATGTTAACGCAGCCAACACCGTAACATTTGGCAACACCGAAAAATACGCTGTTGAAGGCAGCGGCTACGGCGGCGTAAACGTACAGGGCACCAGGTTTGTTAATACTATTAACAAAGCAGCGGCAGTTAATGTTATGGGCAGCACCCTTACCACCAATGGCACGCAGGCGTTTGAAGCTAAAACTACCGGCAATATTAATGCAGGCGGCTATGTTAAAGCAGCAGGACTTGGTGCATTTACCTGGGCGGATATTGATAATAGCGTAACATCTGATAACAGCGTAAATATTGACAGCGCTTCTTCGCTGAAAACTAAAAAAGAAGGCGCGGATATTACGCTGGCAGCCGTTGACAATATGGACCTTACCGTAAGAGGACAGGCTGATGTACAGGGCGCTGCAGTTGGCGGTGCATCTTCTGACGTTGCGAGCGTGCTGAACCGCAACAACAAAATAACCGTCAGCGGTGACTTGTATGCGATGAACGACGTTAACCTGTATGCAGGCAGGGATAAAACAGGCGCGGATGGCAGCCTTGATTTAGTTACGGAATCTGAAACCTATAACTATGCTGCACTTCCTATTGCCGACCCGAAACTTGATGACCGGATTAACCAGAATAATCAGGTAATAATTAATACCGGCAGCGATGTAAGCAGTGTGCGCAATATTAACCTTTATGCCGATGCAGGTAAGGAAACTATCCGCGATACTACTTTAATGTACACCTGGGTATATTCCGATAAGGGCGAAAATTATACCAGTTCTACCGTTGGTGATAAAGAACCGGAAAACAAAGACAGCGATAACTTTGTGCAGGCAGATGGCAAGCTTGTTGCCGGTGTGCAGAACAAACAGTATATCACTATCGGTGGCAATGGAGAGCTTGTATTCCTTAACCCGGATACATTAGCAGCTGTTAATAATTATGGCAATCAGGTTGCTGTTGGCAAGCCGACAATCGAAGTATCTTCCGGCGTAGATACCGATGCTATTGTAGTCGGCACGTTTGACTACGGTACAACCCTGTTCGACCGCTATAATGAGCTGGGAGAATTGATGCAAGGGTATGCGGATGACCCGTTTTCAACCGCTTATGTTGGTTATAAAACTGAGAGAAAACGTATTTTTGATCAGCTGCAAGCTATGAACCTTGTACAAGAACTTAAGGATGAAAAGGGCAATACATATTACGCGCCTATTGATGGGGCAACTGTTGATTATATTGAATTAGCGGATATTGTGGCCAGTGGCGGTAATATTAACATCCAAACCGATACCCTTGGCGGAAGCGGCAGCTTAAAAGCACAGGGCGCACCGGAAGTTGTTATTAACAACAATACCAACCTGTATATGAAGATTAACAACATTACGGTTGGAGAACCGGGTGGTGAAATTAACTTTAACAACAATTCATTAACCAGCAGCAAATATAAAGAAGAAATTGCCGGGATTAATGCTGATAAAGAAAAGAGTGTTAACTTTACGGAAGTTTCTCCGGATGCGGAATCCGGCACCGGTGGCAGGCTGGTAATTAATGGCAACTATAACAGCGGTGATATTTATGCCAAGGTTATGCTGCCTGATGATCAAGATTCTACTGAATTAAAAGAACGAATTATTAAAACTACACCGCGTGCTGATATTGAAATTAACGGCATTGTTAACAGCCAGGGCGGCACGGTTGAAATTAGCAGCGCAGCTAATAATATTATCATTCAGGGTGAAAGTGCTGAAGATAGTGCAGCCGTTAAAGGGCAGACTGTTAAACTCAGCGCAAGCAAAGGCTCTGTAAGCCAGGGCTTCCAGGAAGGAATCGTTAGCATTGGCGGTAATGTACAGGATCAGTATAAAGATGATTATCAAAACGCTAAAAACTATTTTAATAATAAGTATAACTTTAAAGATAATAGCGTAAAAGATAAGCTGGAAAATAATTCTGAGGGTAATAAACCTACTGGCAATATGATTGCCGGTGAAAACATTTACATTAATGCGTCTGATATAAATGTTAATGGTAAAATCCAGAGCGGTTATGCCGATTATGTGGTTAACA
>OOAC01001831.1_pt1 | contig 13357 bp, 9 predicted proteins | sample 1671041 | NCBI WGS metagenome assembly OOAC01 (sample SAMN06348116, study PRJEB24527) | human gut metagenome | biome: human gut; feature: ankylosing spondylitis patient; material: feces | host: Homo sapiens | place: China | collected 2015-10 | reverse complement strand
GAGAATGCAACGTATGCAAATATCGATACATAATTAAATAATTACGTTTTATAAACCAACCTCACATCTTACAACGAGGAAACGCCGATGGCGAAGGAACATCCTTCGATCGGCGTTTTTCTTTTGCCCAAAGGGGCTTTCATATTCAAATCGATCAACCGTCCATCTCTTAATAAAACCTAACAGCAGAAACGTTTTCCATACAAAATCACTATCTTGCATAAAAAGCAAAGAAAACATAACTATGAAAATGAAAACTACTGCTCCTAATCCGTTATTTGCAAAGATCAGGTTGTTTCTTATTGTATTGACTTCCTGCGTAATCGCCACTTGTATTTTCTTGATTATTATTCATCCGGAAGTATGGATGATACCGGCATGCGGAATTATTATCGCATTGTGTATTTTACTATATCAGGTATATTGCATACGCAAGAACCGGAAGAGAATTTAAATGTACTGTTGCTTTTTCAGTTCTTCGGCAACAGTGACCAGCTCTTTGTACCATTCTTCACCGAACTTACGGATTAAAGGCTCTTTCAAAAACTGATATACGGGAAGATTCTCTTTTTTTCCCAGCAAAACCGCTGCTTTGCATACGTCCCAACGATTATAATTCACCGCTTTATAAGGTCCGTAATCTCCAATCCGGATAGGATAAAGATGGCAGGACACCGGTTTATAGAAGGCAGTCTTTCCCTCTCGATAGGCCTTTTCGATCGCGCAATAGCAGCAACCATTCTCATCATAACAAGTAAACACACAGTCCTTATTATTGACAATAGAAGTCACCAAATCACCTTCCTGATCCGTATATACCACCCCTTGCTTTTCAATCACCGCACGTGCTTCCGAAGCCAGTTCGTCCCAGATAACCGGCAAAACCTCTTCCAGCTCCATCACCTCATCCAGCTCTACCGGAGCACCGGCATCACCTTCAATGCAACAAGCGCCCTTGCAGGCACCCAGATCGCAAAGAAACTTCTCCTGAAACACATCAAGAGACACTACTACATCACCTATTTGTATCATTTTAAACCTTATGTGAGACAAAAAGGGCGGAGTTCTACTCCGCCCTCCCAATTATAGAAATTTAAATTACTTAATCAAAACGTTTCCGTCCATTTCAGCCGGAGCAGCCAGACCCATAATCTTGAGAATAGTCGGAGCAACATCTGCCAGACGACCGTTTTCTACTTTCGCAGTTTTGTTCTCTGTTACATAAACACAAGGAACAGGGTTCAAAGAGTGAGCAGTGTTCGGAGTACCGTCTTCGTTCAAAGCGTGGTCAGCATTACCATGATCGGCAATGATAATTGCTTCGTAATCCTGTGCTTTGGCAGCTTCGATTACATCTTTCACGCAAGCATCTACAGCAATAACAGCTTTCTCGATTGCTTCATAAATACCGGTATGACCTACCATGTCACCATTAGCGAAGTTCACTACGATGAAATCATATTTGTTCTCGTTGATGGCAGCCACCAATTTGTCTTTTACTTCGAAAGCACTCATTTCCGGCTTCAAGTCGTAAGTAGCCACTTTGGGAGAAGGAACAAGGATACGATCTTCTTTATCAAACGGAGTTTCACGTCCACCATTGAAGAAGAATGTTACGTGCGCATACTTTTCTGTTTCAGCGATATGAAGTTGGCTCAAGCCTTTAGAAGCAAGATATTCGCCTAATGTATTAGATACATTATCTTTGTCGAACAGGATATGAACGCCCTTGAAAGAAGCATCGTACGGAGTCATACAGTAATATTGCAGCCCTGGGATGGTGTGCATACCTGCTTCCGGCATATCTTGTTGAGTCAATACAACAGTCAACTCTTTGGCACGGTCATTACGGTAATTGAAGAAGATAACTACATCACCTTCTTTGATTGTTCCGTCGCAGTTGGCATTCACAATCGGTTTGATGAATTCATCTGTAACACCTGCATTATAAGACTTCTGCATAGCCTGAACCATATCGGTAACTTTCTCACCTATGCCGTTTACAAGCAGGTCATAAGCTTCTTTTACACGTTCCCAACGTTTGTCACGGTCCATAGCGTAATAACGGCCGATGATAGAAGCAATCTTGCCTGCTGATTTCTCACAGTGTGCAGAAAGTTCTTCGATAAAGCCTTTACCACTCTTCGGGTCAGTGTCACGACCATCCATGAAGCAATGGATAAATGTATTGTCGATATTATATTCTTTAGCGATATCGCAAAGTTTGAAGAGATGAACGAGTGAGCTGTGTACGCCACCGTTAGAAGTCAGCCCCATAAAGTGAACACTCTTTCCGTTTTCTTTTGCATAAGAGAAAGCAGAAACGACTTCAGGATTTTTCAGGATGCTATTGTCAGCACATGCACGATTGATTTTTACCAAATCCTGATAAACTACGCGTCCGGCACCGATATTCAAGTGACCTACTTCCGAGTTACCCATCTGCCCGTCGGGCAAACCTACGTTTTCACCGCTTGCCTGAAGTTGAGAGTGAGGATAAGTAGTCATCAGATAATCCCAGTAAGGAGTGGGAGTGTTGAAGATTACGTCATCTTTCTTTTGGTCACCTAATCCCCAACCATCGAGGATCATTAAAAGGGCTTTCTTACTCATAATATTTCAATATTTAAATTATCACTCTGATTTTCGGGCGCAAAGGTACAAAAAAGATGGTTACGTAAACGTTTAATCTATGTTAAGTTACAGGGCAGAAGTGCACCAGGCTATGGATATTTTTCTTACTTTGTAAAATTACTTTCAATATGTTGATCGAAAAACTATTATTATGAAAACAACTTTATTTTGTATCTTACTTTTGTTATCGGGTATAGTATCCGCACAAACAATCGACCATCCACCTTTCAAAGCCCGATCGGGAAGTATTTCCAACATCACCCGCATAGAGCGCACTCCCGAGAACACAAGAGTATATATTCATGCTATCTTCCGCCCACACTGGTGGATCATGGAAGATGGAGATACCTATCTGGAAGATGCCGCAACCGGCAAGAAATATCTGTTCAAAAGTGCTGAAGGCATAGAACTTAAAAAAGAAGTCTATATGCCGGATTCAGGAACGATGGATTATGTGCTGGTTTTCGAGCCGTTACCGTCAGAAACACAGACCATTCATTTTCTCAATCCTACTGACCCCGAAGGCAATATTTATGACATATCGCTGGTCCCGCAAAAGAGGAAAGATTCTTCTCCACTAGCCACCATCAAAGGCAATTGGTTCAAGACAGACGGTTCCGGTTCATGGGAATATGGAGTTTACGACTCCATCAGCATTCTGAATAACCGGATATACATCAATGAAAATATCCGAAAAAAGGGAAAGCGGATTGAAATGACTTTAAAAGATAGAGAGAGTCAGGAGGAAATGACTTTATCATTCACCCCGCAAAAAGACGGCACGTGTAAGATTCAGCAGAAAGGAGCGGAAGAATTAGTGTACAGCAAGGAGAGAACTCCGATTACACAGGTTGCTGCAGAACCTGATTTTAAGCAATTCTTCCGCCAGGATTCAACTTATCTGCAAGGGTATATAAACGGATACGATCCTCGTTTAGGATTTGACACCGGTCTTATTTATCTGTCAAATGAACTGACCCGTGAAGATTATCCGACCGTCATCCAGATAGCCCCGAACGGTAGTTTTAGCTGTCGATTTATCATTAATTATCCGATAGAATCATCGGTAGTACTAGGACACAACTGGATTCCATTCTATATTGAACCCGGACAAACTCTCACCATGTATATCGACTGGGAAGCTGTAATGGCACGCAGCCGTGCACGCGATCATTACTTCCCTATCAGGAACACAGCATATATGGGTCCATCCGCTTCTCTCTCCTACCTGCTGAAAGACTTTGATAACCTGATAACCTATCGCTATGAGGACTTATCGAAATCACAAAAGACATTAACTCCCGACCAATACAAGGAGCACATGAAGCCTATCATTGCACAATGGAAACAGGTTGCAGACTCTGTAAGCCAAATCTATCAGCCCTCTCTCAAGGCAGTTCATCTGATAAAGAACAAGGTAGATTTGCAAGCCGGAAGTATGCTTTTTGATTTCTTGATGAGCAGAGATTATTACGCAAAGCAAGATAGCACCAATCAGGCGCTGAAAGTAAAGGAAGACGATTCCTATTACAGTTTCTTGAAAGATATGCCACTCAATGATGTAACCGTACTTGCAAACACAAACGCAAGTACATTTATCAACCGTTTCGAATATATGGACCTGTTCCGGAAAGCATATTCCGACCAGTCTTTTTCTCCATCAGACAGCATTGATTATACTTATCCGAAGAAACCTCTATTGACTTTCCTTAAAGAAAAAGGTGTGAAACTAAATAAAGAGCAGGAAGCAATAAGACTTAGACAGGAGAAGTTAGCCGGAACTACTGCCAAAATTATAATGAGGCAGTTAATTGCAGAGAACGAGAAGATGGCATCGCTCTATGAAAAAGAACAAAAACTCATACAAGAATATGTGGCATTATATTCCGAGAAAAAGGAAGAATCCCAGCAGGATAAGGATAAAATCTTTATAAAAATGAACCAGAAATATGATTTCAAGAAAGATTCCATCATTGCACAATTATATCCTACTCCCAACCCTTTGCTCTGGCAAATAGCCAAAGTGCGGAGCCTTAATTTTAATTTAGGAAATATCAAAGACAGCCAAATAGCTCATGAATATGTGGATAGCATCAAACAAATATTCACCGAACCGTTTCTCGCATCAGAAGCTGAACGAGTGCTGGAAAAGACACACCCGAAAGATAGGGCAAGATCTTATCAGTTGCCTGATGGAAAAGCGACTGAAGTATTCCGCAACATCATAAAGAATCATTCAGGTAAGGTTCTGTTTGTCGATTTCTGGGCAACGACTTGTGGCCCTTGTCGTGCAGGAATAGAGGCAACTGCCGATTTACGCAAAAAATATAAAGATCATCCGGAGTTTCAATTCATCTATATCACAAGTCAGAAAGATTCGCCCGAGAAAGACTACCAAAAATATGTAGAGAAGAATCTAAAAGGAGAAGCCTGTTATTATGTTTCGGAGGCAGAGTTCAATTATCTGCGTCAACTATTCCAGTTCAATGGTATTCCACACTATGAACTTGTTGAAAAAGATGGCAGCATATCCAAAGAGCGTTTAAGCAGTTACAATATCAGGAAATATCTGGATAATCATTTCGAAGGAAAAGCAGAATAGGATCGGAGCCTCTAAATAAAGGGCACAAATAAAAGAATATCAAAAAAAGCGATACAAAGGGCGGAACCCTCTTCATTTTTCCGTACCTTTGCATCGCTTTTAAATTAAAATCATAGAAATATGGACGATTCAAACCCGCGAACGTGCACAACTAGTATTAATTAAAGCGAACAGAGTCATTGAAACCTGATGCCTCTGCTCGTGTAAAACAAACGAAAGGAGGCAATAAGATGAGAACGTATCTTTATTGTGAAGCCGGCTTTGTGGAAAAAGCTCAATGGCTTCCTAACAGCTGGGTAAATGTAGTATGCCCAAATAATGATGACTTTGAATTTCTAACTCAAACTCTCAACGTACCCGAATCATTTCTTAATGATATAGCCGATACAGACGAACGCCCGCGTACGGACACAGAAGGTAATTGGTTATTGACCATTCTTCGTATTCCTGTGCAGAACAAGCAGAACGGTAGCCTGCCCTTCGACACTGTACCGATTGGAATAATCACCAATAACGAGATTATTGTGTCCGTCTGTTATCACAACACCGATTTGTTACCGGATTTCATAGAGCATACCCGTCGAAAAGGGATTGTTGTACGCAACAAGCTGGATCTGATTTTTCGGATCATCTATTCTTCTGCTGTGTGGTTCCTGAAATATCTAAAGCAGATAAATATAGACATCAGTGCAGCAGAAAAAGAACTGGAACGAAGCATCCGTAATGAAGATCTGCTTCGTCTGATGAGACTGCAAAAAACACTGGTTTACTTCAATACTTCCATCCGTGGAAATGAAGTCATGATAGGCAAGTTAAGGACTATTTTTCAGGACACAGATTATCTGGACACAGAATTAGTGGAGGATGTGATTATCGAATTGAAACAGGCACTTAACACGGTGAATATTTACAGTGATATCCTCACAGGAACAATGGATGCTTTTGCCTCTATTATCTCCAATAACGTGAATACGATCATGAAACGCATGACAAGTCTGTCCATCGTTCTGATGCTCCCGACATTGATTGCCAGTTTCTATGGTATGAACGTGGATATTCATCTGGAAGAAGTACCCTTCGCTTTCTCCTTGATCGTACTGTTTTCCATCGGATTGTCAACTCTTGCGTTCGTGATATTCCGGAAGATTAAATGGTTCTAAAAGGTGACTCTAAAACCCCGGTTTAGTTTTCGTATTCTTCCCCGCAAACATAAAAAAACAGCTTACCATCCATGAGCCTTTATAAGGATTCTTTACGACGGTAAGCTGTAATTATACGTTTTTTATTCTATAGAGAATTAATTAAAAGAGAATGTTTAGAGAGAGAAATTAAAATATCTTATCCTTCTTTACTTGCTTTTCTTCCACCCAACGGAATAGAAACTCCAACGAATCCGTTCACAGAGTTAGAGTTCTTGCCTAAGAACATATAGTCAGTTCCGACAAACAGAGGACCTAATTTCAGACCCAGACCGAAAGATTTACCTGCTGACTGGATAGCTGAGTAACTAAGTGCTACATTGAACCAGCTTTTCGGGCGATAGTTTGCAGAGAATGTTAATTCTGTAAGAGCATCAGGCTGTACAAAACGAGTGGTTGACAATACACCCACTGCTAATTTGTTATTGAAGAATCCATATTCTGCACCTAATACTAGGGTAGAAGCAAGACGAGATTTACGAGATTCTTTAGCATCACCTACTTCAAGTTGTAACATGTCATAGTTAAGCACATCACCTTGTGTCACAAGGTCCATATAATTTTCAGCATCGCTTTGTAATTGGTTCAACGCACCTGTAACACTAGATTGCGGATTAGCCGGATCAATCATACCTGCATAAGTACTCCCTTTAAGATCAATTGGATCCGGATTAGCAGATGCAATCTTTGTACTTGATTTAGACCAAGAAATAAAACCCAAGTCAAGAATAGAAGCAGATACAGTGAGGTTATCCAAGATTTTATAAGAAGCACCTAAATCAATACCGAAGCCATAACCAGCGATACCTAATTTACCACTGTCAAAGTCGAAATCAGTTACATAGTCTTTACCTTCTTCTTCTTTTAGTTCCAGACCTTTGAAAGAACTCTTCAGTTCGGCAGCAACATTTAAGTTAGCATGATAATTATCAAACTTAGCTTTCAATTCTTGAGCTTTTGCAGTAATTTCTGCAGGAGTACCTGACCAATAGCTATCACTTGACCACTCATTTATTTGTTGATCTGTAGGTAAATTAGCACTCATTGCAATTTTATTAAGTTTCAGTTCCATGTTACCAATACCTAATAAAGCTTTTACCCTAGCACCAACAGTTAAACGACTATTAATCTGACGTGAAAGTCCTAAACCTATTTCCGTATAAGCATTGATATTCAATTGTTGACCACTAATATCATAGTTACTATTTCTCCAGTTATCCTCAATTGTTTCCATTTGATTCAGGAAACTGAACATATTCTTTGTCAAATTAGCACCGATATCTGTACGAAGACCAATATTGAATGACCAGAAGTTTTTTCCTTTGTACCATCCTGCAGAAAGAATCTCTGTACTGAAGTTCACATTCAGCGTATTATTATCTTTCAGACGATTCATGAAATCCGGTTTAGTGTAGAAATCATCGCCATCATCAATAATATCAATGATATCCTGATAGCCTAACGAAGTAGAACCAACCGTTGCATTAACAGCACCGATCACCGGAAGGTTAAAGTAACCTTTAGTCGGTGTTAAAGCCGGATTCAGTTATTGACGATAGTGTGTACCTTCCATGAAATAGGAAGTACGTAAGAACTGTGCATTTGCAGAAAGAGTGCAAACCAACATAATAAAAAATACCCCAATGAGCTTAGAAGACCATAATAGTTTGTTCGTTGCCATGATTTTAAACTTTTTAATTCTTATTATTGTTCGCAAAGATATAGTATTTCAATAACAAATAAAAGCACTAGGCAACACTTTTTTAGCCTAAACAGAACAATTCAAGCACTAAACAGGCTAAAATCGTGCTTATACTGCAAAAAAATGTAGAAAATATGTGTAAAATGAAACAAAGCGACTTTAGAAGCTCAAAGTCAACTGGCCATCTCCCAACAGATTGAACGTCATGCGATGGTAAGGAGTGGTTCCACGTTCGGCAATGGCGGCACGATGTTTTTTAGTCGGATAACCTTTATTGTGGTCCCAGTCATAATATGGAAATTCTTCGTGAAGACGGTTCATATAATCGTCTCGATATGTTTTGGCTAAAATAGAAGCCGCAGCTATTGAAAGATATTTCCCGTCTCCTTTCACTACTGTAGTATGGGGAACACCGGGGTATTTAGTGAAACGATTACCATCGATCAGTAAATGTTGGGGACGGGTGGTCAACTGATCCACTGCACGATGCATCGCCAGAAAAGAAGCCCGCAGGATATTTATTTCATCAATTTCTTCCGGTGACACAATGCCAACCGCCCAAGCAATCGCTTCTTTCTCTATTACCTCGCGTAATGCATAACGTTGCTTTTCCGTCAGTTGTTTGGAATCATTCAACAGTTCATTTTTAAAATCCTTCGGAAGAATAACTGCAGCAGCATATACCGCTCCCGCCAAACACCCACGACCGGCCTCATCACATCCGGCCTCAATCAGATTCTCGTTCAAATAAGGTAATAACATATTTATCGCTTCTATTTTGATACAAAGGTAATTCAAATTAAAAAAGGAGACTTGTTTTGTCTCCTTTTTATTACTTTCTCTTCTGCTTTTTTAGAATAAACTCCAGGCCACAGTAAGTCCTGCCATCACAATGGCCACCATACTCATAAGTTTTATCAAAATATTCAAACTCGGACCGGAGGTATCTTTAAACGGATCACCTACTGTATCTCCTACTACGGTTGCTTTATGCACTTCACCGCCTTTTCCACCAAAGTTACCTTCTTCTACATATTTCTTTGCGTTATCCCATGCACCTCCGGCGTTAGCCATAAAGATAGCTAATACGAAACCACTGCTCAAACCACCAATCAGCAGGCCGAGTACTCCGGGAACGCCAAAGATAAATCCTGTGAGAATCGGAGCAATAATAGCAATCAAGGAAGGAATAACCATCTCACGCTGCGCACCCTTTGTCGATATTTCAACACAACGTTCGTAATCCGGCTCGGCTTCTCCAGTCAGAATACCCTTTATGTCACGGAACTGGCGACGCACTTCGTCAACCATGTGACCTGCCGCACGTCCTACTGCATTCATTGTCAAACCACAAAACAGGAAAGCCATCATTGAACCGAGGAACATGCCCGAAAGTACTTTTGGATTCATCAAGTGTACTTCGTAATAATCCATGAAGTCGATAAAAGTGGCATTTGCTACGCTGATAGAACTTCCATCTGCAAAAGTCAGGTCCACATTACCAAGACGTGTCAGACCAATTCGGATTTCTTCAATATAAGAAGCCAGCAAAGCCAGACCTGTCAGTGCAGCGGAACCGATTGCAAAACCTTTTCCCGTGGCGGCAGTTGTGTTACCCAATGAATCGAGCGCATCGGTACGTTTGCGGACTTCGGCACCCAAGCCGGACATTTCTGCGTTACCTCCTGCATTATCCGCAATCGGGCCGTAAGCATCCGTTGCCAGAGTGATACCTAAAGTAGAAAGCATGCCGACAGCCGCAATACCGATTCCATACAGTCCCATACCGACATTGGCAAAATCGCCAGCGGAAGCCAACAGATAGGAAGCAATGATACCAACAACTACCGCGATCACAGGAATAGCCGTAGAAAGCATCCCCAAACCGATACCGGAAATAATTACGGTAGCAGGCCCCGTCTTACCGCTTTCACTAAGTTTCTGGGTAGGGCGATAGGATTGGGAAGTATAATATTCCGTAGAACGTCCGATGATAATACCTACCAATAGTCCGACTACTACGGCACAAGAAATCCAAATCCAGTTATCTAGTTGCAAGAGCCACAGGATTAAGAATGTAGCTGCAACAATAAGCACGGAACTAAGGTTCGTACCGAAAGCCAACGAACCGAGCAGGTCCTTCATAGTCGCATTCTCCTTGGTACGGACAGCGAATATACCTATAATAGAAAGGATAATACCAACAGCCGCAATCAGCATCGGGGCGATCACTGCCTTGAATTGCATCACTGTATCTGCCGAATGGATAAAAGCAGCAGCACCCAGTGCGGCTGTTGCCAGAATCGAGCCACAGTAAGATTCGTATAAATCGGCTCCCATACCGGCCACGTCGCCTACGTTATCGCCCACATTATCGGCAATAGTGGCAGGATTACGAGGGTCATCTTCCGGGATTCCGGCTTCTACCTTACCTACCAAGTCGGCTCCGACATCGGCTGCCTTGGTATAGATACCACCGCCTACACGGGCAAAGAGCGCCTGGGTAGAAGCTCCCATACCAAATGTCAGCATGGTAGTAGTGATTACACAGAGTTTATGAGTAGGTGTCAGTGCATCAGCAGGAATCACTGCATTCAGCAACAGATACCAAAAAGATATATCGAGCAGTCCCAGACCAACGACCACCAGTCCCATCACGGCACCACTTCGGAAAGCAATTCTTAATCCTGCATTCAGAGAAGTACGGGCAGCATTAGCAGTACGAGCGGACGCGTATGTCGCCGTCTTCATCCCCAAAAATCCGGAAAGCCCGGAGAAGAATCCACCTGTAAGGAAAGCAATGGGAACCCAGGCATTCTGTACATGAAAGCCATAAGCCATAATTGAAAACAAAATAACCAGCCCCAAGAATACCCAACCTACTATTTTGTATTGCTGTTTTAGATAAGACATAGCTCCTTTGCGCACAGCAGCAGCTATTTTTATCATTTGGGGAGTACCTTCACTCTCTTTCATCATTTGCTTATGGAAGTAATAAGCAAAGCAGAGGGCTAACACGGAAGCGACCGGAACCAGCCAGAAAAGAATGCTATCCATAGGATTAATTTTTAAAGGGTCTACGGAGGCTAAAAGTATGAAAATCAAACGAAAAAAGCAAGTAAGTAAGATTATTTTTTGAACAGTAGATGTACTCACTTTAATTGCCATGTCATTCCCCTCTTTCCGGCAAGCAGCTTGTCGGAGGGTTTGTTAAGTGGGACTTTATGGGAAGAGAAGCCGGTATAGTTCGATTGGAATACCGGTATAGTTAGGTTGGAGCACCGCTTTAGTTAGTCTGCCACGGCCATGGAGAGTTCTTTCCACAGGCGTGACGAGATATTACCACGGGTGTGACGAATACTCTCCACGGCCGTGGCAAATTAACAATATCGGTATTCCGACAGAACAATACCTACCGGATAACAGATGTATAGCGGGTGTATAAGCTATGTTTAACGGTGACTTATTTACCGTAGAATTTAGTGTCAGCATCAAAATCTGGCCCGTACATCATAAATTATCATTATCTTTGAGCGTTTTTATGCCTGTAAACTAACTAATACCCAATAATTATTACTCAAAACAACATGAAGAAACTATTTCTACTACTAATGGCTTTGTTTACCTTGGCACAAGTGAAAGCCCAGGAAAAGAGTGTTATCCAAATCTCAACGGACAACACAGACCTAATCCTTCAAGTAGCCCCTAACGGCCGACTTTATCAGGCTTATCTGGGTGACAAACTACTAAATGAGCAAGATATCAAGCACTTTTCGCCTTATGTAAAAGGTGGCAGTGACGGCAGTGTTTCTACACGCGGCTGGGAAGTCTATCCGGGTTCCGGTGCCGAAGACTATTTCGAACCGGCTGTGGCTATCACTCACAGCGACGGAAATCCAAGTACGATTCTCCGCTATGTATCTTCCGAGCAGAAGGCCGTGACAGGGGGAACAGAGACTATTATCAACCTCAAAGACGACCAATATCCGGTAGAGGTAACTCTGCACTACATCGCTTATCCGAAAGAAAACGTCATCAAGACATGGAGCGAAATCAAGCACAACGAGAAGAAACCCGTCACCCTGTGGCGCTATGCTTCCACAATGCTTTATTTCTCCGACTCCAAGTATTTCCTAACCGAGTTCAGCAGCGACTGGGCCAAAGAAGCTCAAATGAGCAGCCAGCAGTTACAGTTCGGAAAGAAAGTAATCGACACCAAGTTGGGCAGCCGTGCCGCCATGCATACACATCCGTTCTTCGAACTGGGATTCGGACAATCGGCACAGGAAACACAAGGCCGCGTGATGCTGGGTACGATCGGCTGGACCGGTAACTTCCAGTTTACATTCGAAGTAGACAACGTTGGTAACCTGCGCGTAATCCCTGCCATCATCCCTTATGCATCTGATTATGAATTGAAAGCGAACGAAGTATTCACGACTCCCGAATTTATGTTCACTTTCAGCAATAACGGAACAGGCGAGGCCAGCCGCAACCTTCACGCCTGGGCTCGCAACTATCAGCTGAAAGACGGACAAGGTGACCGCCTCTCCCTACTGAACAACTGGGAAAACACTTACTTCAAATTCGACGAACAACTCCTTTCCGAACTAATGAAAGAGGCCAAACATCTTGGGGTAGATATGTTCCTGCTCGATGACGGCTGGTTTGGCAACAAGTATCCGCGCAACAGCGACAATGCCGGACTGGGCGATTGGGAAGCAATGAAATCCAAACTGCCCGGCGGTATCCCTGCTCTTGTGAAATCCGCTAAAGAAGCCGGAGTGAAGTTCGGCATCTGGATCGAGCCGGAAATGGTCAACCCGAAAAGCGAACTCTTTGAAAAGCACCTGCCGAACCGCAAGACTTATTACTATCGTAACCAACTGGTTCTCGACCTCAGCAACCCGAAAGTGCAGGACTTTGTGTTCGGCGTAGTCGACAACATCCTGACTGAGAATCCGGAAGTTGCCTATTTCAAGTGGGACTGCAACTCACCGATCACCAACGTCTATTCTCCCTACCTGAAAAACAAACAGGGACAACTTTATATCGACCATGTACGCGGCATATACAATGTACTCAAACGTGTGAAAGAGAAATATCCCAATACACCGATGATGCTCTGCTCCGGTGGCGGCGCACGTTGCGACTACGAGGCCCTGAAATATTTCACAGAATTCTGGTGCAGTGACAATACCGACCCGATAGAACGTCTGT
>OOAC01001819.1_pt1 | contig 13418 bp, 6 predicted proteins | sample 1671041 | NCBI WGS metagenome assembly OOAC01 (sample SAMN06348116, study PRJEB24527) | human gut metagenome | biome: human gut; feature: ankylosing spondylitis patient; material: feces | host: Homo sapiens | place: China | collected 2015-10 | reverse complement strand
CATCGTGAGGCAAAAATGCGAATAGGCCCGGCAAAGCAGGGCTTCGGCTTTGGCCGGAAGCAATTCTTTGGGCGTACCCTGTTTTTCGATCGCTTCCAGAGCGGTGTTGGCTGCGGCAATCGCGGAGTAGTAGGCCTGCCAGGTATTTTTGTTGCTATCGTTCTCGGCCTCGTTCATGTCCATCCAGTAGCTGTTGTGCTCCAGCAGCAGGCTGGTGTTAGGATTGTTCGCTCCCATGTCGTCGCAGTTGTCCGATGCGATTTCGCACATGCGGGTGAAACTGCGTGAAGGATAGGCCGACACGAGCAGCCGGTTGATTTTGTCCGGCGTATCGAGCTCAGTACGGTTGTCGGGCAGTTCGTCGAGGAAATCGTTGCAGGCAGCGAGTGTGAGCGAACCGGCGCCGAGAAGCATTATGCGTGATATCAGTTGTTTGATTTTCATGGCGGAGCGGGTTTAGAAGCTGACACGAAGCGTCAGCGTGAATTGTTTGGGCATCGGTACTGCAACACCTCCCGTATTGAAAAACTCGGGATCCTGGCCTTGCAGCTTTTTGTCCGAATAGATCAAAAACGGGTTGGTTGCCTGGAATTTGAGCGACAATCCGCTCATGCGCAATTTCGAAGTGACCGATTGCGGAAAATCGTACGAGAGCGAGATCTCTTTCATGCGGATGAAATCGCCCTTGGCGACCCGTACATCAGAGTAATTGTAGGCGCTGTACGCGACATAGAGATTGGAAATATCGTTATTCTGTCGCGTGCTGGCGATAACCGGGACATTGGTCCGTCGTTCATCGCCGGGATTGAGGTAGCGATTGGCGAATTCCCGGGGCATGGCCGTCAGATCGGAATAACCGTTCGAGAAAATCGGATCGAGACGGACGACGTTTCCAAAGGAGTAGGTCATGAAGACGTTGAGCGTGAATCCCTTCCACTTAAAGATATTACCCAGGCTGCCCGTGATGGTAGGATCGACAGGACCTTCATAGACGAGGTTGCTCATATTCACAGTCTCCTGGAACTGGATGTTCGTCGAGGTAATGCTGCCGTCAGCGGCGAGGAACGTCGGGATGCCCATCTCGTTAAGTCCCTTGAATTTCAGGGAAAAGAGCGAACCGCGCGGCGTACCTTCCATCGAGTAACCTGTGCCGGTGATATAATCGATCATGCGCGTCATGGTTTTGAGTTTGGTTACCTCGTTGTCCATCCAGGCAAAGATGAAATTGGTCTGCCATTTGAAGTTTTTACGTTCGATATTGCGGGTGAAAAGCGAAAGTTCCACACCCTGCGATTTCATCTCCGCGACGTTACCCTGCTTATCCACGGCACCGCCCAAACCCATTGTTACAACGTTGCCGATCAGGTCGAAATTATTGCGCCGGTAGGCGTCCATCGAAAGAGTGATGCGGTCGTCGAGGAATCCCATGTCGAGGCCGACATTCAACTCATGCTTTTTTTCATAGGTCAGTTCCGAATTCTCAGGAGCTGAAATACTCAATGCAGGTTCCCGGATTTCAGTCGCACCACGCCACGGGTTCAGCGGATAGATCGTAGCCGTGGAGTTATTGACCCATGTGGGGCCCCGGTCGGCAGTGAGGCTGTAAGAGAGTCGCAGCGCAAGGCTGGAGAAGGCCGGACGCAATGGTTCGAAGAACGACTCCTGGTCGATGCTCCACTTGCCGGCGATATTCCAGGTCGGCAACCAGCGCGCCTTACGCGATCGGCCCAACCGGTTGGAACCCTCGTAACGGAGCGTACCGTTGATCGTATAGCGGTAGTCGTAGGAATAGGAGAATGTGCCGGCGAAGGCGGCGTTGCGTTCCCGTGTATTGGACAGGCTGTAATACTGGGTGTTTTCCTCCAGTTGTTTTTTGAACAGGTCCAGGATGTAGAACGGCGTTTCGCCCATGTCGTATTGCAGGCCCCAGCCTTGGAACGAGGTGGCGCGGCGGTCGATGGCATTGACTTCCACAATGCCGAACAGATTCAGAATGTGCTTGTCGTTGAACGTGTCGTTGTAGCTGATCGAAGCCCGGAAATCGCGGCTCTTGGCGCGGAAGTCGCTCCGTTTGTAGATACCACCCTGGGGAAGGATCGAGTATTTGTCACGGTTCGGCTCATCGGGATTGTCGTAGAGGTAGGGATTGTTGCTCTGAATGATCGAGGTGGCCATCGAACGGTAGGCCTGCGCCTGGTTCGAACTGTCCTCGATGTGATGCTCGGTGCTCGAAGCCTGATATTTGATTGCCCCAAGGGCCGAAACTTCGACTTTCGGAGTGATCTTCCATTTGAGTTCAGCCTGGAATTTCACGTCGCTCACGTTCAAGTCCATATAGTTCTTGGACAACTCGTCCTTGATGTTGAACGGAGTGTAATTGCGTGTGTAGAATTCATCAGGGTCGAGCGTGCGCGACGAACGCAATGCATAGGAGTAGGGGTTGATGTCGAAATCGCGTTTGACGGTTCCGAACACAGGGTCTACCTCCGACGAGAGCGATCCCGGTGCACGCTGTTCGCGGTACGAAGCGTTGCCGATGAGGTTCAGCGTCAGCTTGTCCTTGAGAATGTGCTGCGTGGTATTGACCAGAAGCGTGTAGCGGTTCACCTTGCTTTGGATGCTCCATCCCGGATCGACCATCGCACCGACGGAAGCGTAATACGAGCCTTTTTCACTGCCCGAGGAGATGCTGGCCGAGTGGCTGTGCTGAATGCTGTTGCGGAAGAGTTCCTTGAACCAGTCGGTATTGCGAAACTCCGCCTGTCGCAGGTAGGCGTTGCGCCCTTCGGGGGTGTTCAGCACGGCGAACTGCCCCGTGGCAGGGTCGTAGGTGTTGATCAGTTGCGACAACTTGCCGTAGACGCCGCTTTCCGAGCGGTAAACGGTATTGGCATAGTTGAGCCATCCCTTGTCGTACATCTCCTGGTAGACGGCCATCTGCTCTTGCGAATTCATGATGTTGAAGTTCGAGTAGCTGGGAACCATACGCATCGTGAATTCGCCGGTGTAACTGACTTTCGTAATACCGGGCGTGCCTTTCTTCGTGGTGATGACGATGACTCCGGCCATGGCGCGGGCGCCGTAGATCGAGGTTGCCGAACCATCCTTGAGAATCTGGAAACTCTCGATGTCATCGGCGTTAAGTCCGGCGATGGCCGAACTGATGAGCGTCGTGGCGTCGCCCGACGACAAGGAATTGGCATCGACGTTGATCACATCCTCCATGATCACACCGTCCACCACCCACAACGGCTTGGAGTCGCCGAAGATCGACGTGGCGCCGCGAATGCGGATTTTCGGGGCGGCGCCGAAAGTTCCGGAAACGTTTTGCACGGACACGCCGGCAGAACGGCCTTCAAGACCGCGGCTGATTTCACTGATGCCGTCCAGTTTGACATCCGAGGCCAATAGTTGGTCCGTGGCTCCGGTGAAGATTCGCTTGTCCATCTTTTGCATACCGGTCACTACGACCGATGCGATTTCTTGTGCGCTCGCTTTGAGTATGAAATCCATGCGGTCGGCATCGACCTTCTTCTCGACCGGATCGTATCCCAGAAAGGAGACACGCAGTACGGCTCCGGAGGGGACATTTTTGAGTGTATAAAGCCCGTCGATCGCTGCCGTGGCGGCATTGTTCGTGCCGACGACCTGGACGACGGCGCCCGTCAGCGGCGTACCGTCCTCTTCGGATACCGTGCCTGTTACCACGCGGTTCTGTGCCGAAGCCCGGCACACCACTGCCATGGCGAGCAGAATGAGTATGGTCAGTTTTTTCATTGGTCAGTCATTGAAATTCTTGGTTCCGGGGCGCAGGCAGGGCCGCGGTCGGCAAAAGTCGCGGCCCGCCCGCTGCATTCGGAGTCGGTTAGTAGTTTTTGGAAAGTTCCAGTGCATTGGTTAAACAGAGCTGCCCGGTAAACGACCAATACCGGTCGTTGTTCTCCCAGAAACAGAGCGTCTTGGCCTCCCGGCCATTGCCCTGGCCGTTATCGCTGAACACGAGCTGGATCGTGCCTGCATTTTCATCGAAGACAGGTTCCGCCGCCCAGGCGACCACGCCCGCCTGTGACCAGATATAGTTGCCTTGCCCGTTATTCGGGCCATTGAAATGGAGGGTGTAGAACTTTGTTCCCGAAAAACCCAGTTCCTGACCGGTCTGAATGACCACTTTGCCATCGGCGAACTCCGCCGTAAAGGGATAATCCTTGAGTGCGGGATCGTTGATGGTGACCTTGTACGAATATTGATTTTCCTTGGCGGAGAATGTGACCGACGAGAGATTCTGGATGCTCCCGGCAAAAATATCGGTTTTGGTTACGTTCCACGTGCCGAGCAGGAAATCATAGGTGCTCTTTTTAGGTTGTATAAGCGTAACGATCACCGGATCGCCTTCTTCAGGTGTAAACTCCGCGCGCCCCTTCACCTCGACACGGCTCGACGCCTTGTTCGATGTGAAACTGACGCTCGCGCCGTCTTCGCTCTTCGAGAACGAGAACGCGTTATTCGGGTTCTCTGTGAGTTTTACATCGTAGACTCCGGAGCAGGTTACCGCAACGGAGAGCGTGCGGTCCGTATCGGAGAAGATGAGCGTCGAGGGTACAACGACAAGCCCCCTGAATTTATCCTGAACAACGTTGATCAGCAACGGCTTGAGTCCTTCCGCCTTCACGGTGACCGTGGCTGAACGCTCCTCTGAGCCCGTATACGCAAGAACGTTGAAATTGACGGTCGAGCCGATGACTGCAGTACGACACCACGATTCGCTCGACTCCGCCGTTACATCCCGGCCACCGGCATCTACAATAGCACTGGCAAGACCGCCCTTGTAGTCGAATTTTTCACGCGTAATACTTCGGAGTGAAACAGATGTAGGATCGTCATCCTTCTCGCATCCGGTCAACAAGGCCAAGGAAGCCAGCAAGAAAAGTAAGTAATGTTTCATATGGGTAATTTTGGGTTGGTTGATTCCGCATTGTCAATCCTGGCCGGCTGATACTGCGACCTGCCGAATTCAATGTAAAATTACTGAATCCGGGATTCCGTGTTGAAAAATATCGTTCACTTTTACGATAAAATCGGCTCGGAGGCCCCGGGAGTTGAGAAATGGCTCATTCTGCCCCTGGCTACTGCGTTCCGGGGTCCTGCTTTTCGAGGAATTCCGTCGGAAGAACCCCGAACTGCTTGGCAAAACATTTGGCGAAATAGGACGACGAACTGAAACCGGTAAGAAATCCGATTTCGGTAATGCGGTATCGGCCTTCGATGATCATCCGTTTCGCCTCGTTCAAACGAATGAGTTTCATAAAATCGTTTGGCGTCAAGCCCGTAACGGCTTTCAGTTTTCGGAAAATCAGCGTGCGGCCCATCGCCAACTCGCGGGCAAGAAGTCCCACGGACAAATCCGGATTCCGCATATGGGCGATGATCACGTCGCGGCATTTAAGGATGAACTCTTCGTCCAACCGGTTCTGTTGAGAACCCGTATCGAATTCGGTCATGAATTTGCCTGCATAGAGGCGCCGGATTTCATCACGCGTACGAAGCAGGCTGGAAATCTGCGCTTTGAGCTGGTCAGGCGAGAAAGGTTTCTCGATATAGGCGTCAGCGCCGCATTCGAGGCCCTCGATTTTAGAGCTTACGCCAGTCCGAGCCGTGAGTAAGATCACAGGGATATGGCTTGTGGAAATGTCGTTTTTGATACGCCGACAGAGCTCTATTCCGTCGATGTCGGCCATCATGATGTCGCTTACGACCAAATCGGGATCGTTGTTTCGAAGCAGGTTGAGCGCCTGACCCCCGCTATCCGTTGAGATAACGAAATAATCGTTTCCGAGCACCTTGACCAAAAAATCGAGAATATTGCTGTCATCATCTACGACCATGACCGTATGGCGAACCGTCATCGCGGAGGGCCGTTGTATCGCCAGGTTCGTTCCGGGTTCTTTCTGCGGCTGCGATTGCCCGACGGTTTCCGTATTGAGATGTGTTTTTACGCGAATATCCATCTTTTCGCTCGCAGGTTCAGGGATGAATGCCGTCAGCAGCGCTCCTGATTTGCCGTCCGGACGTTCTGTCGCTGTAATTGTTCCGCCCATCAGGCGGATGAAGATTCGGCACAGGTGCAAGCCGATTCCGACGCCGGACGCGAATCCGTTGTTCCGGGTTTGGTAAAAAGCTTCGAAAACCTTTTCCCGCTCTTCAGCCGGGATACCGGGACCGTCGTCCCACACTTCCATCACAAGACCGTCGTCTCTGCGATCGATGCAAATGTGGATTTCTTCTGCGGCGAAACGCAGAGCGTTGGACAACAGGTTACTTATGATTTTGGTCAGCGCCTCCCGGTCGGTGATTTGCATCAGGCGATCAGGGATCTCTTCGATCAAACGGATGCGCCGCTGTTGCGCCGTGGGACCAAACATAGCCAATTGCTCCCGGACGAGCTGGCCGACATCGCAGATATCGTAGCGGAGTCTGTATTTGTTCGAATCGATCTTCCGGAAATCGAGCAGTTGGTTGACCAGCGAATGAAGTCGGTGGTAATTTTGCTTGATAACAGCCAGATGCTCTCCGTCCTCCTCGGAAATCCGATGTGATTTCATTACTTGTTCCAGCGGCCCAATAATCAGGCTCAAAGGAGTTCGGATCTCATGGGTGATATTGGTAAAGAAACTGATGCGTTGCTCGTAGAGATTCCGTTCGTTCTCGCGTTTGACCGATTCGATCTTCTCTCGCTGCTGTTGCTCGGTACGCCGCATCCAGTAATACAGACCGACAGCGATTACGATAAGCGTCAGTACCACGTAACCTGCCAAAGCACCTTTCGACCGGAAAAACGACGGCTGGATACGAATCCAGAGTTTCGTCTCATCAGAATTCCATTGCATGTCGCCGTTGCCAACCTGCACCCGAAAACAATATTCTCCGGGACGCAGGTTATTGTAGTTGACCGAAGCGTTCCGGCTATCGGTCATGGACCAATGATCGTCGAGTCCGTCGAGTCGGTAACGGTAGCGGCAATCTCCCGGAAAGAGGTAGGTTGGCGAAACGAAACGGAATCCCACCGAGGTCTGGCGGTGCGACAGCGTGATCTTCCGGGTGTATTCGACAGGAACCGAAAGCGGCGAGCTTCCGTCTTCCGCATGGGATACAGGCAGTCCGTTAAGCGAAAATCGGGTGATTATGACCGGATAGAGGTTCAAGTTGCCCATGATGTCATGGGGGGGGGTGAACGTACATATACCATCGGTCGTACCCAGCACGATGCGCCCGTCGGAAGTGAGGATACCCGAATTGGACATAAATTGTTCGGTGTGAAGCCCGTCGGCGCGCGAATAACGTTTCAATTGTCCAGTTGCGGGATAAAAGACGATCAGCCCCCTGTCCGTCGTGATCCAGAGTCTGTCGTTTTCAGGGATGATCCGCTGAATGATCTTACTGGGCAGAGGCAAGGTTTCATGGCGAACGAAACCGTCTTTTTCGTTATAACTGCAAAGTCCGTAACCGTTGGTTCCGATCCACAACCGGTTCGTGCGGTCGACGGCAAGCGTGTTGACCGCATTGCGGCTGATCGTCGCAGGGTCGTCGGGATCGTACCGGTAGTGCTGCAGGAGGTCGGTACGGGCATCGTAGGAGTAGAGGCCGTCTTCGTTCGTCGCGATCCAAAGACGGCCAGCATGATCCTCCGTAATGTCTGAAATACGCACCTTGGGGTCGCGTGTCACAAAACGATCTTCAAACCGGTCGTAATAAAAAAGCCCCACGGAAGTTCCGGCCCAAATGCGGCCGCTGCTGCTCCGGAATAGGACGAAGACACGAGAACTGGGATCCGACGGATCTGCAAGATAGGATTTCACGGTTCGGCTTTTCAAGTCCACGGCTTCGATACCCCGTTGGAAAGCGGCGATCCAGAGCGTTTGGTCATCGACAAGCATTGAAAAGACGTTGTAAATGGCAGTCCCAACGTTTTGAGCCGTGCGGTACGGAACGACCGTGCCGGCATGTCTGTCGAAGAGCAGGATGCCGTCATTTTCGTTTCCCAATAGATACTGCCCGTCTTTCAGTTCACAGACCGCGCTGACGACCTTACCCCGGTCGGAACTATCGTTCTTTCGTGTGGCATAGCAAGTGAAGCTGTTACGGGCCGGGTGAAATTCTACACCCTCATAACAAGATCCGAACCAGAAATTTCCTTCGCGGTCGTATAGAAAAGAGAAGATGTTGCAACACTTGGTACGCATGAAGGGAACTTCAGTGTCCTCTATGGGACGAAGTTCCGATTCAGAAATACGGTAGAGTGTCGCACCACTGTTCGCACAGACAAGCAATTCGCCCGGCGCCCGCTCTGCCAGGCAGTGGATACGTTGCAATCGGCCCTCCCCATTCCTATCGTCATAATTGGTGAAACGGCCTGTGCTCCGGTCGAAGCGATCAAGACCGGAACTTACCGTCCCGAGCCACAACGTGCCGTATGAATCTTCTGTGATGGCATCGATCGAATTATCCGAAATGCAATTCCGTCCGTCTGTTTCCTTCCGGTAATGAGTGAAGCATCCTGTCTGCTTGGAAAAAGCGCACAACCCTTCGCTGTAAGTTCCAATCCATATGGTTCCATCCTTGCTTTCGTAAATGGTAGAGATATAATCCTGCGCGATGGAGGTGTCATCACCGGGAACATGGCGGTAAACCGTAAGGCATTCCGTTACAGGATTCCAGCGAAAAAGCCCCGAATTGACAGTCGCAATCCAAATTTCGCCTTCCCTGTCCTCAATGACTTCGGTCGTCTGTCCCGTAACGCATGCTCCGTCGGAAGTTCTGGCATCGAAATGTCGGAAACGGTCGGTCGCGGGTGTGTAAATGTCCACGCCGTTATCAAGTGCGAGCCAGATCTGCCCGTGGCTGTCGAGCATCAGCCGGCGGATATTGTTGCTCGAAATGCTCGACCGGTCGCCATCGGTATGGGTGTAACAGCGGAACTCACAGCCGTCGAAACGGCACAATCCGTTGTCGGTTCCGAACCAGATGAATCCCACCGAGTCCTGAACGATGCCATAGACGTGATTGGATGACAGGCCGTCATCCACAGTATAGTTACGCAGATTATGATAAACAGAGGCGTTCGCCGATTCGGCACGCTCCGACAGAAACAAGATATAGAATAGAAACAAAAATGCAGCAATACAGCGGAAAATTCGTTTCATGGAAATTTGGATTATTGACAAATGTAATAAATGCAGGACTTTCTACAAAGATAATATGATACAGAAAAAGGCCAATTTCGTACATCTCGGTGTTGCGAGACGACGTTTCATGACGCGACAGTTCGATTTTTCCTTTCCATTCAGATTATTGGCCTCGATATGTACTATTTTATCGTACAGCGGAAAACTTTTCATCTATTTTTACTTCGCGAGACGAGATAAAGAATTACTACTTAAATTTCTATCTTAATGAAATCGAACCCAAGCCGCACTCTGTTCCGCACGCTCTTCGCGACGGGACTCATCGCAGCTAGCCTCTGCTCCTGCTGCCCCAAACACAACACCCTCACCCAGGCCGAAATCGCCGACGGCTGGCAGCTGCTCTTCGACGGCAAAAGCCTCGACCAGTGGAAAGATTTCAACGGAGACTCGCTCACGATGCCCTGGCACGTGATGGACGGCTGCATCCAGGCCGCCGGCGACGGCAGCGACCTGTCGGGATACATCGTCACCAAAAAGCAGTATGAGAACTTCATCCTCGACTGGGACTGGAAGCTCTCCTACGGCGGCAACAGCGGCATGCTCTACCACGTGGTCGAGAACCCCTATTTCAAGGTTCCCTATGTCACCGGGCCGGAGTACCAGCTGATCGACAACGAAGGCTGGGAGGCCACGAACGCCCCGACCCGGCTCGAGGAGTGGCAGAAACTGGGCGTGGACTACGCCATGCACCTGCCGAATCCCGATTCGCTGCTGGTCAACCCGCAGGGCGAGTGGAACTCGTCGCGCATCGTCTGCGACAACGGCCACGTGGAGCATTGGCTCAACGGCCGCAAGATCCTCGAATTCGAAGCCTGGACCGACGACTGGTTCGCCCGCAAGAACAGCGGCAAATGGGAGACGGCTCCCGAATACGGACTGGCGCACCGCGGCGTGCTGTGCCTCCAGGACCACGGCTACCCCGCTTCGTTCCGCAACCTGAAAATCAAGGAGCTGCCCCGCAAGGCCGGCCGGGAGGTCGAACTCTTCAACGGCCGCGACCTCACGGGATGGGAAGCCTACGGAACCGAGAAATGGTATGTCGACAAGGACGGCCTGCTGGTCTGCGAGAGCGGTCCCGACAAAAAATACGGTTACCTCGCCACGCGCGAATACTACGATGATTTCGACCTGACGGTGGAGTTCAAGCAGCTCGCCAACGGCAACTCCGGCGTCTTTTTCCGCTCGTTCGTCGAGCCGCCGGTGAAGGTCCACGGCTGGCAGTGCGAAGTGGCTCCGAAGAACCACGACACGGCGGGCATCTACGAGTCCTACGGCCGCGGATGGCTGGTGCAGATTCCCGACGAGAAGGAGTCGATTCTCAAGGAGGGGGATTGGAACACGCTGCGGCTGAAGGTCCAGGGCGACCGCGTGCAGACGTGGCTCAACGGCGAGGAGATGGCGGACATCACCGACGCGAAGATCGGCGCCGCGCAGGGACGCATCGCCTTGCAGATTCACGACGGAGGAGGCATCAAGGTCCTCTGGCGCAACATCCGGCTGACGACCCTGTAAACAAACGGCGGTTCCCATCCGACGGAACCGCTGTTTTCTCTACCTATTTTATTGACTGCATCCAAAAAAAAACACAACCTGAAATACTATGAGTAACCGCAGAGATTTTCTGAAAAAGGCAGGCGGGCTGGCGCTGCTGACCATCGTGCCGCGCAGCGTGCTCGGAGGCACCAAATTCGTCGCCCCGAGCGACCAGCTCACGAAGGGCATCATCGGCGTGGGCGGCATCGGCAAGAGCAGCTATCACTTCACCTCCAACGATGCATGCCGCCTGGTGGCGGTCTGCGACGTCGACCGCAAACACCTCGAAAGCGCCATCGCGCTGGGCCGCAAGAAGTTCGACAAGACCCTCGAAAGCTATCACGACTACCGGGATCTGATCACCGACCCCAACGTCGACATCGTACACATCGCCACCCCGCCCCACTGGCACGGCATCATGGCCGTCGAGGCAGCCAAGGCCGGCAAGGACATCTGGTGCGAGAAGCCGATGACGCGCACCATCGGCGAGGGCAAGCGCGTGGTGGAGGCCGTCCGGCAGAACGGACGCATCTTCCGCCTGAACACCTGGTTCCGCTTCAAGGACACCTTCTACGGACTGGGCACGACGGTCGAACCGCTCAAGAAACTCGTCGACAGCGGCCTGCTGGGATGGCCCCTCAAGGTGACCATCTCCGGAGCCACGGGATTCACCTGGAAATTCTTCTGGGTGGGGCAGGAGAACCTCAAGCCCCAACCCGTCCCGGAAGAGCTGGACTACGACATGTGGCTCGGCCCGGCGCCCTACAAACCCTACAACAAACACCGCGTGCACGCCACGTTCCGCGGCTACTGGGACTACGACGGCGGCGGACTCACGGATATGGGACAGCACTACATGGACCCCGTGCAGTACCTGTTGGGCAAGGACGACACCTCGCCCGTGAAGATCGAGGTCGACGCTCCGCAGCAGCATCCCGACGCCGTGGGCATCTGGCGCAAGATCGTATACACCTACGACGACGGCTGTCAGATCGTCCTCGAAGGCGAGGGCTACGAAAGCAAGGGCAAGGTCCCCTACATCGAAGGTCCGCTGGGCAAGGTGTATCAGGGTTTCGAGTGCACGATTCCCGACGTCATGGAGAAGATCGCCGAAATGCCCGACCCCGAACCGCAGAACACCGATTTCCTGGCATGCGTGCGCAACCGCGAGCCTTTCGCCCTCGACGAGCTCAAGGGACACCGCAGCTCCACGCTCGTGAACCTCGGGGCATGCGCCCTGCGCCTGAACCGCACGCTGCATTTCGATCCCGACAAGCAGCTCTTCGTCGGAGACGAGGCCGCAAACCGGCTCATCGACCAGCCGATGCGCACGCCGTGGAAAATCTGATAACGTCCAAAACCTGAAAAAAACATGAAAAAGATATTTATCACCATACTCCTCGCCGCCCTGATGCCCTTCGCAGCCGGTGCGCAGGACGCGCGCCAGCGCACCGCCGAAACGATCGTTGCGGACGCCCTGGCCCAACTCCCGGCCCAGACGCCCAAGGCGTTCGACAGCCTGATGCAGGAACTCGCGGCGACCGGAGCCGACGGAATCCGGATGATGGCCGCCATGCTCGTACCCGCAGCGGAAGGCAAGAACGCCCCCGTGGAATACGCCATCAACGGGGTGGTGAGCTACGTGACCGCCGCAGGCCGCGAAGAGCTGGCGCGGGAGATCCGCGCCGGACTGACGGACGCCGTCGCCGCCTCGACGGACAAACCCAACCAGGCATTCCTGCTCTCGCAGCTGCAACTATGCGCAACGGCGGCCGAAGCCCCCGTATTCGTGAAATACGCCGCGGACGAATACCTCGCCGACTACGCCGTGCGCGGACTGATCTCCACGCCCGGAACCGACGGGGAGATCCTCGCACTGATCGACGCAAGCCCGGCCCCGGACGCCCTGCTGGCCTATGCCGCCGCGGAGAAGCGCCTTGCGGCCGCAGAGCCCGCGCTGCTGAAATGGGCCGCAGACCCCAAGACCGGCACGCCGACGAAAGAGGCTGTCTATAACGCGCTGGCCAAGTGCGGCACAGCCGCCTCGATCGCGCCGCTCGCAGCAGCCGCAAAGGCCGACGGATACGCCTTCACGAAAACGGACGCAACGGGCGCCTACGTCGCCCTGCTCGCACGGCTCGCGGCTGCAGGAAACAGCAAGGCCGTCGCCGCCGCCAAGGCCCTGCGCAAAACCGGCATGCCGCAGAACATACGGATCGCAGGATTGGAAATCGCCCTGCGTGCGGATGCCAAAAAACGGACGCAAGAGGTGCTTGCCGCCTTGAAAGACCCCGACCGGACCTACCGCTGCGCGGCGCTCGACTGCGCCGCGGAGTTCGCCGACGACGACCTCTACGCCGCGATCGCCCGAAAACTGCCGTCGCTGAAAGACGACGCGGCGAAAACCGACGTTATCAGCTGGTTCGGCAGCCGCCACGCCGCCTCGCAGGCCGGGACGGTCATCGCCGCCATCGCGTCGTCCGATCCGGAACTCGCCCTCGCGGCCATCCGCGCCGCCAGCCGGGAGGAGCTGCAGGAGGTGCTGCCCGCGCCGCAGGCGCAGGCGGTCTATGACCATTTTCACGGACAGGAGCAAACACAGCCATGAGAGTTATCACCGGAACGGCGCGCGGCACAAAGCTGAAA
>OOAC01001816.1_pt1 | contig 13441 bp, 12 predicted proteins | sample 1671041 | NCBI WGS metagenome assembly OOAC01 (sample SAMN06348116, study PRJEB24527) | human gut metagenome | biome: human gut; feature: ankylosing spondylitis patient; material: feces | host: Homo sapiens | place: China | collected 2015-10 | reverse complement strand
GGGTCTCGCGGCCGAACATGTTGACCTTGAGCTTCACTTTGAAGTTCTCGGTATCAATGGCCTCCACAAGGCCCATAAAGCCTTCCAGAGGACCTGCGGTGATCTGCACAGTATCGCCGACCTTGAAGTCAACGGTAAGCGGTGCAGCCTTCTCCACACCCATCTTCTCCACTTCTTCGGCAGAGAGGGGAACGGGCTTGGAGGCGGGGCCGACAAAACCGGTGCAGCCGCGCGTGTTGCGCACGACATACCAGGTATCGTCGTTCATCACCATTTTGACCAGAACGTAGCCGGGGAACAGCTTGTGCTCCACCATCTTCTGCTTGCCGTTCTTGTCGATCTCAGGAACCATCTCGACGGGAACCTTGATGTCGCAGATCAGATCCTGCAGGTGGCGGTTCTCCACCATGGTCTGCAGGTCGTTTGCGACCTTGTTCTCATAACCGGAATAGGTATGCACAACATACCAAAGAGCCTCAGTGGACTCATCTACCAGCTTGGTTGATTCTTCCATTTTGGTTGACCCTCCGTTTCAAGATGATTCTCAGGCGCCGATGATCAGGCCGAGGATGCCACCGAAGATGGCATCCAGCAGGATCATCACGACCGCTGCGATCGCAACAGTGACGAGCACAACGACAGTGTTGGTCTTGATGTCCTCCTTGGAGGGCCAGACCACCTTTTTCAGTTCGCTCTTGGTGTCACGGAAGAACTTGGCAACGCGTGCATAGAAGTTCTTCACAGCGGTTTTAGCTCTGGCCACAAAGCCCGGCTTTTTCTCGGTTTTGTCTGCCATAGTGCGTCCGCCTTTCTTTTACTTGGTTTCGCGATGAACGGTGTGCTTCTTGCAGAAACGGCAGTACTTCTTCATCTCGAGACGATCGGGGTTGTTCTTCTTGTTCTTCGTGGTGTTGTAGTTGCGCTGCTTGCACTCGGTGCAGGCCAGAGTGATTTTAACGGTCATTTGTTGACACCTCCATTATAACGGTTGTTTTGAACCTCCCTCGGGTTGCGGGAGCACCTGTAAAACAGGCGCACTTAATAACCCCGCAAAAGAGGTGATATCATTGTATCACGCCTTTTTCCATCCGTCAAGCGGAAAATCGCGAATTCCGGAAAATTTTTTGCAGGCTTTCCGGCCGGGCGGCCGGGACGGCATTTTTGCATTTTGCTTGCATCGCGCGCATAGATATTGTATAATAAGGCGAAACGGCGTTTTTACCGGTTTGATTCCGCCCCGCTGCGGGCTTTATAAATAGGAGAGAGTGATCATGCAGTCTGAAAACAAGCTGTGCGTTGTCCTGCTGTTCGGTGGTATGTCCAGTGAGCATGAGGTCAGCCGTGTTTCGGTCGGAAACTTTGTCAACAATATTGACCGTACCAAGTATGAGGTGCTCGCAGTGGGCATCACAAAGGAGGGCCGCTGGCTCTATACCGAGGCAACTGCCGCACAGATGGCAGACGGCAGCTGGGAAGAGCTCGCCGGCAACATGCCCTGCATCCTCAGCCCGGACCGCGCCGACCACGGCATGGTGCTGTTCACCCCGGAAGGTCATGTGGAAAAGCTGCATGTGGATGTGGTGATCCCGGTGCTGCACGGCCTGTGGGGCGAGGACGGCACGGTGCAGGGTCTGCTGGAGCTGGCCGGCATCCCCTATGTGGGCTGCGGCGTGCTGGCAAGTGCGGCCTGCATGGACAAGGGGGTGGCCAACGCCCTGTTTGAAGCCAACGACATCCCGCACACCAAGTGGCTGGCCGCCAACCGCTGGCAGATCGAGAGTGACCTGGAGGGTGTGTGCGCTGGTGTGGAGGCAAAGCTGGGCTGGCCCGTGTTCGTCAAGCCCGCCAACGCTGGTTCCAGCGTGGGTATTTCTAAGGTGTCCAACCGTGAGGAGCTGAAAAAGGCCATCGCACTGGCTCTGGAAAACGACCGCAAGGTGGTGTTTGAAGCCTTTGTGGACGGCCAGGAAGTGGAATGTGCCGTCATCGGCTCCGACCCCGCCGTGGCCACCCGTCCGGGCGAGATCCTGGCCGGTGCTGAGTTCTACACCTACGATGACAAATACAAGAACGGCGTGAGCCAGACCGTGATCCCGGCCCACCTGCCCGAAGAAAAGCTGGACGAGGTCAAGACCTACGCCGCCATGGCCTACACGGCCCTGGGCTGCGAGGGTCTGGCCCGCTGCGACTTCTTTGTGGAAAAGGGCACCGGCAAGGTGATGATCAACGAGATCAACACCTTCCCCGGCTTTACGTCCATCAGTATGTACCCCAAGCTCATGGAGCACGAGGGCCTGCCGGTGCCGGCCCTGATCGACCGGCTGATCGAACTTGCCCTGGAAAGGACGGAAAAACAGCATGGATAACCGCCCCATCGGCGTATTTGACAGCGGCCTTGGCGGCCTGACCGGCGTGCGGGAGCTGCGCAAGCGCCTGCCCCATGAGGAGATCGTCTACTTTGGCGACACCGGCCGTGTGCCCTATGGCAGCCGCAGCCCGGAGACCATCCTGCAGTATGCACGGCAGGACATCGCCTTTTTGCTGTCCCAGAACGTAAAATGCATCATGGCGGCCTGCGGTACGGTGTCCAGCACCTACCCGGCTGCCGAGGCGGCCCGGCTGCCGGTGCCCTATCTGGGCGTGGTGGATGCCGCCGCCCGGGAGGCTGCCTTTGCCACCCGCAACCGCCGCATCGGTGTCATCGGCACTGCGGCCACCATCCGCTCCCGCAGCTATGAGACGCTGCTGCGCAAACTGGTGCCGGGCGTGGAGATCACCGCCCGCCCCTGCCCGCTGTTCGTACCGCTGGTGGAAGCCGGGTATGTGGATCACAGCGAAGAGGAAAAGCAGCAGGTCACCCGCCTGGTGATCGCCCAGTACCTCACCGAGGTGCGGGACGCCGGGGTGGACACCCTGATCCTGGGCTGTACCCACTACCCGCTGCTCAAGACCATGATCGGGGAGTTCATGGGACAGTCGGTCACGCTGGTGGACCCGGCCAAGACGGCAGCCCACCATCTGGAGCGGATGCTGTCGGAGCGGGGCCTGCGCGCGGCGCAGGAAAACGAAGGCCAGGCACATTTTTACGTCAGCGATGTGCCGGACAGCTTTGTGCAGACGGCAGATCTGTTCCTGGGCGAGTACAAAGGCGGCCCGGTGGAGCAGATCGCCATTGACAAATATTGACAAGGGATAGCAACGTGAGTAAACCGCTGAAGGAAGATTACATCATCCGCATCAAGAGCCGCATCGAACAGCACATCGACGAGCCGATGGAGGATGAGGAAAAAGAAGAGTTTGTGGAGCTGATGACCCGCGGCCAGTTCGTGCAGAAGGGCGGCAGCTACTATATTACCTATAAAGAGACCGAGACCACCGGCTACGAGGGCTGCACCACCACGCTGAAGATCGCGGTGGACGGCAGCCGGGTGGTCATGCTGCGGTTCGGCAAAAACGGCGGGGTGGGCACCCAGCTGCAGATCGAAAAAGGCAAGCGCAACCTGTGCCATTACGAGACGGGCTTCGGCTCTATGACCCTGGGTGTGACCGCCGACGAGATCGTGAACGAACTGACCGAGAAGGGCGGCACCGTGCGGTTCGCCTATCTGCTGGATGCCAACAGCGCCGACCTTGTGAGCCGCAACCGCCTGGAAGTGACCGTGACCCATGTGAACTGAATCTGCCAATACTGTGAAAGGAATCCGACCAATGACTGAATTTGAAAAGACCTACCAGAATTACAACCCCCGGCAGGCTGCACTGGACGAGGCCCGTGCGCTGCTGACCGCTGCGGCAAAGGCCGCCATGGCTGACGGCACCCTGCCGGAAGCCGAGCTGCCCGCCTTCATCGTGGAGATCCCCGCCGACGTGAAGAACGGCGACATCGCCTCCAACCTGGCCATGGCCGGTGCCCGTACCTGGCGCAAGGCCCCCAGGATGATCGCAGAGGCCCTGCTGGCCCACCTGCCCGACCTGACCGACAGCGTGTTTGCCAAGGTCGAGATCGCCGGCCCCGGTTTCATCAACCTGTTCCTGTCCCCGGCTTACTGGGCCGGTGTGGTACTGGGTGCCTGCGCCAACAAGGAGTATGGCCGCACCGACCACGGCAAGGGTGCCAAGTATAATGTGGAGTTCGTTTCCGCCAACCCCACCGGCCCCATGCACATGGGCAATGCCCGCGGCGGCGCTCTGGGCGACTGTCTGGCCGCTGTGCTGGACTGGTCCGGCTATGATGTGACCCGCGAGTTCTACATCAACGATGCCGGCAACCAGATCCAGAAGTTCGGCAAGAGTCTGGCTGTGCGCTATCTGCAGAAGTATTGCGGCGAGGAAGCCTATCCCCTGCCCAAGGAGTGCTATCAGGGCGGCGACATCAAGGTGCTGGCCGGGGAGTTCGCCGAGATCAACGGCGACCAGTACGTTGCCGCCTGCCAGGGTATGGACGAAGAGACCCTGTTTGCCAGTGATGCTTTCGCACAGCTGAAGGACGCTCTGGTGGCCTATGCCCTGCCCAAGAACATCGCCGCCCTCAAGCGCGACCTGGGCAAGTACCGCATCGACTACGATGTCTGGTTCCACGAGAGTACCCTCCACGAGTCCGGCGCTGTGCTGGCCGTGGTGGACAAGCTGCTGGAGCTGGGTGCCTGCTACAAGGCCGAGGACGGTGCCATCATGTACCGCAGCGCACAGTACGCTGCCAAGTACGGCACCGTCAACAAGAAAAAGACCGAGGACGGCACCGAAGAGGAAGCCAAGGACGAGGTGCTCGTCCGTGCCAACGGCATCCCCACCTACTTTGCTGCCGATATCGCTTACCACTACAACAAGCTGGCCACCCGCGGCTTTGCCAAGGCCATCGACGTGTGGGGTGCCGATCACCACGGCCATGTGGCCCGCATGAAGGGCGCGATGGATGCCATCGGCCTGAACGGCAACGACCTCGATGTTGTCCTGATGCAGATGGTCAACCTGATGCGCGACGGCCAGCCCGTGCGCATGTCCAAGCGTACCGGCAACGCCATCACCCTGACCGACCTGCTGGAAGAGGTGCCCATCGACAGTGCACGCTTCCTGTTCAACATGCACGATGCCGGCAGCGGCATCGACTTTGACCTGGACCAGGCCGTCAAGACCGACAACGACAACCCGGTGTACTATGTGCAGTATGCCCATGCCCGCATCTGCTCCATCCTGAAGAAGATGGAGAGCGAGGGCGTGCAGTTTGCCGGTGCCGAGCAGGTGGACGCTACCCTGCTCACCGAGCCCAGCGAGATGGACCTGATCCGCATGCTGGCTGCCTTCCCCCAGGAGATCGTCATGGCGGCCGAGAAGTACGACCCCAGCCGCATCAACCGCTTTGTCATTGATCTGGCCAGTGCCTTCCACCGCTTCTACGGCAGCTGCCGTATCCAGGGCGCAGACTCTGCCGTGCAGCAGGCCCGTCTGGCTCTGTGCATCGGCGTGAAGAACGTCATCTTCAACGTGCTGACCATGTTCAAGATCACTGTGCCGGAGAAGATGTAAAACACCGGACAGATGGCCGGAGCATAAGCAGACAGAAACGGCTTTGCGTGAAAACTGCATTTTACGGTTGCAGCCTTTTTTGTGAAAATGCAATTCCGGGCAGCCCGCAGGCTGCCCGGAATTGCTCTTATAAAAACAAAATTCCGCTGTGATTGCCAGAGCGCAGCGGAGGCAGTTCAAAATCGTTTTCTCTCTGGTCATTCAGAACAATCGAGGAACACCAATGGAACCTTTGAAAATCGGAAACATCGTTCTGCCCCACCGGGCAGTATTCGGACCAATGGCGGGCTTTACCGATGCGCCCTGCCGCCGCCTGATGGCGCAGCACGGCGCAGGCTTTACGGTCAGCGAAATGGTGTCCAGCCGGGCACTGGTGTACGGCGACCACAAGACCGTCAGCCTGCTGAAGGCCGCGCCCAACGGGGCACCCTATGGCGTGCAGATCTTTGGCGAGGTGCCCCAGATCATGGGCGAAGCCACCGCCGCTATTGAACCGTATAAGTTCGACTTTGTGGACATCAACATGGGCTGCCCGGCCCCCAAGATCGTGTCCGGCGGCGCGGGCAGCAAGCTGATGCTGGATCCGGACCGCTGCGGGCGCATCGTGGAGCAGGTGGTGGCCCACACCAGCCGCCCGGTCACAGTCAAGATGCGCAAGGGCTGGGACGCCGACCATGTGACCGCCGTGGAGTGCGCAAAGGCCTGCGAGCAGGCGGGCGCGGCCCTCATTGCGGTACACGCCCGCACCCGTGAGCAGATGTACACCCCGGGCATCGACCCGGAGATCATTGCCCGGGTAAAGCAGGCAGTCCATGTGCCGGTGCTGGGCAACGGCGACATCCATTCGGCCGAGGATGCCGTGGCCATGATGCAGCAGACCGGCTGCGACGGCGTGATGATCGCCCGTGCTGCGCTGGGCGACCCGTGGCTGTTTGAGCGGGTGAATGCCGCCATCGAGGGCACCCCGGAACCCAAGGCCCCCAACCTGCAGGCCCGCATGAATGCCCTGCGCCGTCAGGTGGAAGAGATGGTGGAGCAGAAGGGCGAGTTTGTGGCGATGCCCCAGGCCCGTGCCCAGACTATGCACTATATGAAGGGGCTGAAGGGTGCTGCCGCCCTGCGGCGCTACTGCTGCACCCTGACCCATCTGGAAGATCTGGACGAGCTGATCGACGCTGTCTTTGAAGAGCAGCGCAAAGCCGGCCTGGACCCCGACGACGTGCGGGAAGTGCCGTTCCCGTAAAAAATATTATCCGTCCTGCCGGGTCAGCTCATCCAGATTCTGGGTGTAGCAGGGCAGGCAGTGGGCCATGAACCAGTCGACCTCCGGGCAGTGCATGGCTTCCAGCGCGGCTTTCTGCTGGGCCAGTGCCGCGTCAAACTCGTGGTTGCCGCTGCGCTGCTCTTCCAGGCACTTGACCAGGGCACTCAGCCGGTCGGCAGCCTTGAGCAGCTTGGCTTCCTCTGCCGTGAGCAGCTCTCCGGTGAGGAAGGGCGCGACCTCTTCGGCCAGCTCGTCCGGCAGCATGGCCGTCATGCTGGCCACGCTTTCCCGCTCCATGGCCTTGTAGGCGTCGCGCAGGGTGGCGCTGTGATACTTGACCGGCGTGGGCAGGTCCCCGGTGATGATCTCCGGGGCATCGTGGTACAGCGCCGCTACCGCCACCGTTTTGGGGCGGCAGGGGGTGCCGGTGTACCGCCGCGCGATCAGGCACAGGGTATGGGCCAGCAGGGCAGTGTCGCAGGTGTGCTCACTGAGCGACTCGGCCCGGGTGGAGTGCATCAGGCTCCAGCGGGTGATATACTTCATGCGTGCCAGCAGGGCATTGAACGGATACAGCATGGCAGGGAAACCTCCTTGGATGTGTTTTCTCCACCATACCTGCCCGGCAGGCGCTTGTCAAGGGGCAGCGGTGAAGAAACGTCCTTTTTTCGGGCCGACCTGCGTGGTATACTGATAAAAAAGCAGCTTCCGCCCCGGCGGCGGAGAAAGAGGGTCCCATGGAACAATTCGGAATGTCCCGGCAGCTGCGGCTGCCCGGGCAGCAAAAGGATCGGTTCTGGCGGGCGGTGGTGCTGTGTGCGCTCACCGCAGCCGTTTTTTTCCTGCCGTTCTACATCATGGACGGCGGATTTTTCCACTATGCAGGCGACTTCAACAGCCAGCAGATCAGCTTTTACCGGTACATGAACGGCTTTTTGAAGGGGGCAGGCTACCCGGACAGCACCTTTGCCGGGGCACCCCGCAACACCTTCTCCTGGGCAACGGACCTGGGCAGCGGTGCCATGAATGCCTACTCCTTCTACCTGTACGGCTCGCCCTTCTTCTGGTTCTCCATGCTGTTCCCGCAGCGGTGGCTGCCCTACCTGATGGTGCCGCTGTTGGTGCTCAAGTTCGGCGTGGCGGGCGGCGGTGCGTACCTGTACCTGAAGCGCTACGTCAAGAACTGGGATTACGCCGTGCTGGGTGCCTGCCTGTATGCACTGTCCGGCTTTGCGGTGTACAACGTGTTCTTCAACCACTTTGTGGATGTGGTGGCGCTGTTCCCGTACCTGCTGTGGGCGCTGGACGAGGCCATGTACAACAAGCGTCACGGGCTGTTTGCCTTCTGGGCGGCGGTGAACCTGCTCAACAACTACTTCTTTTTTGCCGGGCAGGTGGTGTTCCTGGCCATCTACTTTGTGTGCAAGCTCACCACCGGCGACTACCGCCTGACCGTGAAGCGGTTTGTGCAGCTGGCGTTTGAAAGCCTGCTGGGTGTGGCCATGGGCTGCCTGCTGCTGATCCCGGCGGTGCTGAGCCTGCTGCAGAACCCGCGCACCATCGACCTTGCGTCCGGATGGGGCTTTCTGACCTACGGCAAGGTGCAGCAGTATCTGGCCATCCTGCTCAGCTGGGTGATGCCGCCGGATTCTCCCTACCTGACCTCCATCTGGTCGGAAGGCGTCATCAAGTGGACCAGCATGTCGGCCTATCTGCCCCTGTGCAGTCTGGCAGGTGCGCTGGCCTACTGGCGTGCCCGCCATGGCGACAGCAAAAAGCGCATTGTGGCGGTGTGCGCCGTGTGCGCGCTGGTGCCCATCCTGAACAGCGCATTCTACGCTCTCAACTCCAGCTACTATGCCCGCTGGTACTATATGCCAGTGCTCATCCTTGCGGCGATGACCGTGAATGCGCTGGAAGATCACAACACCGATCTGGACACCCCGGCCCGGGGCCTTGGCTGGATCATGCTGGCTACGCTGGCCTTTGCACTGGTGCCCGTGCTGGACAACGACACCGGCACCTGGTCTCTGGGTGTGCTCAAGAACCCCGGCCAGTATTTCGTGGTGCTGGGCTTTGGCCTGGGCGGATTGCTGCTCTACCGTCTGATCTGCCAGAAATGGCGGGCAGACAGCCGCTTTGCCCAGCGCATGACGGCGGCGGTGGTGGCCTTTGCCTGCGTGTTCAGTATGGTGCACATCGGCATCGGCAAGTTCGGCCAATGGTACACCGACAGCGATCTTGTGGAGCAGGACAACAACGCCCTGCTGCTGAAGGAGGATCTGCCGGAAGGCGATTACCGCGTGGACACCTACAAGATCCACGACAACATCGGCATGTGGCTGGACAAGAGCTGCCTGCAATATTTCGGCAGCACGGCGGCCCCCAGCATCCTCAGCTTTTACCCGGCCCTGGGCGTCAAGCGGGATGTGCGCAGTGAGCCGGAACTCTCCAATTATGCCCTGCGGGGCCTGCTGAGTGTGGAATATCTCATCACCACGCCGGAACAGCAGGCGGACTTTGAGAGCCAGGCCGACGACGGATGGGCCTATTATGACGAGCGGGACGGTTTTGTGCTGTACAAGAATAAAAATTACGTTCCCATGGGCTTTACCTACGATTACTATGTGACCGAGGAGACCTACGGGCAGGTGAACAAGAACTCCCGTGCCAACCTGCTGATGCGGGCACTGGTGTTCAGCGATGAGGACGCTGCCGTTTACGGCAAATACCTCGCCGAGCTGCCCACCGAAAAGCAGAGCGAGCTGACCTACGACGCCTATGTGCAGGACTGTGCCGACCGCCGCGCCCAGGCGTGCAGCATGTTCCAGATGAACAATGCCGGCTTCCACGCGGAGATCACGCTGGACAAGGCAAACCTCGTGTTCTTCTCGGTGCCCTACGATGACGGCTTCACGGCCTATGTCAATGGGGAGCAGACCGACATTGTGCGGGTGGATGACGGTATGATGGCGGTGCTGTGCCCGGCGGGCACCAGCAGCATCGACTTTGTGTATCAGGCCGACGGCCTTGCCCTGAGCCGCACGGTAACGCTGGCCGCCCTGCCGGTATGGCTGATGTACACGGCATACTTTGTGTGGCGCAAGCGTAAAAAGAGCAAAGTGTGACTTTGCCGGAAACCTGCAAAAAAATTTTTGCATTGCCTCTTGACTTTACGCAGATAAAGTGTATAATGCAATCAAACCGATGAGGCGGAAGAGAACCTGCACAGCGCATCTGCAGTGAGCCCGGACAGTGCAAACGGGCGAGAGCGGGGCAGAGCTTCGTGGGCCGCCGAGGGCCGGGCAAACGGGAAAGTTCCCCAGTAGCTTGGGACGGAAGCCTCCGTTACAGGGCAGGGGAGTGTTGGCTCTCCGTGAGAGGCTCTGCGTTCACAGCAGGGCAAGCAAGGTGGCACCGCAGAATCGTATTTTACCGATCCTGTCCTTGTGGATAACACACAGGGACAGGGTCGTTTTTCGTTGGAAAGACCCGTCCCGCAAAGGGAGCGGGTCTTTTTTATGCCGCCCGCTCCGGGAAAGGAGTTAACCACTATGAAAACCATGAACATGATCTCCCGCCGCAGCTTCCTGAAGGCCGCTATGGCAGCTTCCGCCGTTTCCGCGCTGGCTCTGACCGGCTGCGGCGGCGCAGCGTCTTCCACCGCCAGCACCGCATCCGGTGCAGCCGCTTCCAGCGCCGTGGCCGGTGAGACCTTCAAGGTGGGCATCGTCAACTATGTGGATCATGCTTCCCTCAACCAGATCGTGGCATCCGTGGAGAGCCGTCTGGACGAGCTGGGCAAGGAAAAGGGCGTCACCTTTGACTACGCTGATTACTACGCCAACGCGCAGGCCGACCAGAGCAACCTGAACCAGATCGGCGCCGATCTGGTGGCCGATGGTGTGGACGTGATCGTGGCTGTGGCCACCCCCACCGCCGCCACCATGCTGGCCGCTGTGGAAGATACCGAGATCCCGGTGGTGTACTCCGCCGTCACCGACCCCGCTGCTGCAGGCTTTGACGGCGGCGAGAACATGACCGGCACCTCCGACGCCCTGAACACCGCCGCCATCATGAACCTGATCCTTGCCGCAGACCCAGAGATCGGCACCATCGGCCTGCTGTATGACCTGAGCGAGGATTCCTCCACGCAGGCCATTGCCGATGCCAAGGCTTTCTGCGACGAAAAGGGCATCCAGTACATTGAAAAGAACGGCACCACCACCGCCGAGGTGCAGATGGCTGCCGAAGCCCTGGTGGCTGCCGGGGTCAAGGCCGTGTTCACCCCCACCGACAACACCATCATGACTGCTGAGCTGTCCATCTACGAGACCTTCACCGAGGCCGGCGTGATGCACTTCACCGGTGCCGACAGCTTTGCCCTGAACGGTGCCTTCGTGGGTTACGGCGTGGATTACGTCCAGCTGGGCGAGGCCACCGCCGACATGGTGGCCGAGATCCTGTGCGCTGGCAAGAGTGCCGCCGAAATGCCCTACCAGACCTTTGACAACGGCATTGTGACCATCAACACCGAGACCGCCGCCGCCCTGGGCTTTGAGGGTGACAAGCTGGACGCCCTGAAGGAAGCCTTCAAACCCTACTGCACCGAGATCGTGGAAGTGACCACGGCGGAGGATTTCTCTTAAAGATGCCTTGAACTGAAAAGCAACCTCGCCCTCTCAGCCATTGCTTCGCAATGTCAGCTCTCCCAAAGGGAGAGCCTTTGGCAGAACCGGGAACATGACCGCAATGCCAAGGCCTCTCACGCTGGGAGAGGTGGCACGGCGTGAGCCGTGACGGAGAGGGCGAGGCCGTGTAAAAATAACCGTATTTTAAAGGAGTACACACCATGCTGGCGAGTATCTTTTCGCTCAACGTCATCCAGACCGCGCTGGAGCTTGGCTGTATCTACGCTCTGGTGGCGCTGGCACTGTTTCTGAGCTATTCCATCCTGAACATCGCAGACCTGTCCACCGACGGCTGCTTTACCCTGGGCTGTGCGGTGGCCTGTCAGGTAGCACTGACCGGCCACCCCATTCTGGCCCTTGCGGCGGCCATGGCGGCGGGCGTGTGCTCCGGCTTTGTCACTGCGTTTTTGCAGACCCGCCTTGGTGTGGAAAGCATCATGGCCGGTATCATCGTCAACACCGGCCTGTACACCATCAATCTGGCGGCCATGGGCTTTTCCTCCACCATGTCGCTGGTCAAGACCGAGACCATCTTCTCGCTGGCCAAAAAGTCGCTGGGCTTTCTGGGCAGCTGGTACAAGCTGGTGCTGGTGGGGGTGATCATCGCCCTGGCCTGCGCCGCCATGCTGGGCTTCCTGGGCACCCGGCTGGGCCTGTCCATCCGGGCCACCGGTGACAACACCGCCATGGTGCGGGCCTCCAGCATCAACCCCGCCTTTACCATTACCGTGGGCCTCTGCGTTTCCGGTGCGCTGTGTGCGCTGTCCGGCGGTCTGCTGGCCCAGTACCAGAAGAGCTGTGACATCAACGTGGGCACCGGCATGGTCACCATTGCGTTGGCCTCCCTGATCATCGGCGAGACCCTTGTGGGCAAGCGCACCATGCTGCGCCGCATTCTGGGCGTGGTGTTCGGCAGCTGCCTGTACCGCTTTATCGTGGCTGTGGCCCTGCGCTTCAATGTGCCGGCCGCTGCCATGAAGCTGGTGTCGGCCATCATTGTGGCCGTGGCCATTTCGATGCCAGCCATCCGGGAGCATTTTGCCTTTGAAAAGCGCAAACATGCCGCCCGTGCCCGCCGCGCCGCGGCCGTGAAGGAGGGAAAGTAAGATGGAAATGCTGCAGCTGAACGACCTGCATAAGACCTTCAACCCCGGTACCGTGAACGAAAAGGTGGCTCTGAACGGAGTGAGCCTGCACATGGAAGCCGGGGACTTTGCCACCATCGTGGGTTCCAACGGCGCGGGCAAGTCTACCCTGTTCAATGCCATCACCGGCGGGTTCATCGCCGACGAGGGCAGCATCGTGCTGGGCGGGCAGGACATCACCTTTGAGCCGGAGCACCAGCGCAGCAAGGTCATCGGCCACCTGTTCCAGGATCCCCTCAAAGGCACAGCCCCCAATATGACCATTGAGGAAAATCTTGCGCTGGCCTACCTGCGTGCAGGCACCGCGCCTCACGCCATTTTCTCCCGCATCTCCCGCAAGGATAAAGAACTGTTCCGCGAGAAGCTCTCTCTGCTGGACATGGGCCTGGAGGACCGCATGAAACAGCCGGTGGGCCTGCTGTCCGGCGGCCAGCGGCAGGCGCTGACGTTGCTCATGGCCACGCTGGTCACCCCCAAATTGCTGCTGCTGGACGAGCACACCGCCGCTCTGGACCCCGCCACAGCGGAAAAGGTGCTGGAGCTGACCCGGAACATCGTGGCCGAAAAGAAGATCACCTGCCTGATGGTCACTCACAACATGCATCAGGCGCTGGAACTGGGCAACCGCACCCTGATGATGGATGCGGGCCGCATCGTGTTCGACGTGCAGGGCGAGGAGCGCAGCCGGATGACCGTGGACGACCTGCTGGAAAAGTTCCGCGAGAATGCCGGCAAGACGCTGGACAACGACCGCATCCTGCTGAGCAAGGTGGAAGCAGACAACTGAAAAGAAACTCAAAATGCCTTGTCTGGACCCG
>OOAC01001815.1_pt1 | contig 13465 bp, 10 predicted proteins | sample 1671041 | NCBI WGS metagenome assembly OOAC01 (sample SAMN06348116, study PRJEB24527) | human gut metagenome | biome: human gut; feature: ankylosing spondylitis patient; material: feces | host: Homo sapiens | place: China | collected 2015-10 | reverse complement strand
TTTCCCTACACGACGCTCTTCCGATCTTATTTTTTTAAATCAGATCCGGGAGAAAAGCTTTGTATTCGTTTCCTTCGGGCGGATCTGAAAGTTCCTTTTCCTACGAGGGAAAGGTTAATTTTCAGTTTGTTTTGGATCTACCCGTTAAAGATACATGCGTTTTAAGGGCTTACCCGAAATAAACTGGGTGAATAGTGAAATAAATAGCGAATGAAAGTTTTTAATAGAAGTTTTCCCAAGCGTTGCGAATTCCCAAGGCAAACGCTTCCTTTTCTTTTTCCGTAAGGCAGGAAACTTCTTCAATTCCTTCAATGGCAGACAAAGGAACTTTGTCGCCAAGACAGTCTCGAATTGATCTTGCGTTCGGATATTTAACCGGATCAAAAAGACGGAAGCATACATTGCCGGTTGTGAAATCAAAGCCGGCAATTGTGATAACAGCGCCCATTTCCTTAGTTTGTAAGCGGTAAGCGGCATCCATGTAGACATCGCCTCCGGAAAAAGGCAGAAGCGATTCCACAATGCACCCCATACGCTTGTCTTCGGGCAATTTGGCATTGAGCAGTTTCAAAAACTGCAACGTTTGATAGGCACTGCGAATGTCATCGTCAATGGTGTCTTTGGGAGAGAACTGCCAACTGCCTGCAATTTGTCCGGCCAGAGCATTGCAGATGAGCATCAGGTCGGGTTCGGTGAATTTCAACGTATACACGGGGTCAAGTTTGTCGGCCTCTTCAGTGTAATCGTTTTCCTTTGGATCGATTGTAAGCGGTGCTTCCTGCGACAAGTCTTTGTAGTCGTAGGGTTTGGGTTGCACAGTTGTTATTTCTTCAGGACGGTTTTCGGATTCAGACATATCACAGGCCTTTCATCGCGTTACTTGCACAAGCGCTACCAAATTGCTGACTCGAGCCAACTAAAAAGCAACAGAGAAAAAGCAGACTCTTCACGTTTTTTTCATACTGAAAAAGCCGTAAGAACGAGAAAGCCTTACGGCTTTCTCGTTTCAGGCGAGCTCAGCGGTCTTAGAGGAGAACGAAAACCTCTGTCGCTTGCCACACTGGATTAGAAGTTGTGAACAATACCCAAGCTGGCGGTAATGGCATTAGCATCATCAAATTGGTCGTAGTTGAGATTTGAGCCACCGTTACCTTCCAGCTTATCCTGGATGAAACTGATGCCAGAGTACAAAGTCGTACGCTTGCTGAAGTCATACCAGTAACCAGCCGAGATAAACCAGCGCTTCATCTTCAGGCTGCTGTCGTCGGAGAATTCAGCATCCATATAACCTGCCTGAGCTTTCCAGGTACCACCAAGAGCCGGATAGTCCAAACCGAGGTTGAGTGCCCAACCATCCTTAGCATAGCGGTTGCTCAGGAAGGGAGTTGTGTCGCCAGCAGCAGTGCCCTCGGCATAAGGATTGTTGTGTGAACCGATTGCGCGATAAAACTGGTTGGCTTCTTGAGCAAAACTACGCGAGTTCTTAAAGTATTGCCCACCGGCGTATAGGGTCATGAACCCAAGACCATGGCGAACGCCAACGGTAAAGCGCAGACCATCGTCATCAGGGTTATCGTAAGGCGTTGCTTTGCCCCAGTCACCGTATGACCGATAGTTGGTGCTGTCCACAACAAAGTTAAATTCCGTGTTCTTATTGTCAAAACGGATTGCGGCAGCCATGTAGCGGTCGACGCTGGATTCGTTTTCGACTGTATCGCTAGCCTGAGCCATATTCATGCCCATAGAGTACTGCAGCATGAACTGCCAACCAGCCCACGAGGGAGAGGCGTAGGTGATGGTGTTGTCCAACGGAAGGAGGTCTTCCGAGCTGTACAGGTAACGGTGACCAGCAACTTCACCCAAACCAACAGCAAACGGAGACATATTGCCGCCAAACAAGCCGGTGGACGGATAGCCGGACGTCAACGCACCCATCTTGCCGAATTTGATATTGCCGTATGGACCGTCTAAGTAAAGAAGTGCCTGACGACCAAAAATCTTGCCGCCCTGCCCCATGGCGCCATTGTCGACATTAAAGCCGTTTTCCAAGATGAAACCAACTTTATGGCCGTTGCCAAGTTCTTCGAAGCCAGTCATGCCAACACGGCTACCGGCGGTCTGGCCGCTTTGCATGCTCAGGTTGGACCAGGAATCCTGCCCGTCTACGCCCGGGTCGACGTTAACGAATGCCAGACCGACGTCAACCTTACCGTAGATCGAGACTTCTGCGCTGAGAGCCAGTGAAGGCAGAGCTGCAAGAACGCCGAGTGCGATCAATGTTTTTTTCATTGTGAGTCTCCAAATGGTTCAATTCCGATAAAGACAGCTCCCTTTTGCAGGAGCTGTCTTGCTCAGTCGGAAGGATTACTTTTGGACCTTGTTTTCAGGCAGAGCGAAGCTGTAGCTTTCGTTGATCTGCTTGGACAAAGCATTCCAGTTGCGCATACGACGGCGCAGTTCGTCCTGGTCCTTGTCGTTCGGACGGAAGCTGATGAGCTGCCAATCCATCTGACGCAAGGCGAGGCAAACTTCGTCGAGTTTCTGATAGGGAACGGAAACGATATGGAGACCCTTCGGGTAGACCTTGCGGCGGCCCATGCCGTGGTGCATGCCGGTCTGGCAATGGTTAACCTTGCCGGACAGCCAGGTATACATGTAGGTCCAGGCACAGGACAGAACGCTGGAGCTCTTGCTTTCCCACAGATCGCCGGAGATGTAGCTTGTGGCGCGCATGACGATGTCGGCCATGTCGGAGTCGCCAACGAAAACAACAACGTCGGGGTTGAATTCGCACTGATCAATCGGGGAGAAGATCACATAGTTGATCGTGTCGCGAATGGCGATCGGAATGTTGTAATACAGGCGGGAGTTGGCGTCCTGGTTGCGGAACACACCGAAATCGAAACCAGCCTGACCGGAGGCGCCAAGCGGGGGTTCTTGGACCATGCCGAGCACCGTGCGACCCATGCAGTCTTCATTGGTCTTGTCAATGTAGAAGGAGGAGTGCGTCTTTTGTGCGTAGCTCACGAACTGGCACAGAGACATCCGCTTGTCCGTGTGCTTGTACTTCAAACCAAAGTTTTCAGGCTTAACCGCGTAGAACTTCACCGCAACCGGAACGTACTTGCAGGGAAGAGCCATCAGCGTCTTCTTGTTTTCATCCGAAATGCGATCGTTGCGAATGCGCAGAGCTTCCGGGGCGCCATTGTTTGCATAGGTGCCTTCTTTCTTAGGAGCTGCTTGCGCAACAGAAAGACCTGCGGTCGCCATCGTTGCTGCACCGGCAGCTGCGCTCTTAAACAGGTTGCGGCGCGTGAATTGGACCGGAGATTCAGAAATGTTCGAGAAATTGGTCATAAGTTTTCTCCTTCAGACTGTTTTAAACAGCAAACCGAGCCAGGATGAGTTCATCTTGGGAGAGCTGTTAAACGAGAGTTTTTTTATTGCGCTTAGCTTTGAAGTAGGACGTGAAGACGGGCTTTGCGTCCCTGTTGTATTGGCTTTGGGCGCCTCTCTCGCGACTTATCGTGTCACTTTGCAAGAATTAGTTCGACCTAAGCAGAAGGGTGTAGAAACTCGTAAATACAGATGAAAAAGGAGTAGATGTTTTGTTTTGCAGAATAGACGCCAATCAAAGTTGGGTAATTACTTAGATCAGTCGCTTTCTCTAAGTGAGGTGGAGTTAGGGTTTTTTCTCGAAAAATCTGTTCCGAAACAACGTTCTTCAATAACTTGAAGAAGGTGTTAGTTGTTTTTTGGCAACACCGAAATGAGAAAAAGCCAGAGCTCTGAAATGCTGTTGCTGCGATGTGGGCGAGGTGGCAGAGATTCTTCAGAAGAAGACACAAAACATTCGGTGTCAATAACTGAGAAACAGTCAGGTCGCGTTTGCGGAAAGCGGCAATTCTGTTTTTTGGAGGTGAGGAAACAGACTCAACAATTGAGTATCCGTCACAATTGTCAATCACAAGGTCTGGTCGTTGATGAGTGCAGAGACCTTGCGATTGCCAGAGAGGTTACTGATCTGGGGCGAGTTGCTTTATTTTGAAGGTTGAGTTTCGTGCAGAATTTGATGCAAACGATGGCGACGCCAGTTGCTGGATTTTTCTTCGTTATTACGAATCCATTTGTGGATAGGTTCCAGCACGGAAAGACGAATGCGAGCTGAATCGTTGTCGGTTACATAGTGTCCATCTTGTTTGAGATTGCCCAACGCTCTTTCCAAGGCTGCGGCCGAACAACTGACGACGCTTTGCAGCGCAATTCCGCGCAGTGGCGTTGGAAAAACAACCCAAGGCTCTCCTTCAACAAGTTCCTCACGGCCGAAAGCAACGGACCAGGTTAGAAAATAGGCCAATAATCTGTCTTCAACTCCGAGTCGAGAGTGAGCGCCAAAGCCAAGTCGATCCGATAAATTGATAAGTTCAAATTCGGTTGCGCACAACAACAGCATCTGCGGGTCTTGTTCACAGACTTTAAACAGCAGAGACTGGGGAATGCTGATGACGATGCTTGGTACTAAAGCGTAATAACTACCGATGCAAGGACGCTGAGAAAAGAAATTCAGATTACCGCAGGCAAGACGCCCAGGGACAGAAAAGGCGACAGAGGGGCGTTCAACAGAACAAGCTGAACCGAAATTTCGTGCTGTCACACCGGACTTAACAAGTACAAGCTTATCGACGCGCTCATTGATGTGTCCGAGAACAGGAGCGTTTGCTGGCACCTCCTTTTCAACACCCCATCGCTCAATCAGGGATCGAATTTTTGGATGAAGGGGAGGGGCAAGCCACGGATAGATAGGAATGTTGTACGAGTCGTCAGAGTCGCGATTCCTGAAGACTTCAATTTCTTTGAGCCAATTGGAGGAAGGCGGACGCATAGGAAAAATTTCTCTTCAAGGCCAGAAAAGAGATCATCTGAACGTTACTCTCAGGTGTCTTGCTGTTCGTGGCCGAATGAACGGGTTAATACTTGGGCTGTATCTTACGAGATTGTAGTCATTACCCTGCATTTTGATTGGACTTATCAATCGACCACGAACAAATACCGATTTAGCCGACGGTTACAGTGCCATCTTCAGCAATAGACACAGTGTCTCCAGTTTTAACGGTGTTCAAGAAATCGTCGCCTAACTCATCAACGCAGACAATCCGGTTGTTATCCCAGATGTCAGCCAGCAGGATGCCTGCAGCGCTTACCGTATCAATATGCTTTGCGTAAAGCATGGCCTTGGGGCCGATACCGATTTTGGCGGCGCACTGAATGATCATGCCACCGGTGGTCGAACCGATCGTCTGAGGCAAGCAGATGATTTTTCCGGCAATGGGCTTCTTGTACAAATCCGGATTGCCCTGGTCATGACACAGGGGACTGCGATCCGCCATGCCGGCATAGTAAGTGGCAAGCGTATTGAAGCCTTGACGAGAGACGGCAGCTTCGCCCTTAACAGCCCCGGATAGAACCACGCGACCTTTAAAAGTTCTTGACATATCTAATCCTCCTATCAGGCCTTTTGCGGCTTCTTGCCGGTTACGACGTACGACAGCAATTCATCGTCTTCGTAGAAACGAGCAGTGGAATAGGTTCTTAGCTTATTTGAGTTGGTGATGCACGGATAACTGGCGCTCACTTTGTTGATCATGTACATGGCACCGCAAAGGAAGCTAATGTGGATTCCATTTTTCTTCATGCGGGAAACCTGTGCCGGAGTTAAACGATCGATCACCAGCGGAGAGGCACAAAGGATGAGCGGAATCTCCAATTTATCTCTTCCTGCGGCGCGCAGTGCCGTGTCAACCCGTAGATCCCACTCGCGTAACTGGTTGAGTGTCAAATGGGGGCAACCCACAAAGGCGTAGCGGGGACGAGCTTCCGGATCTTTCCAAAGGACGGGATAGTTGGCTTTGGTTTGTGCCAGAACTTCATCCGTGATAACAAAGGTTTTTGCCGTTTTGGTCAGAAGTTTTTTACCGAGCTTCTTTGCTTCAGGGGTGATGTTTTCAACGTGGTAGAGGCCGACAGCACCGTTAGACGCCGTTGCAGCGCCGAAGTCCTTCAGGTAGTCGTCTACGGCTTCGGACAAGTACGTCCCCAGGAACTGGTCAAGACCGGTGATGTAGGGAACTTCCGCGCCGACTTTCATGCCAATAGCTGAACCGAGAAGAGTAGCTGTCGGTAACTTAGAGGTTTTGATTTCAATATGCCAAGTGGCTTGACGGGCTTCATCGGTCAAGAAGCCGAAATATGGGGTCTTGCCGGCAATGGAGCAAAGCATCTCAATCGGACCGCTGTTGCGATTGCATCGTGCTCCGATGACACTGTTCGCGTAGACGACTGCACTTGATTCTGCCCAAGCGAGTACGTCGCCGAATTTGGGGCGATTGCCCACTTCGGGCAGGTAACAGGTACAGGAAAAACTCTTCTTGCTGCCGTCTCTTAGGCCAAGCTTGACGACTTGTTTGTCCCATCGTTCCTGATGGCAGTAAAGACTGGCGTTTTCCTTCTTCTCTTCTTCCGTGTATTCAATGTTTTCGTAGTCCATCGGGTACGGATCGATGGTGAACGGACGCTTTGCTTTGACGCCTCCTTCTATGAGAACGTCGGCCAGGTCGTATAAAGCGTCCAAGCCCTTCTGGCCCATGCCTGTCACCCAATGACCGTCATTGGACACATCAAGCAGATAAGGTGCTTCAAAAGCATCTCCGTAAGCAATCACGGACTTTAGGACTTTGGCCATCGTTGGGCCTTGTTTGCCGTTGAGAATGGCAATTTCTTCGTCCGTAAGCGCCATCTTGACACCTTTGATGTGCTTTCTTGCCGGATCTGTTTTATCAGATGCCACTGCAGAACCAATGGTGTTGAACAAAATTGGAGCAGATGCCGCGCTTGTACCCAAAAGCGTGACGAAAGAGCGACGCGAAACTGATTTCATATTCAAGTCTCCATGGTGACTCCAGGCCGTCACAAAGGGGTATGACTATTAACCTGAAGTACTAATTCCTCAGCATAGATAGGAGATTTTTGAGGGACAAGAAGAAATGTAGTGAAGAGGATAAAGTGGAAACCCTTAATGTGCCGGATTTAAATTTTGAATCGTACAGGGATACGTGGAAAAGTTTGGGTTATAGAGATCGTTTGCTCTTAAGTTAGATTTCGGTTAATGATTGTTGGAAAGTTCGGAGTTGGCTTCAGTTTGGAGTCGATAAAAAAGCCCCGGTGCGGAGAGAACACCGAGGCAAATTTGCAAATCTTGGAGGCGCAATGTATTGCGCCTCTGCTGATTACGAATTTTTATTTAGCGGCTTCAGCGGCAGCCTTACCAGCGATGCGACCGAACACAATGATGTCGGTATAAGCATTGCCGCCGAGGCGGTTCGTGCCGTGCGTCACACCCGTGACTTCACCGGCAGCCCAGAGACCCGGAATCGCCTTGCCCTCAGCCGTCAGAGCTTGTGCCTTTTCGTTGATACGCACGCCGCCCATCGTGTGGTGAACGCTCGGAACGGCCTTGATGACGTAGTACTTGCCCTGCGTCATGTCAACCAAGCCGGAGCGGTGGTTGAAGTCCTTGTCGTTGCCCTTGCCGGTCATGGAACTGACGCGATTGACCGTGCCCTTGAGGCTGTCGAACGGAATCTTGGTGAAGTCAGCTACGCACTTCAGATCATCACAGGTAGCCATGATGCCCTGCTTGGTGAATGCTTCGTATTCCGTCGGATGTTCTTTGACGGTGTTGGAAATCGAACCGATCTTGTCGTTCCAGAGCACCCAGCAGTAGCCGCCGGTCTGCTTCAGGATGGCTTCGGACAGCACGTCACGGCGCTGCAGTTCTTCCACAAAGCGCTTGCCTTCCTGATTGAGCATGATGGCCCCGTCGAAGCGAGCGTCAGCGATCAGTTCGATCACGCCGGAGATCGGGTCGCAGATCGGATAGGTCTGGATGTAGCCCATGTTGACAAGCTGAGCGCCAGCACGTTCGGCCATGTAGAGAGCTTCACCTGTCGTGCCCGGGGCGTCGGTGGTCTTGAAGCGTTCGTCGATCTTCGGGTTGTACTTCTTAACCATTTCGGGGTTGGCACCGAAGCCACCCGTTGCGAGCACAACACCGCCCTTGGCGTTGAAGGTGTAGCTTGCACCGTTCATCGTGGCCTTGACGCCGACAACGCGGCCGGACTTATCCTTGATGAGTTCTTCGGCCTTCATGTTGGTGATGACGGGAATGCCCAGTTCATCAGCCTTGGCTTGGAACTTGGTGATGAATTCCGTGCCGGTGTGGCCGACCGGAATCAGAGCGCGCTTGCGGGAGTGACCGCCGAAGAAGAAGAGGTTGTCGTCTTCGAAGCGAACGCCGAGGTAGTCACGGCACCATTTGGCAGCGTCAAGAGCGTTATGCGTCATTACCTTGATGACGTTCATGTCACCCTTCATGTCACCGCCCTTGTAGGTGTCTTCAGCGTGCAGTTCGGGGGAGTCATCGTTGATGCCGAGCTTGGGCTGAACCCAGTTCTTAGCTGCGTTCATTTCAGCGCCAGAAATCAGGGAGTTACCGCCGACGGCAGGCATCTTTTCCAGAAGCACGACGTTAGCGCCGGCATTCTTGGCTTCGATAGCAGCGGAGAAACCGGCGCCACCGGCACCGATCACGACCACGTCATAGGTCGATTCCTTCGGCAGAGTCTTGACGACCTTCTTGATAGCCTTCTTATCAGCCTTGCTGAGCGTCACGCCGGCTTTTTTGGCAGCATCGGCCACAGCGTCCAGGAAGCCCTTGGAAGAGAACGTGGCGCCGGAAATGGCATCCAGCTGCACGGAGTTCGTGTCAATTACGTGCTGCTTGAGATCCGTAAAGACCTTCGCTGCCAGCACAGGGTTTTCCTGCTGCTTGACAATTTTGATGTCCTTGATCTTGCCGCTGTCAAACGTTACAGCAACAGTCACATCGCCATGTTTACCGACACCGGTACCTTGCGTGGTAACGGGTGCAGCCGACACCGCAGCCGCGAAGACCGAGCAGACCAGGCCGGCAATCAAAGCACGAGAGAAATGCATTTAAGCCCCCTTTGAGTTTGGAGAAAGTAGAGCTGTTCTCTGTTGAATCCAGAGACAGTCGTATGAAGTAATAAATAAAACCGGGAATATAAAGCGACCGCTTCCCAATTCTTATTGGGTTGCATTATACAACAATCCGACCGGTCGGATTGGATTTTGTTTTTTGGTTTTTGCCGCAAAAACAAATAAGTAGCGGTCGTGTTGCAAAAAGGCGACACGACCGCTACTAAGATCACCAGGCCGATGAAGTGCCGTTGCGGCACTTCATCTTATTTGGGTGAATTACTTCACTTCCCAGTTCTTGAGGATCTTGATACCGTTTTCAAGATCACCCGAGAAGATACGGTCTTTTTCAACAAACGGAACCACCTTGCGGTAGGCCTTGTAGAGAGCGCCGGTCTTATCGGAGAGCTTGACATTGTCCTGCTTCATCTTGCGCAGATCGATAGCCTGCGTGTTGTGCAACAGTTCCATGGAGTACAGGTCGAACATATTGTTCGAAGCGCGCTTCAGGCGTTCAGCAACGCGCGGAAGGTTCGAAGCGGAGTCTTCGATGTTGCCTTCAACCGGAGTGCCGTGCATCGAAATCGGGTTAGCGAGTTCGATGTTTTCAGCATAGATCGAGACCATGGAGTCTTCGGTTGCGCCGAAGGCGTGGCCGTTGGGGTTGTTCGGACCGGCCAGGTAGCGAGCCAGACCGGAGAAGCGGTCTTCGTCAAGACGCATCGTACGGTGCAGAGCGTTGTGGCTCACGTGGCTCAGAGCGATCGTGGCACGCTGGGCGGCGATGGCGATCGGCAGCGGTTCGAAGTTGGCCGACGGAATGATGGCGCCCTTGACGCCGTCCTTATCCACGAAGTACTGCTTGACCTGGGTCTTGTCGAAGTCTTCCTTGGAGGCGTTCAAGATCACGCCGGGGTTGTCGTCCGAGCTGTTGATCTGGATGTTGACGAGTTCGTCGAGTTCCTTCAAAGCACGCTTGGCTTCGGAGATCGTGTACACGGTCGTACGGAAGGAGAGCGGATCCTGCAGAGCACGGGTCTTGTCGAAGTTCCAGAGGTAAGAACCCTTCAACGTAGCGCGCATTTCAGCAGCGGCTTCTTTCAGGCCGGTGAGCGGGTGGTTGTTCACAGTCTGAGCAAGGAACGGAGCCACGTTGCCGTTCATGCCTTCAAGGGTGAGGCCGTAAACGACGGGGGAAACCTTAAGAGCCTGACGCATCGTACGCATGGCGTCCATCGTCATGGCGACGCCAACGCAGTTCGAAGACAGAATGCCGAGGCCGTCCTTGCCTTCGGGAACCAGCGGAGTGATGCCCTTCATCTTCAGAGCTTCGGCGCCGGAGACGACCTTGCCGTCCACTTCAGCGCGCCATTCGCCCATCATCACGGAACCGATGTGGGAAGCCAGCGTGATGTCAGCGTCGCCGATGGAGCCGCGGGTGGGGACAACAGGCGTCACACCCTTGTTGAGGAAATCACGGTAGAGCTCAACAACGCGGGGCTGAGCGCCGGAACGACCGGTCAGCATGGTGTTCAGACGAACAACCATGGCCAGACGGGTCACTTCTTTGGAAAGGGCCGGACCGTAGCCCACGGAGTGTGAGCGAAGGATGTTGCGGTTGAATTCAATGCTGGCCTTGCGCACTTCGGGGGTGAGGTCACCCTTGGCGTCAAAGAGATGGTGGTCCTTGTTGAGGCCCACGCCAACGGTCAAACCGTAGATTTCAACGCCGGCACGAGCGGCAGCCATCACCAGACGGTTGGAGTCGGTGACCTGTTTCATGGCCTTCTTGGAAATGGCCACTTCTTCGCCCTGGGCGATACGCCAAGCCTGATCCTGCGTGAGGTCGGCGCCGGTGAGGGTCACGGTAGCGTTAGCGGCACCGGAAAGTAAAAGGAGAGAGGTTGCCACGGAAGCTGCAATGGGAGTAATCCGCATGATTGGTTCAATCCTTTGATTTGAGTTTAGGAGAAAGCGTGCGCCCCAGGTCTTAGCCGGGCGCTAATTTCGGAAACCGATTATAGGAGCAATCCGACCGGTTGGTCTGAACAATGCTTTTCTCGGACTCGATTGAACGCACAATTGGATGTTGGTTGATTGAAAAATCTTTTTAATTCAAATATCTAAACTCAATTTGAGCTAAAGCAAAAGACTGTTAATTGGGTATTTCAGCATCGTTGTTTCAGGAAGTTTTAGAAAAATGAACGCGGAGTTTTTGCAGGCGACTGCGCATGGTGTTGGGATGCAAACCGGCTATGTGTGCAGCTCCGTTCGGGCCGGCGATGCGACCGTGACAAGCCTGCAGAAGTTCACTGAAGTAAAGCCGCTGCAAGGTGTCGAAGTCAATCCACTGACCTGTCGCATCCCGTGCCAGACTCCGTGTTTCAGAAACGGAGCCGGCAGTGTCTTGATCCAGAGGCAGGCTTTCCGGAAGTTGCTGATTCGGCTCGTCAAGAATCAAGCGCGGCGGGGTGTTGTTTTGCGCGATTGCCAGCACGGAGCGCACCACGGCGTTCCGAAGCTCGCGAACATTGCCCGGCCAATGCCAGTGTTTGGCTTGTTCTAACAGATGACCGAGCGTTTCTGCGGGAACGGATAGACGAAAACTCGTCTGCACTTCGTTGAGAAAGAGTTTGAGTAACGGTTCGAGGTCTTCGTGACGCTCGCGCAATGGACGAATTTGCAGGCTTAGAACGTTCAATCGGTAATAGAGGTCAACTCGAAAGCGTTTTTGTTGAACCAGTTTCGCCAGATTTCGATTGGTTGCGGAAATGATTCGGATGTTGACCGGAATTTCATGAGCGGCGCCCACACGACGAATTTTTCTGTCTTGGACAGCATGCAAAAGCTTTGCTTGCATGGAAAGAGGAAGCTCTCCGATTTCATCTAGAAAGAGAGTGCCTCCGTCGGCTTCTTCAAACAAACCGCGGTGGAGTTTGCGGGCATCGGTAAAAGCGCCGGGTTCGTGTCCGAAAAGCTCTGCCTCAATGAGGGATTCCGGTATAGCCGAACAATTGACTCGGACAAAGGGGCGCGAAGAGCGACCGGAAAGGCGGTGAATCGTTTGTGCGACAACTTCTTTGCCGGTTCCGGACTCTCCGGTGATCAAGACAGGAATATCAAAAACGGCGGCCTGTTCGATGGTCGGCTGAAGCTGACGCATGGAAGGGGTGTTGTTCAGAAGGATCGCCAGCGGCAGCGGTTGCGACTGCTGAATGGCATCGGTTAACCGTTGGTTGATTGATTCGAGTTTGCTGTTTCGCCGGTCAATGCGTGAGGACAGTGCAAAGCCAACCTGCAGCGACAGCAGGTCGCGCAGCTCTTCGATTTGTCGAACGTGAGCGTCGTTAAAAGCTGCTTGCCGACGGCTATAGAAACACGCGACGCCAAGGTGTCGCCCTTCGAGACGAAGCCTCACCATGACATAGCTTTGGATGTCTGCGATGACTTGAGTGGCTACCGCATGGGTGAAGGGATCCGTTTCGATGTTGTCGACACGATACACGGGATCTTGAGAGGGAGTCTGTGCGTTGCTTTTCCTATTGCGGTCCAACGGAACGATGTCGTAGATCTCTTGAGCCGATTGGTGAGTGGCGTGCGCAAGAAAATGAACTTCCTTTGTTTCGCTGTAGTAAGTGTTCACGAAAATGCCGTCGGCAGGAAAGTTGTTGCCAAGTGCTTTCAGGAGACTTTGCAGCGTGTGGGGCAAAGCCGTGGGACTGGATAGGACGGAAGTGGCAGACCAGGGAGATGCGGCGGACATAAAACGAAATTTCGTGAAAATTCCTAATTAACGATATTTCGTATTGTATCAACGATATTTCGTTTTACGAGAGATGTGTAATTTGTACTGAAAGCGGAGTGATTAGGTCTTCTAAAACAAAGAAAAAACTTTCTATTTCAATGGATTAAAACCATTTTCATTCTGTGTTCTCCAAAAATTGGCATGCTTTTTGCTTGTTACCAAAGTAGACAAAAGAGTCGAACGTTTGTTCCTGAAACAACCGTTGTGACGCTTACCCCAACTTTTATGGAGAGAATGAATGCAATCCAAAGTTTCACGCCGTCAACTGATTGCGGCCGGAGCTGTTGGCGCTGCGGTGGCTGCGACGACTTCCGTAGCTCAGGCTGCTTCCAAGAAGCCCCAATTTGACAAGGTGTATGACGTTATTGTGGTGGGTTCCGGCTTTGCCGGTTTGGCCGCCGCTTTGGAATCTCGTTTGGGCGGCGCGGAAGTTTTGCTGATTGAAAAGATGCCTGCTTTCGGCGGCAATTCCGCCATTAACGGCGGCGCGTTCTCTGTGGCGGGATCTCCCCTGCAGAAAAAGTTCGGCATCAAGGATTCGCCCGAACAGATGCTAGATCGGAAGAGCGTCGTGTAGGGAAAGAGTGTAGATCTCGGTGGTCGCCG
>OOAC01001808.1_pt1 | contig 13505 bp, 9 predicted proteins | sample 1671041 | NCBI WGS metagenome assembly OOAC01 (sample SAMN06348116, study PRJEB24527) | human gut metagenome | biome: human gut; feature: ankylosing spondylitis patient; material: feces | host: Homo sapiens | place: China | collected 2015-10 | reverse complement strand
TTATATTGTCTGGTACACACTCCATTTCCATCAAACACAGATACAATCCTGTTGGAACTGGTCAGTGTAATGTTCTCGGCACGCGTACCAGAAAGTGCGGAACTGCCTTTGTAAAAATAGTATTTTTTACCATTCAGCGTCAGCCATCCCTTATACGCTTTTCCGTTTTTCTGGAAATAATAGGTGTGTTCCCCACTTTTTTCCCTGATTTTGTACATTCCATTCTCGCAGCGTACACCGTCGCTTCCAAAATAGTAGATATCGCCGGTAGATCTGGTCACGCGGCGGTTTTTAAACATATATCCGGATTTTGTATGGAACCAGTAACATTTCCCGTCTACTTTCTTCATTCCCATCAGAGCATAACCATCAGAACTGATATAATAGGTCTTTCCATTTACAGTTACCCACTGATCTGACACACGTTCGCCATTTTCATTGACATAATAGTATTTTCCATTTTCCTGATGAAGTCCTGTCTGTTCCTGGCTTCCATCATTGCTGCCTGTATCGGGTTTCACTGCAGGAACATAGGAATCCAGAGATTTCCATCTCGGCGTAATTTTCTTTGTATAGTCCACATAGCCAAAATCCATATCAACATCATTGCCTGCAGGGATTCCTGCTACCAGTCCGCTGGTACTGTTCAGTCCGCTTTCCCGGTTACCGTCTGTGGACTGCCATATTGTATAATTGTACCGTTCCTTATCAGGTGCCTGAATCGTGTCCCCATATCTTGCGATCCATACATCCACTCCTGATAATAAGGACCAGTCTATGTAATTATCATACCAGTTGGTATTGCAGTAAACCATTGGATAATATCCGGCCCTGCGCACTTCATTGCAGAAGGTCAGTGCCATCTCTGAGACTGTTTTTGCAGAAAGCTTACTTGCTTTTGCATACTCCAGATCATATACGACCGGATAGGAAACCTTGTAACCCTGCATTTTGCTGATGGCAAGCTGTGCTTCCTTTAATGCGGTAGTTGTCGATAAGGCTGTACTGTACACATAGGTGCCTGTGGGTACTCCGGCAAGTTCTGCATTTGTCATATTCTCATCATAGGTATAATCTTCGTGAGTCAGGCCATAGGAGATCCGGACAAACGCAAAATCTATATCAGACCTCTTTACCTGTTTCCAGTCAATATTGCCCTGCCATTCAGAGACATCCATGCCTCTGGTTATCGCACCCGGAATGATTTCACCACTTCCGTTATAGCAGACACCGTTGATCTTTTTCCATGCTTTGGAGTTCACTTTTTTTCTTGATGACTCTGTACCGGAAGTTCTTGCAGAATAAATAAATTCCTCCTCAGCCACTGTATCACGTCTGTCATAATGCGGATTTGCAAAAACAGAGCTTACAGGCTGCGCTACAGCTATCGCAGCTGCCAGACAACCAACAATAAGCCTTTTTCTGATTTTTAAAAAATCTCTTTTCATCTTTCTACTCCTGTCTTCTAATAAACGTCCATTTTATTACAATACTATTAACATATTATACACACTATATTACATTTTCGCAAGATAATCCCTGATATATACCCAAAAACGGCTGCACATTTCTTGCTCTGTGCAGCCGTTTTGCATATTTCGTTTCTATAAGCAATTATGTTTATTTATCCTGGCAGAAATATCCGGATCAGACAGCCGGATCTGTAGGATCAAAATTAGCAGCTCCTCTTAACGGAGTCAGTGCTTTCTTTCCAAGAGGTCCTTTCATTGCATCATCTGCTTTATATTTACCATCAATAATACTGATCGGTGCGCCATTACAGTTCTCATAAACCCACTTCGCATCTGCCACACAGGTTCTGATACATCCATGTGATGCGGGAGATCCAAGCTTATTGTACTCTACTGCCGGAAGATTATATGAGTTTGCCTGGCCGCAGGCTACAGAATGAACAAAGATTCCTCCCTGTCCGGCACGGTCTACATGGGTTCCATACTGTCCCCAGGATGGTCCCATAAGAGGCTGCCACCTCAGGCTTCTGCTCAGTGTAAAGTTACCGGTCGGAGTTGGTGTTCCTGCTAAACCTACAGATACCCTGATCGTCTTAACAGGAATTGTTCTGGCTGAATCAGCATAAACAGTCATAACTCCGTTTACTCTGTCCACCTGAACAGAATACGGTCCTCTGTATCTGTTTGTCAGATCAGTGATACGGTATCCGTTACTGTCAAAGTAATACAGAATTCCATTAACTCTCATACTCTTATTTCTTGCAAATCCGTTTCCTGACGGATCGATATATCTCACCAGGTTTTTAGCATTACTTACAATTACCCATCCTCTTGTATATTTACCGTTTGCATCCAGATAACCGTTTACTCCATTCTTTTTCATAAACTGATTTGTCTGAACCACACATTCTTTAAGATAATAGTAATTGCCGCTGTATTTTCTCCATCCGCTCTTATACAGGCTTCCCTTAGAGGATGCGATATACCATTTCTTTTTATAGCGCACCATTGTGCTCTTATATACTTTACCTTTGTGTTCTGCGGATGTAGATGATTCAAATATATATTTCTTTCCATCGATTTCTGTCAAACCGCTTGCAAGCTTTCCTGATGGTTTAAAATAATAACCTGCGGAAGTCCACTTATCCGTATAATGATTTCCCTTGGAATCAAAATACAGCCAGCCAAGGAATTTGCCACTGGTGCTGACAAGTTTCTGCCAGCCATGTTTCTCAACAACACGACCCGGAGTACTTCCAAAGTAATAGTAATGATCGCCTGCTTTTGCCCATCTCTTTGTCCAGGTTGCCCGCTTTCCGTTTGAGCCAAAATAATATCTGAAATTGCCGTATTTTACAAGTTTATTTCTATAAATCTGGCCGTTACTGTCGGTACAGTAATATGCACCATTCTGAGCCTTCTTCATCACTGATTTCAGAACATATCCATTGGCATCCAGCAAGTAAGCTCCGGTTCCTTTCTCCGGGATAGCTGTGGCAACTACGCCACGCTTATAATATTTACCGATGTCTGCCGGAACATTTCCCTTTTTAAAATACAGCCAGCGCTCTCCCTTAGTGGTATCTGAACGAAGCCATCCATTGTGGAACATTTTTCCGGGAATGTCGCTGCTTGCAGGATCAAAATAATACAGGTTTGATTCGCCGTTAACTGTGAGGGTGATCTCTCCTGTCTGTGGCTTACCTTCAGAATCAAGGCAGTAATAATCCTCATTGATCTTGAAATATCCGGTATATGTACCTGCTGCTTTTGCTTTCGCTTCAAGCTGTGCAATTGTCTCCAGATTACCATTCTCATCGTAGTACTGGAAATATGTTCCTGTCCATTTCCATACACTCTTCTCCTGCTGGCCTACTGTAGATGTATATGGAGTTATCGCTTCTCCTTCACATCCGGTATAAACAACAGCCTCATCTGCAGTTGTAAAATAGGACTGATTTGCCTGGGCTTCTGTTTCTTCCCCTGTGGCATCTTCTCCTGCTGACTGAGCTGCATCTGATGTCGGTTCTTCATCAGCTGAAGATTTTTCTTTTACCTCAGCCTGTCCAGTTACAAGGATTCCCTCTTCATCAAACAGATAATATCCTGTATGGGTTTCCCCTTTATACTCTGTGCTGATCTTTACAATTCCGTCTGCCACTGTATAAAATTCTTCATTTGTTACAGACACTGTATCCGTTGCTGCTGGTGTTTCCATTGCTGTAACCTCTGCTGTCACAGCTGTTGTATCTGTTTCAGCCACTGCTGTTTCAGATGATTCTGTCTGATCTCCTGAGAATCCGTCAGTCTCAGACAGCATCTCCTCATCGGGTAGTGCTGCTGTTGCTGCTTTCTGATCATCTGTATTTGCTGTATCCTGATTTTTTGCAGGTTTGCGCAGTTTAAAGCCATTCTCTGTGCTTACCCAGTCCTCAGCTTTCACTACAGCGGCTCCAACGGCATCCGTAGCATCTGCTGTTGACGGCGTCTCGTCCGGCAATGCAGCAGCCGTATCCGTTCCCGCTGTAAATGCGTCGTCTGTCTGTTCCTGTGATGGTACTGCTGTCCCATCATCTCCATCTGAAAAAGCGTCTGCTTCTGTTTCAGAAGTTTCTTCTGTAACATTTACTTCTTCTGCATCTGTCTGTGTGGCAACAGCCGGAGCTGTATCAGGTGAAGTAAATGCAGCAGCACCTGCTTCACTGACAGTTGCCATTGTCATAATAAGACTCAATGTAACCGCAACTAATCTTCTTTTCACAATAAGTTCCTCCTCTTTTATTCATGTTACTTTATGGTTACTGTTCACTCTGTTTGTGCACAGCAGCTTTCTACTCGCCAAGGCCGCTATCAATAGCAGTAACAAGATGATCCAGGGCTTCCTGTTCATCAACACCTTCACAGGTAAGTTCTATCTCATTTCCGCATTTTACGCATGCACCAAGTACACTCAGTACACTCTTTGCATTTGCCATGCCCCCATCGTAGACAAATGTTATCTGTGACTGGTATTTCATTGCCTCATTGCACAAAATCCCCGCAGGTCTCAGATGAAGACCTGTGGGATTTTTAACTGTCACTTTTTTACTGACCATTTCACTGTTCCTCTTATATTGTTACTACCCCTTCTGTAAGTGGAGAATTCTTTTATTCCTTGTTTTCCTTACTGTCATCAACAGCAGTCCCTGATGAAATCACTACTTCCGTAGTCACATCTTCCACTGTCTCATAACCATCCGGCAAGACTATCTCAACCGGGACTTCATAACTTCCTTCTTTTTTGCCATCCAGATCTATAGATGCCTTAATGTCTTTGTCATTATTCAGATCATCCAGATCTTTGTTATCTGATTTGATTCTCACTTCTATCTGCGCAGTCTCAAATGTTACCTGCAGATCTTTCGGTTTATTCTTAGTCGGAAATTCAAACTCTCTGCTTCCGGCCGGAAGAATACTTACAGTTACCCATACATCTTCACTGGAGTCACTGGTAAGTTTCACATTGTCCGGCAGAAGATTCGTAAGACTGATTTTTTTCTCCACATCTTCGGATTCACCGGAAATATCAATACTGTCTTCCGGTATAGTGATCACATTATTATTATCCGCAAGACTTTCAAGACCTTCTGCACTGCCTGCTACACTGATCGTATCCGGCACTGTTCTCACAGCCCCAACCTGATATCCTTCAGCCGGTGTCCCTACATAATCTGCAGATATCTGCACTCCCTGACGGATTTTCCATAATTTTGCAGTCACTGTTACTTTTGCATTATTCTCAATCCGCAATGAATTCATTTCAGAATCGGTAAGTACCTCCTGATTCTTATCAATGATCGTAAGGTTTACATCCTGTGTAAAATCCTCTGTATTCCCATCCAGTTCAATGGAAGCATTTACCTTATCTATTTTATTGATCAGCGTCTTCGGGCCTGTAATCCTTACTTTCTCCGGACTGGCAGTCAGACTTCCTACTTCATAATCTTTGCCCGGTTTCGTATCACCTCTGCTGACATTTACCACAAACTCCTGTGTCTCTTTTTCATCAAGATTTACACTGAGATTCTGAGGAGTAACTTTGATATCACTGGGAGATACCCCCGGTACAGAACAGGTAACGGTAATAGGAACCATAACCGGATTTGTATCCAGGCTTACCGCCTGCTGAAGATCAGCTACCGCAGAGATGTCTGTGACTTTGATCTTGTCTCTGATCTTCTTGGTTGCAGTGATCGCAACTTTTATGGAATCCTGGTTCTGTTCCGGCATACACATCTTACCGATGGTATCTGAAGATTCCACATATTCCTTGTTGATCAGTTCCACATCATTGAGCGTATAGTAATTGGTTCCTGTCGGATTATCTATGTTTACAACGATCAGCCATAGCACAACAGCTATTGCGACAGACATGATTTTCAGAGGTATATTATCTGTTATTTTTCGCTTCTTCATGCTTCACTCTTCCTTTCAGTAAATGGCGAAGTTTGCTGTTGTCTACAACCTGCTTATTCTGCGCTCTGACCAGGATTTCTCTGAGTTTTGCACTGTTTACACCTCTGGTCAGCTTTCCTCCCTGCGCTACAGATACCTGACCGGTTTCCTCTGATACAATGATCGTAACAGAATCTGTCTGCTCACTGATCCCCACACCTGCCCTGTGCCGCGTTCCAAGCTGTTTGCTCAGTTCCATATTATCAGACAGTGGAAGATAGCATGTTGCAGCCACAATCCTGTTCTCTCTTACAATAACAGCTCCGTCATGAAGTGGTGTGTTATGTTCAAATATATTGATCAGAAGCTGGCTGGTAAGGATTGCATCCAGATTAATACCTGTTCTTATATAATCGGTCAGCAGCTCATTCTGCTCAATTACGATCAGTGCTCCGGTCTTAACTTCTCCCATATCAAAACATGCTTTGACCAGCTCACTGATGGTTTTATCCGTAAATCTTTCCTTCACCTCTTTACCTGCATCAAAAGGTATCAGTGAAGCCATGATCCGCTTTTGTCCAAGCTGTTCCAGAACTTTTCTGAGCTCCGGCTGAAAAATAACGATCACACCTACGATCAGTGTACTTGCCAGATTTGAAAAAATCCACAGAATCGTATTCATCCTGAAAATATACGCGATCAGAATGAAGAGGAGAACGACCAGTATTCCTTTCAGAAGTGTATATGCATGAGTATATTTGATCCATACCATGAACTGATATACAAAAAAAGCGATCAGTGCAATCTGTATGATATCTATAATCCCAATCTTAGGAAATGCCAGTCTTGATAATGTCTCTATCAAATTTCCTGAAAAATCCTGCATATGGCTCTCCTTTCCTTATCATTTTTATATATCTTATCGTTGAAAATGTTTTCAGTGGATTTTGTGTTACTGTTCACTCCGTTCACAGTAACGATTTTGTCTCATCGTTACCGGAAACTGCTTTTTACAGATTTTTTAATGATTCTTCCAGTTTCTTCTCAAAATCCACGCTGTCAATATCTTTCTTTCTCTCTACAGGTGCTGCAGCCTCATCTGTCGTCACTGCTTTCTCATCACCATGAAAAATAGGATTCGCATAAGAAACAACGTTATCCTGTGCCGGTCTTTCATCCTTTGCAGAACTTCCGTTAATCTTCTTTATACTTCTTTCAGATGTTGTGACACAGGCTTTCGGCACTGCTTTTACATAATAATAATATTCATCATCCTCATATTCCAGTCTCTCGGTACGGGTATAGTCACCACCAAATACAAAGAATTCAAGAAGTAATCCTATCACCACAGAGATCACTGTATAAATGATCAGCGTAACAACATCAATATCCAGTCTAAAATAAAATCCACCTGCAATAATCATCAGAACATACACAACTCCACCTGCAATAATGGCAATTCTCCATGCATAGTCAAAAGAGCGGGTACGTATCAGATTCACCAGCAGAATCACTGCGATAAAGGCAATCACTGTGATCCACATTCCCCAGTTCTGCACGATTCCATCTGTCAGAAGTTTTAATTTGTCAGCTATGGCAACATCCGGGTTTTCCAGAAGTTTATGCTGTACACGTATAAAACGGATAAAATAGTAAATAATCACTCCGCAGCCTGCAGGAAGTGCAGAAAACGCATTGCACAAAAGTCCGCTTCCGATAGGAAGAAGCGTCGGAACACTGAACCCAAAGGAAAGCGGTGTAAATACAAGTACTAAATTATTGTCTGAACTGAATCTCAGGAAGAGAATTGCCATAAACAGGATCAGCACAAGCATAAAACCTGCAACTTCTATCCCCAGTGCATAACCATGTGCGACCATCAGGGCAAATCCTACAAAAATCATTACACCTGAAGGAAGAATGGAACAGATCAGTGCAAGGATCAGAACAATAAATATATTATCGATCTGCTTCATATATCCCATATTGGTATTGATCCATATGAAATAAACCATTGCCAGAACGAAACGTAAGACAGGCAGGATATAAATCTCATACTGGCTGTATAAATTCTTTATTCGCTGTTTTAATTCGAGTAATGCTGTCATTTTTTATATCCTCCTGTAACTCCTCTGGCTGAAGATTTTTTATCTTCGCGACCGTAGATTTTACTTAATTGTGTAAGTTCTTCATAATAATTTTTCACACTTTTCTTTGCTTTGTGGTATTTCACCGTATATTGGATATATGTCAGGACAGAAAACAGTACCAGCACTGCCACATACCCCAGAATAACTTCCACGCCCAGTGAAACAAGGTTCATCTTATGAACATTATCTATCAGATATTCAGCAAAATATGCTGCGATACCGGCCAGAATCAGGCAATACCCAATCGTAACAAGGAAAAAATTCTTAATCATGGCAAGTCCGATATAATCACTACGGTAGTACCTGCTGACCGGAAGATATTTCTTTCCTTCCCCCTGTTCATACATGGCAAGTTTATTCATGATTTTTATCTTCTCTTCATTTAACATAAATTACTCCTTACTGTATGCTTTTCCTTTTGCTATAATCCGCTATTACTGTTCACTCTGTTCTCAGCAACAACCTGATATCATTCATATAATCATACAGATTAATTGTAACATATATCATTATGTATGAAAAGTGTTTTTTCTTATCTCCTGCCTATGCAAACCGTAAGAAAATAAACATTTCCGGCACCTTTTCTCTTCAGGCATCCGGCCATTGCATCGATCGTACTTCCTGTTGTATACACATCATCTATCACCAGGATATTCTTTCCCCTGACATCTCCGGTCACGCAGAACGCTTTTTCCAGGTTTTTTCTTCTCTGCAAAGCATTCAGTTTTTTCTGCGACTTTGTCTTTAAAACTTTCTGCACAATATTGACATCTGTGGAAATCCCGGTATAATGACCGAGTTTCTCCGCCAGATATGCAGCCTGATTAAAACCTCTCTGCCGCTCCTTCGACCTGTGTACCGGAACCGGCACGATCAGATCCGGCTTCCATTCCCGCAATTCTTTCTGTGCATATCGATACATTGCTCTGGCGTAAAAATCACCGTATTCTCTGCATCCATAGTACTTATATCTGGTAACAGATCTTCTCATTATGCCATCATAAACAAAAATACCTCTTCCCTGTTCATACATATGCCTGTGTTTCTGACAGTCTCTGCAGTATTCCCCTGTTTCTATGGGTTTTCCACATTTATAACATCTGGGATGACCAATCGGACGAAGTTCTTTCTCGCATTCCGGACAGATCATCCTTCGCTGATCTGCCAGTATTTTCTGACAGACCGGACAGCATCTCGGGTAAAAAATATCAGCAACCATGTTCAGAAAACGTTTCATTTCCATTTCCTTCCTCTATTTTACTCTTTGTTTTGCTATCCTCTGTATTTCTGTTTTTTTCATATTATCGGAATAAATTTTTTCTCTGTTATTATTCAGTCATCAGATCACAGTCTGCAATATCATTCTTCACCATCTGTATTATTATCCCCTGTAGTCTCACTCAGTTCTCTGATCCGTTCATCCAGTGCACTGTATCTCTTCTGCTGTTTTTCATTGCGTATCATCTCTGCAAAGGTCTCCTCTTTTCCCACAACCGTCACACATTTTCTTGCTCTGGTAACTGCGGTATAAAGAAGGTTCCTGTTTAAAAGCATCTGTGGTCCGGAAAGCAATGGAAGTATGACTGCCGGATACTCAGATCCCTGAGACTTGTGGATTGTAATAGCATATGCAAGTTCCAGTTCCTCCAGCTGTTTGAACGAGTACATTGCAAAACGTCCATCCTCAAATTCCACTTCTGCTGTCTCAGCAAATTCATTGATTTCCCTGAGGATTCCGGTGTCTCCGTTAAATACTCCCACGCCTTTCTCAATGACAACCCCATATCGTCCCCGGATTTCCCATTCCATCTGATAATTATTTCTGATCTGCATGACCTTGTCCCCTGTGCGGAACAGCCGGTCTCCAACCGCCCTCTCGGATTTCCCGTCTTCCGGCGGATTCAGGTATCTCTGCAGGATCTGGTTCAGCCGCTCTACTCCCAGAAGTCCCTTTCTCATAGGTGTCAGTACCTGTATCTCAAAGGGTTTGGCATCTACATAGCGCGGCAGTTTCTCCTGGATCAGCGCGATCACTACTCTTATAATGATATCTGCATCATATCTCTTCAGAAAAAAGAAATCTCTGCTCTTATTATTGATCTGAACCTGTTCTCCCTTATTTATCTTATGAGCATTTACAACAATATCACTCTCTGATGCCTGTCTGAATATCTTAGTCAGTTCCACTACAGGGAAACATCTGCTTCGGATAATATCTCTCAGCACATTGCCCGGGCCTACACTCGGAAGCTGATTCTCATCTCCTACCAGAATCAGCCTGGTTCCGGTCGTTACTGCAAGAAGCAGCGAGTGCATCAGATGAATATCCACCATGGACATCTCATCAATAATGATCACATCCGCTTCCAGAGGATTCTGCGCGTTTCTTTCAAATTTGGCAGAATGGCCATCCCGTTCCTCCTCCGGCATTCCATTTAATTCCAAAAGACGGTGAATCGTCTGCGCTTCATATCCGGTAGTTTCTGTCATTCTCTTCGCAGCACGTCCGGTAGGTGCAGCCAGTCGAAGTTCAGCACCTTCTCCCTCAAAAAAGCGGATGATCGCATTGATCGTTGTCGTTTTACCTGTACCGGGGCCTCCTGTAAGAATAAAGAGTCCATGATCCGCTGCTTCAGTGATTGCTTTCTTCTGCATTTCATCCAGAACAGTTCCTGTCTCTTTCTCGATCAGCTCAATTCTGTGCCTGACAAGCTCTTTATCCTCAGGACACACAATATTCAGTTCATTAAGCATCCTGGCAGTGTTCAGTTCCAGATAATAATACTGTGCCGGATAAACGATAGTTTCTCCGCTTTTTTCTTTCAGCACCAGCTTCCTGTCAATAACCATATCCATAAGATGTTTCTCCATATAGGATTCATCTACTCCCAGAAGTCTGGCACATCTTGTAAATAACTGTTCCCTCGGAAGATAAGTATGTCCTTCTCCCGAAGCCTGCAGAAGAGTATACAGCATTCCGCTGCGGATTCTGTAATCTGAGTCTGCGTGAATACCGACTCTGGCAGCAATCTCATCAGCAATCTTAAATCCCACACCGGAAATATCTTCCGCAAGTCTGTAAGGATTCTCCTGAAGGATCGTATAGACAGATTCCTTATATTTCTGATAAATCTTTGCGCCCAGGTTCAGGGAAATCCCATATTTCTGCAGAAAGATCATTACTTTTCGCATCTCTGCCTTCTCACTTACCTGCGCAGCGATCTCCCGGGCTTTTTTCTCACTGATCCCCTTTACCTCTGCAAGCCGCTCCGGCTCTTCTTCTACGATACGGAGTGTGTCATCTCCAAACTTCCGCACGATCCTGGCAGCCAGTGCAGCACCGATTCCCCTGATGGCGCCCGAACCCAGATAACGTTCTATTCCATATGTATCCTCCGGCATCTTCTCTGTAAAAGAACTGATCTGAAACTGTTTGCCATATACCGGATGATGGATATATACTCCGGTTGCTTCAATAGATGCCCCCTGTGTGATCGCAGGGAAACTTCCCACGCAGGTCAGCTCTTCCTCTTTTTTTGTACCTTTCAGTACCATAACTGTATATCCGTTATCTTCATTTCTGAAAATAACATGATCTATGTATCCTGTGACAGTTTCACTCATGTGCTTTTCTCCACACCTCCTGCTTCTTTGAGCCTCTGACAACGCAAAAAGGCACTGCACTGTGCAGTACCTCCTGCTTTATCCGTCAAAACGTGCCATTACCTCTGCATACTTACCGGTTCCCACTGCGACCACGCTCATTGCATCCTGCACAGTCAGTGTACTTACCCCGGTTCTCTGCTCGATCAGTGTATCCATCCCATGAAGAAGGGCACCGCCGCCTGTAAGTACGATTCCTCTGTCTACAATATCCGCAGCCAGTTCCGGCGGTGTCTTTTCCAGAATTCCATGAACAGTCTCCACAATCTGGCTTGTAGCATCCTTTAACGCCACACGTATTTCTTCTGAGGTAAGTGTCACTGTCTTCGGCAGACCGGTGATCACATTTCTCCCCTTTACTTCCATTGTTCTCGGATTTGATTCCTCTATAGCCGTACCAATCTGAATTTTGATCTTCTCTGCCATATCTTCTCCGATAAAAAGTCCATGATTCTTTCTCACATAGTTCAGTATAGCCTGATTAAAAGTGTCCCCTGCAACTTTCACAGAAGCCGAAACCACAACCCCCGCAAGAGAGATAACCGCAACATCCGAAGTTCCGGCTCCAATGTCTACGACCAGATTTCCAAAGGGCTTGGTCACATCCACCCCGGCTCCGATTGCCGCAGCTATAGGTTCCTCCACCATATAGACATCTCTGGCACCAGCCTGATAGGTTGCTTCCTCCACTGCCTTTTTCTCAATCTCTGTAATTCCACTGGGAACACAGATACTGATCCTGGGCTTGCGGAAAGCTCTTCTTCCTATTGCTCTGGATATAAAGTATTTCAACATCTTCTCTGTAACTGTATAATCAACGATCACGCCCTGTCTGATGGGACGGATGATCTCCATATCTGAAGTAATGCGCCCTTCCATCAGACGGGCTTCTTCACCGATCGCACGTATCTTCTCTGTATTTTTATCATAAACTACGATTGAAGGCTCATTTAGCACAAGCCCCTTTCCTGTAGAATAAGCCAGACTGTTCCTGGTTCCCAGGTCAATTCCAATATCACTTGTCGGCATGGAAATCCCCTTTCTGTTCTTACGTTCTCCTCATCCCCTTCAACTGATCATTACTTTTTACAGTCTCTACCGGGGACTTATCCGGTTTAGTTATAACAACTCCATAAAATAATGCGATCAAAACAGTCCAACAGGGCTTCACATCCTGATAAGCCGGATCAAAATATATTATTTACGAGAATTGCTATAAATAATCTCTTCTATTATATACAACTTCCATTTAAAAAGAAAGTCCTGCAATATGATTTCAAGATTATTTCAGATATTTCTTTACATATTTTCCGGTATAGGAAACCGGTGACTGTGCCACCTCCTCAGGAGTTCCCTGAGCAACTACGGTACCTCCTTTGTCTCCGCCCTCCGGTCCGATATCAATGATATAATCTGCGGTCTTAATCACATCCAGATTATGCTCGATCACAACTACTGTATTACCGCCCTCCGATAATCGTTTCAGAATCTCCACCAGCTTATGCACATCCGCAAAATGCAGACCTGTGGTAGGCTCATCCAGAATGTAGATAGTCTTACCTGTGCTGCGCTTGCTCAGCTCTGTGGCAAGCTTGATCCTCTGTGCCTCTCCTCCGGAAAGCTCTGTGGACGGCTGTCCCAGCCGGATATAGGAAAGTCCTACATCATAAAGAGTCTGTATCTTTCTTTTAATAGAAGGAACATTCTCAAAAAAAGTCAGTGCTTCCTCCACCGTCATATTCAGCACATAGATCGGAAGAGCACACGTCTGAACTCCAGTCACCGT
>OOAC01001798.1_pt1 | contig 13564 bp, 15 predicted proteins | sample 1671041 | NCBI WGS metagenome assembly OOAC01 (sample SAMN06348116, study PRJEB24527) | human gut metagenome | biome: human gut; feature: ankylosing spondylitis patient; material: feces | host: Homo sapiens | place: China | collected 2015-10 | reverse complement strand
GGTGGAAGCATGGGGACCGTTGGGACAGGGCGTTACCGGCGTGCTCGATGACCCTGCAATCGGCGAGATTGCCGCCCGGCACGGTAAATCTGCCGCACAGGTCATCCTGCGTTGGCACATGCAGCGCGGGCTGGTCACCATTCCCCGCTGCGACAACGATGCGTACACGGACGAGAATATCCGTATCTTCGACTTCGAGCTTTCGCCTTCCGAAATGGAGATTATTACCGGTCTGAACCGCAACCAACGTGCGTATGAACAGAACGACCCGGATAATTTCCCGTGGTAACCGATAAATCGTATCGGGGTATCAGTTGGCGGAAACAGAACTATGCGTCACACGCATTTCCTGTTGCCTGACTTGAATAATATCAGAAGTGGCAGACCATCTATCAAAGTGGTTAAATGAAAAAAGTTGAACTGATACGGACAGAAGAAAATTCATAAAGACTGTCGGTGCAGCAGCCGGAGCAACCCTGCTTTCCGGAGTCGGGATAGCGAAGGCAGCCGAATTGTTGAACGATAAAACGGATAAGAAAATGAAAATAGTAGTATTGACAGGAAGTCCGCGCCGGAACGGGAATACCAATCATTTGGCCGGACAATTCATCAAGGGTGCGGAAGAAGCCGGACACGAGGTGTACCATTTCGATTGCGCCCAGCGCAAGGTTTCTTCCTGCATCGCCTGCAACCGTTGCGGAATGAACGGTCAGTGTATATTCAACGACGATTTCGGGCAGCTTCGTCCGCACCTTGTGACCGCCGATATGGTGGTATTCGCCACGCCAATGTATTACTTCGGATTCTCTTCGCAGCTCAAAGCCGTGATAGACCGCTTCTATGCGCTCAACGGGCAGGTCAAGGGAAGCGAGAAACGGTCGGCCTTGCTGATGGCATACGCTGATACAGCTGCGGAAGAAGCCGAGCCGATGCTCTCGCATTACCATACGCTGCTCCGGTATTTAGGATGGAAAGACTGTGGAACGGTCGTGGCGGAGGGAATGTGGCCGACGGGTGCGGTGAATGACACGGAATACAGTCGACAGGCTTACGAATTAGGACGTAAATGTTTCGGGTAGTCATGCTACGGATTCATGTAACGATGCAATACGTTGGTTATAGAGCAGATATATCGAATTAAAACAAAACCAATATGATAACGCCCTTATTTATCGGCGGTCTGGGTATGCAGGAAATGCTACTGATCGCATTGGTCGTGCTGCTGTTCTTCGGTGGCAAGAAGATTCCCGAACTGATGAAAGGTCTCGGCAAGGGAGTACGTTCGTTCAAGGAAGGGATGAACAATATGGAGAAAGAGATCGAGGAGGAACCGGTGAAAAAAGAATAAGCGGATGGCGGCTGATACGGACAAACAATCTTTCTGGGAACATCTCGACGTGCTGCGGGCGGCTATCGTTAAGAGCCTGCTCGTGGCCGTCGTGTTCGGCGTGGCAGCATTCTGCTTCAAAGAAGAGCTGTTCGCAGTCATCCTCGCGCCCAAAGATGCAGACTTCATTACCTACCGCCTGCTCTATTCGCTCGGCGGTCTGGTGACGGAATCCGGTGCGCCGGATTTTCTCGTGAAGCTCATCAACACGGGACTGGCTGGGCAGTTCATCATCCACATGAAAGCCGCACTATGTGCAGGTGTTCTCTGTGCATCGCCATACATCCTCTACCAGTTGTTTCGCTTCGTATCGCCTGCTTTATATGTTAATGAGCGGAAATATGTGGTGCAGGTGGTCGGAGGCGGCTATGCTATGTTCGCCTTGGGTGTGGCGGTCAGCTACTTTCTGATTTTCCCGCTGACGTTCCGTTTCTTGGGAACCTATCAGGTCAGCGGTGAAGTGGAAAACATGATTGCCTTGCAATCCTACATTTCCACGCTGATGACCATGTCGTTGGCAATGGGGCTTGTTTTTGAGATACCAATTCTATCGTGGCTGTTCGCCAAACTGGGATTCCTGTCGGCCGATTTTATGCGCAAATACCGCAAACACGCCATCGTGGTTATTCTTGTGGTGGCAGCTATTATTACGCCGACTTCAGATGTATTTACGCTTTCGCTCGTGAGTCTTCCGATATGGATATTATATGAAACGAGTATTCTACTCGTGAGTAAGATTCATAATTAGTGCTATCATGTGGTTAAAATTAAAAATATCTTTCGGTTATGCCGTCTTGGCCTGCTGTTGGCATTCATCGTCTATCAGTTCCGTCAGGAGCAGATGCAAAGACACACGCTGCGCAAGGAGGAGAAGGAGCTGGTGGCGATACACCGCCTGGCTGAAAAGAGCTACATCGGTCTATTGGACCTCTCCACCCATGCCGAGATTGCCGTCATATGGAATGATGACGACCTGAGGGAATACAGCCGCAAACGCCGTGGGGTTTGTGACAGCCTGCAGCTTCTGAAGGAATATGTCCATACCCCGTTACAGAAAAGCCATATCGATTCGTTATGTCTCCTTCTTTGGAACAAGGAACTCCTTCTTGCCAAGGCGATGCATACCTTCAATGAGCTGCAAGGTATAGGTGACATTGTGCAGGAAAGCATCCCGGCCATTGTATCGACAGCCCGGAAACAGGCTGCGCGGCAAAAGGAAAATACGGTTTCTCCGGGAACCGGTGAGAGAGATACTCCCAAAAAGAAAAGAAGCATTTGGGATATCTTCCGTAGAAAAGAAAACAAATCCGCTTACCTGCAACAGAGGGAAGAGACCGAACGTAAACGGCAGTCATTATCCGCCACCCCTCCAACCGGGACGACAACACGCATGCTCCGCTCCCTGAATGAGAGGGTCGCCCTGGAACAGGCCGAAAGGCAGGCCCGGCTACTGGCACAGATGGACAGCCTGTACACCGGCAGTGTGGAGCTGAACGGGAGGATGAACAATATGGTCTCCGAATTTGAGCGGGAGAACAACGAGCGTTTTACCGCACGCTACAAGGCCTTTGTCCTTGAACGTGACAACTCCTACTATATGGTAGTCGGCCTCGCCCTGTCCGTCTCCCTGCTGGCGATCATGCTGTATACCATCATCCACCGGGATCTGAACCGTCGTCTCCGGTACGAAAGGGAGCTTGAACAGTCCGACAGGAGGAATCGGGAACTGCTCCGCTCACGCAAGGAATTGATGGCCTCGGTGGCCCACGACCTGCGCGCCCCGCTGGCGGCCGTCAAAGGCTGCGCGGAGCTGTTGCCCTCGGAAAGCGACGTCAGCCGCAGGACCGGCTATCTGGACAACATCCTGCACTCGTCCGATTACATGCTCGGCCTGGTAAACACGCTGATGGAATACCACCGGATGGATGAAGGCGGGGTCCGTTCCAATGACACGCTCTTCAGCCTGAAAGTCCTGTTCGAGGAAATAGCGGACGGCCATCGGCTTGCCGCCAGGCAGAAGAACCTAATGTTCACCGTATCCTTCTCCGGTCTGGACACCATCGTCTGCTGTGACGGCTCGCATATCCGGCAAATAGCCGACAACCTGCTGTCCAACGCCCTGAAGTTTACGCCCCACGGGGAGGTGCGCCTTGAGGCGGAATACCTGTATGGGGAACTTTGCATCTCTGTCCGGGATACCGGCGTGGGAATAAGTGCAGAAGAGAAAGAACGGATATTCGGGGCGTTCGAAAGGCTGGACAACGCGCGTGGCATTCCAGGGTTCGGACTGGGGCTGGCGATCACGGCCCGGCTCGTGTCTGAAATGCGGGGCCGTGTGGAGGTAAAGAGCGTCCCCGGTGAAGGCAGCCGCTTCTCCGTTTTCCTTCCCGTGCCATCGGCCGGACAGTCCGCCCCTCTGGAAGAGAAGGTGTTTCCGGCCTGTGAACCGCCCGGCGGCATCCGTGTGCTGGTCATGGATGACGACCGCATCCAGCTGGAGATCACCCGGGAGATGCTCTCTCGCAGCCGGATTCACTGTGACTGCTGCACGGATGTCCGGGAACTGATGGACTGCCTGAAAAGGCAGGAGTATGATCTTCTGCTGACCGACATACAAATGCCCGGTGCGGACGGCTTCTCGGTCCTTGAATTGCTGAGGGACTCGAACATCCCCCGGGCGAGGGAGATTCCGGCCATAGCCGTCACGGCACATTCCGGTAGGGAAGAGGAATATCTCTCCGCAGGTTTCGCCGGATGTATCCATAAGCCTTTCTCTGCAGAAAGGCTGGTAACCGCCATCATGGGGGCATAAAAGGGAATGGGAAAGAGTGGAGGCCGGACTTCTCCCTCCTGCTTGCCGGAGAGGACAACCGGCAGGAAATGCTGGGGCTGTTTGTCAGTGAGAGCCGCAAGGACATTGACAGGCTGTCAGCCGCCGTGAAAGAAAAGGACAGCCGGGAAATCATTTCCATCCTCCACAGGAACCTGCCGTTGTGGGAGACGGTACGTCTGGACTATCCGGTGGCGGTTCTGAGAGTGCTGGTCAAATCCGACGCGGGCCAATGGGAGGATGAGGAATATGTGAAAATAGAAAAAATAATCGGTGCCGTCAGGGAACTGATATCCTATGCGGAACTGATGCGGAAAGAGAGACAGGAATGAAAACGATACTTATTTTGGAAGATGACGTGATTTTTAGCCGCAGCATCGGCAACTGGCTGAATAAGAAGGGGATGGCGACCGAACATGCTACGACGCTGTCAGCTGCCCGCAAGGCCCTTTCCGCAAGGGAATTCGACCTTGTCCTTGCAGATCTCCGCCTGCCGGACGGGAACAGCACCTCCCTGCTGGAATGGATGAACGAGAGGTTCTACGCCACCCCGTTCCTTATCATGACCAACTACGGGCAGGTGGAGAACGCGGTGGAAGCCATGCAGCTGGGGGCGGCCAACTACCTGTGCAAGCCCGTCCAGCCGGACAAGTTGCTGGAAGCTATCGGAAAGATATTCAGCCGTTCTCGGAATGACGGGAGTGAGTTCTACCGCGGGGAGAGTGCCAAAGAGCGGGAAATGTACCGGTTAGTGGGGCTGGTGGCACGTTCCGACATTTCCGTGCTCATTCGAGGAGCCTCCGGTACGGGAAAGGAGCATATCGCCCGCGAACTGCATGAACAAAGCCACCGTAGGAACAAGCCTTTTGTCCCGGTGGACTGCGGAACCATTACCGGCGATCTTGCCAAATCTGAATTTTTTGGGCACCGCAAGGGGACGTTCACCGGAGCCTACGGTGACAGGTGCGGACTGTTCCAGACGGCTGATAGGGGTACGCTGTTCTTGGATGAGATCGGCAACCTTTCCCCCGAGACACAGATACTCCTGTTGCGTGCCCTACAGGAAAGACGCTACAAGCCCGTCGGCTCTACCCGGGAATACGCCTTTGATGTCCGTCTGGTAGCCGCCACGAATGAAAACCTGGAGAGGGCGATATCCGAAGGGCGTTTCCGGGAGGACCTGTTCCATCGCCTGAACGAGTTCACCATCAATGTCCCCCCTCTCTCGGAATGCGGGGAGGACATACTTCCGTTAGCGGAGTTCTTTATGAGGCATTTTTCTGAAAAGCACCGTAAGCCCATACGCGGTTTCAACAGTCTGGCTGCGGTTTCATTACAAAAATATCCCTGGCCCGGCAACATACGCGAACTGAAAAACTGCATCCAACGTGCTGTCCTGCTCTCTGCAGACGGATGGATCTCACTGGAGGGGCTGAATCTGGACCTCACTGTTGGACGGGAGGAAACCGCTTCTCTCTCAGAAGAGGAGAAAGAAAAACGGCTGCTTCTCAAGACCCTTGAAGAGGCAGAGGGCAACCGTGCCCGTACGGCCAGGATGCTCGGTATCAGCCGGACCTCCTTGTACGAGAAATTAAAAAAATACCGGATTATATGAGCGGGCCAGCATTCTTCCAAAAGGAGGAAGTGAAATCAGATACTCTCTTTAAGGTTGATTGTAAGTCAATTAAAAATAGAAAATGATTGTTTTTTTAGACAATAAAGTGTATATTTGCATTGAAAGAATCGTTCTTTGACTGGTGCAAAGGAAAACAGAATATTGTAATTTGCTCGTTTCTAAATCGTTACCTACTTAGTGATAAGTAGAGTATAATTGTTTAATATTCAACTATATAGAGAATGTACAATGTTTTGCCACATGCGTGCTCAGTGGTTTATTGATACCGCATATGTCAGCGATCTCTTTCAAATAACTGTTCATCCGCTGGTTACTGGGTACCGGCAAGACCACTCCTTTTTTCAGGCATTCCGGATGTGTCTTGTACTTCTCCAAAATCATCCGTGGAATGTCCAACAGTGGAATGTCACACATGTTGTCCGTCTTTTCCCGGGCTTTTCTTATCCAGTACTCGCCATTGACATCCTTTATTATGTGTTCATATCGCAAGTGCTGTACATCGGTAAAGGCCAGCCCGGTCAGCGCACAAAACACGAATATGTCCCTGACCGTTTGCAGGCGGGGAATGGTGAATTCCTTTTTCAGAAGTATGTTCAATTCCTCTTCCGTAAGGAACGCCCGGTTCGTTTTTGTTTGTTTAAAATGAATCTCCAGAAAAGGATCGTCCGTTATCCATTTGTTCACAAGCGCCACTTTTATTATCTTCTTGAAGTTTTTCAGATATTTTACCGTGGCATTCTGGGCACATGATTTTTCTGTTTTTACATAGTGCTCAAACCGGGCGATGAACTCATGGTTTATCTCTTTCAAAGGTATATCGTTCATCCTGTATTCCTTTTGCAGCAGTTCACCCAGATACCTCGCGGTCCGTTCATAGCGCAGGACAGTCCCGGCGACATAAACCTTGCCCATCAACTCCCTGTACTTTCGGTTATGTTCCTGGAAAACCTCCAGCAGCATCTTCGGAGAGTCTCCCTCCCCGTAATAACGTCTTTTTAAGACATCGGCCGTGATCGGCTTCCCGTCCTGCTCCAGTTCCCTGTGGATCTGTAAAACTTTCATACGGACCGTATCCAGATAATGGTTCAATTCCATAGATTTCCTTTCCTTACCTATGGCACATTCCTTTTGAGAATTCCACTTGGAAATGTCCACGCTTCTTTTAATCTGTATCTCGGCCCGTTGCCCGTTAACCGTTATACGCATACAAATGGGTGCCTCTCCGTTTTTTAGGAGTTTAGACTTCTTGATGAGGAAAAGAATCGTAAAGTAGTTTCTCTGCATAGCCATACTCAAAAAAATGATGTTACAAAATTAATTTTTATGAGTCGGTTTCGAACCACGCAAAATTCGGAAAATCAATGAAATATGATCTAATTCGGTGGACTTTTTCAGGTAGATGTCAAGTCCACCTATTTCACCTGTGATCATCACTGTTTTTTGCGGTGAAATGCAGTATTTGGAGAAAATAAAAATCCCTGATAATGATTGATTATCAGGGATTTGCTTGATTTTTCTTTTGTTTTCAGTGATCCGCCTGGGGTTCGAACCCAGGACCCCATCCTTAAAAGGGATGTGCTCTACCTGCTGAGCTAGCGAATCATTCTGTGTGTTACTTCTGTAATGCAAAGATAGTGATTAATTTTTTATTGTGCAAGTATTGATTGTGTTTTTATTTGCTTTTCATTCGGAAAAACATATATATTATAGCAGATTATAGTTGATAATCAATACATTCAAAAAATAGCTTTTTAGAAAATCTAAATAATATTGATTATCATTTTTCGGATTTATGTAAATCGTTGTCGTTCCATAGTATTGCAATAGCATTTATCTTTATTGATTACCACAACAGGAAGTAAACCTTTTTCTCGATCATAAATGCGTTGTGACGTTTTCATTACCATATAACGATGATAGCTGTCTACAATTTCATATAGATCTTTTTCTTCAATGTGATAACAAACGCATGGTATAACCATCTTCCCAAATGGAAAGTTCCAATAATTTCATTTCCGGTGGTGCCACAATATTAGGATTATAACTGTTGGCTACCATTTTGTCTATCAGTATAGCTTTAACTGTGTATTGCGTGGTGGACTTTGTCATCAGCTATCACATTGTGATAAAGATCATAGTTTATCCCCATCGGTAATGCATCCACACGGGTTACACGATCATTCATTTGAACTTCATCCAGATTGAAATTCTTATGAAGGACGCGTTCTGTCGCACTGATGAAATGACGTATATAATCGTGAATGTGGAAAGCGACAAAGTCAGCTCTCAAAAGTCCATTCTGGATCTCGACCCTTTCGGGCAGAATCCGGAAAAGTTCATGTGAAGGAAACGGAATATGTTGGAAATACCCGATATGAAGGTTGGGAAACTTCTCACGGAGCATGCCTGGCAACAGCATTAACTGATAGTCCTGTATCCAAACTCAATCATTAGGCTCAACTATTCGAGATATCTCTTCACAAAAAACAGCATTGACTTCCCTATATGATTCCCAAAAGTTTTTTTATATAACGTATATGCAAAAAAGTAATGACAGAGGGGCCATAGGGTACTGTTGCTATATCCTTACGTAGTAATTTTTATACTGTTCGTCGGATAAGAATACCGGATGATAATTATTTTTTTCCAATTGACAGCAAATGTCATCTTTTTCCGTCTTTTGTTCCACGCAGACGCCAGGCCAACCGATCCAATGTTTTCACAATCAACGTCCAATGACTTCAAACCTGTAGCCCCCCCTTCGCTCCGTGAAAAAACGAATTTTCCATCGGAGGAACATGTAATTTTTACAGGCAATCTATTCGAAACGATAAATAATCTCATATTTGATATAATATATATTAAAATAGGGCAAGATTCATGTTGATTTATGTTTATTTGATAGCTAGATATTTACTAAAGAATAAGCCTGAGATACATTTTTCCAAATGAAAATATTTTCCCAAAATGAAAATTTTTGATGAACAAAGAATTGAGCAAGAAAATTTCTTTCTTGTTAATTCACGAGATTTTAATCGGGTGTCTTGTCTTTCCAAAAATAGAGAAAGCATACCAGAATGAAAAAAACTTTTTCGTTTTGGTATGCTTTCTAAAACTTTCAATTTAGAATTAATATTTTAAAATCGGTTGATATATAGTGTTTTATGTTTGTTGTCGTTTAATTGGTCTGATTTTGGCATTACCCTTATTAGTTAGATTTCCGAAGAAAATATCATTAATATTCATATTCGGTTGTCAGCTATAAGAAACAATGTAAAACGACAAAGAAATAAAATGGTATTTTTTATTTATCAGTTAGGCTCGCTTGCCTCTGTATGGGCAATCAGCAATTTAATAAAAAAAGATGTTCCTCAAAGGATCAAAAACAGGATTATCATTCTGTTACTAGTAACAAGCTGGATTGGCGTTTTGGGGTATTTTTTCATTCTGAAAAATAGGATTGAAAAATGGTGGCCTCGCAAGAAATACTTGGTCGCCCATAAATGGACATAAGTTTCATGTTATATATTATTGCAATTAAAATTGTTTTATGTGTACCAAAATCTTTTTCTCCATTCATTCTGTAAAGATTTCCAATGTTTTTTTCTTTTTGAGCCGTGGATATAATTTATTCATGGCTCATTTTAAAGACTTGGTTCTAAAAAACAGGATACAAATGGGAAAGAATATGCGGATGAATTTTTTTAAGCAACGGATAACGATAGTATTACTGTTGGTGGTTGGCGTATATATATATAGTAGTATCAATGAATTCTATTTCTTTGAAAAAGATTATTATGAATATCTGCTGAATACTTTTGCCGGAATCACTCTTTTGACAGGGATCGCCTATTTGTGTTATCCCAAAAAGAAGGCAAACCTAAAAAATGAATTGGTACTGAATGAATACAAGCTGGAATATGAAACGGAGTCAACCGAATCACAATATTTTATTTCTGATGCAGATGCTTGGAATACATTAAGAAAACAATTGGCAACAACAGCTCGGGGATGTGCTGTTTTATATATCAAAGAGAATTGCGAATTGCCTATAATCAATAACACGGTTTTAGCTAAAAAGAGAAATTTCGATTGTTGGAAACCTGTCTGCGCTGGACAGATATCCAAGGATTTTGGCGAAATTTAAAATGATCATAAAAATTATATGGGAAAAATCTTAATCATCGATGACGAAAAACAGATGCTGGCATTATTGTCCCGTATTCTTGAGCTAGAAGGTTATGAGGTATATCGAGCGGCAACTTGTAAAGCTGGTTTAAGATAATTACAGGTTAATACCCCGGAGGTTGTTCTTCGCGATGTCTGTTTGCCGGATGGTAATGGCATCGAACTTATAGACCGGATGAAAAACATATCTCCCTCGGCGGAGATTATTCTTTTAACTGCTCATGGAAAGATTGAAGACAGTGTCTCGGCGATAAAAAGCAGTGCCTTTGATTACTTGGTAAAAGGTGATGACAATAACAGGATCTTTTCTCTTATCGCAAAAGAGATGGAGAAAGCATCCGAAGCATTTATTGTAGATATAACTACCGAAAAACAATCACACTTAAAAAAATAATCGGTAAATCTCCGGCAATATTAGAGGCCGTTTCATTAGCCCAAAAAGTGGCAAAAACGGATGCGTCTGTATTGCAGACAGGTGAAACCGGAACAAGAAAATATGTTTTCGCACGTCTGATCCATAATGATAGCCAGCGAAGTGGGTAGACTTTTGTCGCTATAAATTGTTCTTCTTTCAGTAAAGATTTACTCGAAAGTGAAATATTCGGACACACGGCAGGTTTTTTTGCCGGGGCAATTACGGAAACAAAAGGACTTTTTGAGGAAGCAAATGGTGGTACTATATTTTTAGATGAGATAGGAGAAATGGATATTTCTTTGCAGACCCGGTTGCTGCGTGTTCTTGAGACCGGGCAATTTATGAAAATTGGTAGTACTTACTCTAATACATGTCGATGTCCGAGTTATAGTAGCAACAAATCGCGATTTGGAACAAGAAATAGTTAATGGAAATTTTAGAGAAGATTTATTTAACCGTTTATCTTCTTTCCATATCCATCTTCCTCCATTATGGGAATGGCGGGAAGATATTTTTTTGTAAGAGAATTCGTATCTTCTTTTTCAAAAAAATAAGGAGGGAAAAGCTTCTGATATCAGAAAAATACATGGTAGCCATAAAACGATACCCATGGAAAGGAAATGTCAGGGAGTTAAAGAATACGGTAAAAAGATGTTTAGTTGTTACGGAGGGGGAAATACTGGACTATCAATCTCTGCCGTTGCAGATGCTGGAATTATCTGAAAATACGGGGAATAATATTGGATTGGACCTAGCCAGCGTTGAAAAGCACCACATTCAGAAAGTCCTCCAACATACCAACGGATACAAACCTGAAGCTGCTCGTCTTCTAGGGATAGGGTTAACCACGCTTTATAGGAAGATGGAAACCTATGGACTATAATGTGAAGCACTTTGTTCTTGTATACCTGACAGGCTGCCTGTTTAGGAAGCTTGTCTTTCTATGTACCTTTTCAAAATGAAAAAGCAAAACCAATATCCTCCATACTAACTCTTTCATATCATCTTTCTGGTTTCTCATAGGTATTTTATTTTTCAAAGGTCATGGCTGAGGAGGGAAAAACGGATGTTTACCCGATAGGAAACAAGTAGGCATCGGATGGCGAACGGATACCTACCCGTTCAGGAAAATGTCGGCATATTATTCCTGGAGGATCAGTCTTTCTCGTTTTTTCAAGTACCTTTTAATTACAGACTTTATATCAAAAGGAAAAGACTCCAGAAGCCTGAAATGTGAAAATAACTCTTTTAAAGACTGGTAAGGCAAACAATATGCGATTATCCTAAAATGGAAATATTTTTTTCATTTTGAAAAGGATTTAGTATGTTGCATAACAAGAATGATTTTGACTATATGTCTAATAAATAGATAATTACGCATGAATTAAAACTTTTGGCACGACTTTAGCATATAAGAAAACGAAAAAATAAATGGTATTAACAATTTAATAAAAAGAAGTATGGAAGATACGTTATCGTTTTTGTTCTTGTGTGCTACCGGTGTAGCATGCTATTGGTTTTTCTTCAAGTGTGTGGACTGGTTTGAGAAAATTTAATATGAGAAAGGAGAATTAAATTATGTTTTTAGCACTGTTTATACTTTGTGTAGTGATTTTCGGGTATTTGATGTATGTCCTGATTAAGCCCGAAAAGTTTTAGTGGTAATTAGTTTTTAAAGTAAACGCAGCAAGAAAAAGCAAGGTTGATGATAATACAGCAAGAATGCAGTCTATTAAGCAGTTAGGTGTTTAACTCATAATACTGCATAAGCTGAAAAAGGAGATCCGCTAAAAACTGCGAAAGACTTCAGTTCCCATATCGTTACTGATATAACAGGAACAAGAAACGGCACAACAGGTTCTATTTCAGTAATTTGCACAGTTTTTCATACCTGAGGACAACTCGCTTGATATTAACTTTGTAACGATCAAAAAAGTATGAAAACGAGTATGAGCAGATCGACTTTCAAAATCCTCTTCTACGTGAAGAAGGGCAGCGAGAGAGCCAACGGCTATCTCCCCCTGATGTGCCGTCTTACGGTGGACGGCGAAATCAAGCAGTTCAGCTGCAAGCTGGACGTACCCCCGAAACTTTGGGACGTGAAAACGGCACGTGCCACGGGCAAGAGCGCCGAGGCGCAGAAAATCAATGCGGCGGTTGACCGGATACGTGTGGACGTGAACCGCCGTTACCAGGAACTGATGCAGTCCGACGGCTATGTCACCGCCGCCAGGCTGAGGGACGCCTGCCTCGGGCTGGGCGTGAAACGCGAGACGCTGCTGAAGCTCTTCGAGCAGCACAATGAGGAGTTCATCAAGAAAGTGGGACATAGCCGCGTGCAGGGAACATACAACCGCTACCGTACCATATACAGGCACCTTTGCGAGTTCGTCCCGAAAGTGTACCGCCGTGACGACATCCCCCTGAAGGAACTCAACCTGACGTTCATCAACAACTTCGAGTATTTCCTGCGTACGGAGAAGAAATGCCGCACCAATACCGTATGGGGTTACATGATCGGGCTCAAGCACGTCATCTCCATCGCCCGCAACAGCGGTGCGCTTCCCTTCAATCCCTTCGCCGGGTACATCAACTCCTTCGAGAGCGTTGACCGGGGCTACCTGACGGAGCGTGAGATACAGACGCTGATGGAGGCCCCGGTGAAAAGCGGGACCTGCGAACTGGTACGCGACCTCTTCATCTTCTCCGTGTTCACCGGACTGGCATACGCGGACGTGAAGGCACTGACGACCGACCGGCTCCAGACCTTCTTCGACGGCAACCTCTGGATCATCACCCGCCGTCGCAAGACAAACACCGAGTCCAACATCCGCCTGCTGGACGTGCCCAAGCGCATCATAGAGAAGTACAAGGGGCTGTCCAAGGACGACCATGTATTTCCGGTACCGAGCAACGGCAGATGCAACACCATATTGAAGGAACTTGGCAGGCAGTGCGGTTTCAAGATACGGTTGACCTATCATGTGGCCCGGCATACGAACGCCACCACCGTGCTGCTCTCGCACGGTGTGCCCATCGAGACCGTAAGCCGTCTTTTGGGGCATACGGATTTGAAAACCACCCAGATATATGCCCGGATAACCAACC
>OOAC01001779.1_pt1 | contig 13708 bp, 9 predicted proteins | sample 1671041 | NCBI WGS metagenome assembly OOAC01 (sample SAMN06348116, study PRJEB24527) | human gut metagenome | biome: human gut; feature: ankylosing spondylitis patient; material: feces | host: Homo sapiens | place: China | collected 2015-10 | reverse complement strand
TACCACCTAATGCCATAACTTTCGAGTCAATAATCTTAGTCCTTTGTGCATCGCGTAGTTCTTCGGCGGTATATGTGGAGTAGTAATTCACTTTAGAAATGCTGTCGTAGATAGGACTCATAAAAACATAGTCGTAAAAATGCTTTCTGTTTTTTACCTCCTCCACTGAATGGCACGAACAGCTGATGTGACCATAATAATCATGCGGCTCTTTGGGATTACGTGCATTCAGGTGGATACCCATCAGATTAAATTCTTCTTTCAAATAGAAATGTTCATGCGTGACGATACGGCGGTGATATTTATCCGGAATAAGTGTCAATAGCCGTTCCGAATACATAGCCGGAGTTTCCGGCTTCCTAAGATGTAGGACATCCAGCCCCTCTTCGAAAAGAGCAGTAATAATCTTATCTTCTTCGACGAAGAAGGTAGGGGTGGTAACTACAATTAGTTTCATTTCTTTTGTTAAAATTGGATTGCTTAGCAAAGTTACTAATTAACTATGTCAGAAACCAACCTTTATAGTGAAAATTTGTTAGATTGCCATGTCCGCAGGTCGATTGTCCATAGTTCGCCGGCTAAAACATCTCCAAAATCACAGATTATTTTCAGCACTTCCGTAGCTTCAACACTTCCTACAATGGCAGGAGTAACTCCCATCACACCTTTAGGCGGAGGAGGCATCCGTTGCATTTCTTCTTCGTCAGGATAAAGATCCCGGTAGTTCTTTTTCTGGTTTCCGTAGTTGAATACAGAAACCTGTCCTTCAAAACCGCAGATAGCACCATATACGTAAGGCTTTTTCTGCTCTATGCAGATATCGTTAATCAGGTAACGGGTGGCAAAGTTGTCACAGCCGTCGACTACTATATCATATTCCTGAATGATATGATAAGCATTTTCTTTTGTCAACCTGGTAGAGTAGGGATGTATTCTGATCTCGCTGTTGAGAGCGGAGAGCCGTTCCGCTGCACAGATAGCTTTCGGTTTACCCAATTCTTTTTCGGAATAGAGAACTTGTCGTTGCAGGTTAGTGATGCTTACCAAATCGTCATCTACCAGTCCGAGACATCCCACACCGGCGCCTGCCAGGTAGAGAGCGATGGGAGAGCCTAGCCCTCCCACACCTACAATAAGCACTTTGGCTTCCTGCAGTTTCTTCTGACCTTCTTCTCCGATTTCGGGAAGTATGATTTGTCTATCGTATCGCATCTGCCTATCTTTTAAAATCAAAAGACTGATCCCAATCCTTCCAAACCGGTTCGCGACCCAGTTTCTTCAAGTCACGTTCCACTTCAACCGCCTTTCGCTCATCACTTACGTGAAATTGTTCCAGGGTTTGAGGATAACTGTAATATCCTCCCGGTTCAGTTTTACTCTCCGCACTCATGGTTGTAACACCGAGCGTTGCCATGTGATTTCGGATTTCTGCACTTTCACGGGTGGAATAGGAGATATCTACGTCGTGGTCGAAGATTCGCATCGCGAATGTAAGTTGAGCCAGTTCCCGGTCGTTCATGACTACATTCGGTTGGAATCCGCCATTTTCAGACGGACGCATACGCGGGAAATTTACGCTGTATTTTGTTTTCCAGTAATGCTTCTGCAGATAACGCAGATGATAAGCCATCATCGTTACGTCTGTCCGCCATTCCTCCAAGCCGATCAGGACACCCATGCCAATCTTATGTACACCTGCCTGTCCCATGCGGTCGAAGCCGTCTACACGCCATTCGAATTTAGACTTCATGCCTCTCGGATGATACGTTTTGTAATTTGCTTTATGGTAAGTCTCTTGAAAACAGATCACTCCATTCAGACCATGATTAGTCAGTTCCTGATATTCTTCTGCTTTAAGGGGCATTACTTCAATTTGCAGGTTGCTGAAATAAGGTTTTGCCAAATCCAGCGCCCGGGCAATGTAGGGAACACCTGCTGCGGCAGGGTTTTCACCGGTTACGAGCAGTAGATTTTCAAAAGGAGCCAGTCGTTTGATGGCTTTGTATTCGTTGACAATCTCTTCCTCTGTCAGTATCGTTCTCTTCATCGGATTGCTGATGTGGAAACCGCAATAGACGCAGGAGTTGGTACATGAATTAGTCAGGTAGAGCGGTACGAACATGGAGATAGTCTTACCGAACCGTTCCATCGTATATTTCTGACTAAGGCGTGCCATCACTTCCAGATAAGGAGTGGCGGCAGGTGAAATCAGCGCCATAAAGTCGTTGACATCCAGATGCTCTTTTTTACCCAATGCACGGCGTACGTCGGCATCTGTTTTGGAATAGATGGCTTTTGTCGTCTCTTCCCAGGATATTTTTTCTAATTCGTCGGAGAACATTCTTATTAAATTGAGAATTAAAAATTGAAAATTGAAATGAGGGGAGGGCAGGTTCGGTCAGTGGGCTGACTTTCTGTTTCTCCCCACTCATTATTTGTTGGTTTTAGCGCTTTTCTTTAAATCGCGTGACAATCTCATTGCACAGAAATTAGGTCCGCACATCGTACAATATTCTCCATCGATATGATGTCCTGCACGGAAATAGGTCTGCGCCCGCTCCGGGTCGAGAGACAGGTCGAACTGATCTTTCCAGCGGAACTCATAGCGAGCTTTACTCAATGCGTTGTCTCGTACCTGTGCACCCGGGTGTCCTTTTGCCAGGTCAGCGGCATGAGCGGCTATCTTGTAGGTAATGACTCCTACGCGTACATCCTCTTTGTCGGGTAAGGCAAGGTGTTCTTTCGGAGTGACATAACAAAGCATAGCCGTACCCAGCCATCCGATTTGTGCGGCACCGATAGCAGAAGTGATATGGTCGTATCCGGGAGCAATATCCGTCACCAACGGGCCGAGTGTATAGAATGGGGCGTCATGGCATTTTTCAATCTGACGTTCCATGTTCTCTTTGATTTTATGCATCGGAACGTGTCCGGGGCCTTCAATAAATGCCTGAACATTCTTATCCCAGGCACGAAGCACTAATTCTCCCATGGTATCCAGTTCGGCAAACTGCGCTTCATCGTTCGCATCGTAGATAGAACCCGGACGAAGTCCGTCGCCTAAAGAAACGGCTACATCATATTGTGCCAGGATATCACAAATATCATCAAAGTGATCGTATAAGAAACTTTCCTGATCGTGTACGAGACACCATTTACTCATTATGCTTCCTCCACGGCTGACAATACCGCACAACCGCTTATCGGCAAGATGAACATTATGGCGGCGGATCCCTGCATGAATGGTGAAGTAATCTACACCTTGTTCACATTGTTCAATCAATGTATCCCGGTAGATTTCCCAGGTGAGATCTTCCACTATGCCGTTCACCTTTTCAAGTGCCAGATAAATAGGAACCGTGCCGACGGGTACGGGACAATTACGGATAATCCATTCGCGTGTTTCATGAATATTTTCTCCTGTGGAAAGATCCATCAAGGTATCGCCACCCCATTTGCAGCTCCACAATGCTTTCTCCACTTCTTCATCTATGCTTGAGGTAGTAGCCGAATTTCCGATATTCGTATTGATTTTCACAAGGAAGTTGCGTCCGATAATCATCGGTTCAGCTTCCGGGTGGTTGATATTGGCCGGTAATACAGCACGTCCTTCTGCAATCTCCTGACGGACAAATTCTGGAGTAATGTGGGTCTTAATTCCCAATTCCTCGCAATTCATGTTCTCGCGGATTGCTACATATTCCATTTCAGGGGTGATAATCCCTCTTTTGGCGTATGCCATTTGAGTGATTGCTTCTCCTTTTTTAGCGCGATAGGGCAGAGCGATGTGCTCGAAACGTAAGTGATCGAGACTTTTATCGTCCCTTCTCATTTGTCCGTATTCCGAAGTAATTTCGGGAAGTTGTTCCACATCACCACGGCCTACAATCCATTCTTCACGCATACGGGGCAGTCCTTTTTTAAGATCAATGCTCATATCTGCATCGCTGAACGGTCCGCTGGTATCATATACATATATCTCCGGGTTCGGTGTTGCTATCTTTTCTTCGCCTTCAAAGCTGACACTGGGCACTTGTTCCACTTTCCGCATCGCTACACGGATATTCGGATAAAGTTTACCGGGTAAATAGACTTTCTGCGAGCGGGGGAATTTTATTTTTTGTTCCATAGTTTATTCGTTTTTAATCAAGAAAAGCCGTTAGAGGTGAACTTGCTTCTGCCACGAAGTCGACGGCTTGTAATCCTAATCCTGCTTCGTAAGCCTGTCTTCCGGCTTCTGTAGCCGCTTTGAATGCTTTTGCCATTTCTATCGGATTTCCGGCAACGGCTATTGCGGTATTAACTAATACAGCGGAAGCTCCCAGTTCCATTGCTTCGGCAGCATGACTGGGTGCACCGATACCCGCATCTACGACTACCGGGATACCTGCCTGTTCGATAATGATTTGCAGGAATTCTTTGGTCTGCAATCCTTTATTGGTACCGATTGGTGCACCGAGCGGCATAACGGTAGCTGCGCCCGCTTCTTCCAGACGTTTGCAGAGTACAGGGTCAGCCTGGCAATAAGGCAACACGATAAAACCCAGTTTTACCAGTTCTTCCGTAGCTTTCAGTGTCTCGATAGAGTCAGGGAGCAGATAGCGTGGGTCCGGGTGAATTTCCAGTTTCAGCCAGTTTGTTCCAAAGGCTTCACGAGCCAACTGTGCTGCAAAAACAGCCTCTTCTGCATTACGTACACCGGAAGTATTGGGCAATAGCTGAATATTCGGATGAATAATATGTTTCAGCATGTCATCCTCTTTGTTGTCCATGTCGATTCGTTTCATGGCAACAGTAACCATTTCCGTGCCTGAAGCCAGAATAGCTTGTTCCATTACTTCATTGGAATTGAATTTTCCTGTTCCCAGGAAAAGACGGGAGTTAAATTCGCGTCCCGCAATTACTAACTTTTCCATTCTATATATATTATAAATTAAATTACTGATTGTACATCATTGCTTTACGCATGATTCAGGATTCTACGTGTTTCTTCTACCGGATTGTCCGCTCCGAGAATGGTTCCCGACAGGGCTATTCCATTGACTCCTGTGTGAAGTATGGCAGGAATATCCTCATAAGTGATTCCTCCAATCGCTACTACGGGGACTTCGATATTCGCCTCTTTCATCTGTGAAAGGATGGAGGAATAGCCTTCCAATCCCAGTACAGGGCTTAAATTCTTTTTAGTGGTAGTAAACCGGAAAGGACCGATGCCAAGATAATCGGCTCCGGCACGATAGTGCTGTACAACATCTTCGAATGTATTTGCAGTGCCGCCGATAATGAAAGCCTCTCCAAGAATTTGGCGGGCCTGGTCGATAGGCATATCCTTTTTGCCCAGATGCACACCGTCCACTTCCAGCTTTCGCGCCAGTTCAACGTGATCGTCCAGAACCAGGATTGCTTCGTGCTCTTTACAAAGCGGTTTCAGTTGCAGGGCTACTGCCTCCACTTCTTCGAGAGGAGCCTCTTTCATGCGTAGTTGGATCCATTTGCACCCGCCTTCGAGTGCCATACGTGCCGATTCGAGGTACGAATACCGTTCGGTCTGATGCGTGATAAATTGTAGGCTGACCATTCCCTTATCCTCCGCAAGCAGCTTTGATAATCACCAGGTTATCGTTCTCATGCAATATGAAACCCTCCCATTCGGTACGGGGAATCATTTTGTTGTTTACGGCGATAGCAATGCCTTGAACCGGAAGTTCGAGCTGTGCTGTCAGTTGTGTAAGGGTAGAGTCGGGAGTAATTTCCACCTCTTTGTTGTTCACTTGTACTTTCATTGTCCTATCAGAATAAATAAGTTGAAAGTAAATACAAAGAGCGTGCTTGAATGGAAAGGCGATAAGAAGAAACACAATCCCTACGTCAGTACTAACTGCCTCAGGTTCCTAGGGTATAATCTCAGCCCCTCATGGGGCACCCCTTTGTCTTTACGGGAGCAAAGTAAGCGAAAAAGAAACAGAAAAACACTAAATCATTCGATTTTTTTTCATTTTTCTGTTGATTCCTGTTTTTTGATAGGATGAGAAAAGACAAACCGTGCTCCGTTCTTATAATTCTTGTCAATCCAGATATCACCTCCCATATATTGGATGGTCAGTTTGCAGATAGCCAGTCCCAATCCTGTACCCTGTACGAACTCGTTCAGCTTTTCGAAACGTTGGAATACCAGCTCCTGTTTATCTTCGGGGATTCCGGTGCCGGTATCAGTTACCGAGAACAGCATACATTGCTTTTCTTCGTCCACTTCATAATCCAGCGTAATGCTTCCTCCGGCAGGAGTGAATTTCAAGGCATTGTTCAGCAGATTGATAATAATCTGCTGCAGGCGCAAGGGATCTGTGTAGAGCATGTAAGGCTCTTTAGGCATTTGCAGTTTAATGTCTACATCCATTGTCTTGTTCCGGTTGGTCAGAGTAATCATATTCTGGCAATGGTTCACCAGCTCACACCATTCATAGTTGAATTGCAGTTTTCCTGATTCCAGGCGTGATATATCCAGTACATCACTAATCAGTTGGAGCAACAGATTGGAGTTGGTCTGGACAATATCTGCGTATTCTTTCAGTTCGTTATTCTGCTCTACCGAACCGATAATCAGGCTGGAGAAACCGACAATAGCATTTAGCGGAGTACGTATCTCGTGGCTCATATTCGAAACAAAGGCACTTTTCAGTTGGTTAGCTTCTTCGGCGCGCTCTTTAGCATCACGCAATTCGACTTCAGACTCTTCCAGTTTCTTTTTATCTTCCCGTAGTTGTTTCGTAGTTCTTTCAAGGTGATTCTTCAGGATTTTAGTCCGGTAATAGTAATACAGCGAAATCATTAGACTTCCTACTAATACGAGAAATATAATCAGGATGAATTGCACTTCTGTCTTATAGGCCACAAAGAACGGGATGGGCTGATTGATTACCATTGAGTTAACAGGTAACTTCTTGTTTTCAAATCCCCATTCCTTTAGTTTCTTCGCATCAAATTTATATCTGTTGGGTAAGATATTGATACTGCTGATATCAGTTTCCTTCTGGTCTAAAAAGCGGTAGGCATATTCTCCCATGCTTTTTCCCACTCCTTCATATTGCGGGACATATCCTCCGATAGCCCAGTAACCTATTGCGGTAGAAGTCATGCTGAACATAGGCAGGAGAGGATTGGCTTTGGAAAAAGCATAAACGGAGTTATTCATATAAGTAATGCCCCGGTTGTCGATTCTCCAGATGCCAAGCAACATGACTGTGTTTCTGGGAAGATTGCGCAATTGACTGGCAGCCATATCGAGTGTATGGATGCGGCCATCGACGTAGGTGATAGACAACTGTGGGAAATGTTGCAGGTTTTTCTTGAACCATGCCAGTTCGGCAAGTCCGTTGTATGTGTTATCCGATACAAATACAAGGTGTTCTGTTTCCGGATAGAAATCCTGTATCATTTCAATATCTTTTTTAATGTCATATTCGTATGTGCTACAATATCTTACGTTATATTCCTTCATGCGTTCCATTAAGTTAATGCTTTCAGGATTATAGCTTCGGATGTCGGTCGAATCCTCCGGAATACGTATTCCGTTGCGTGATGCCATTGCACAGAAAACAGGAAGCTGCTTGTACTTTTCATCTTCGAGATGGAGGAAACTGCTCCATGCTTCACCACCCAGGAGAATAACTAATTTGGCTTTCGGATGTTTGTCCAGAATATCGGTCAATGTTTTTTTCCATTGATGCGCCTGCGTTAAGTCTGTTGCATTCATATTTTCTACCATGGTCGAATATTTTCCTCCCAATTGGGTGTAGGTCTCTATAAATGTGCTGATGTTATCGTAGGTATATTTAGTGTCAGAATTATAAGAGGTGATAAACAGGATTTCTTCCTCAGATTCTTCTGTGGTGGCAGCATTGCCAACATTGCTAAAAAAGGGGAGGAAAAGGAGTACGGCAATGGAGACAATAAATCGTATTTTTTTTCTTTTATACAGTATCATAATTGTTTGTTATGTTGTTTTATGAGTTGCAAAAATACAACTAATGCATCTGATATACAATAAAAGTCTGTTCTTTTTAATCTGTAAAAAAGGTCGCTGTGAAAAACACAACGACCTTTTCCATAAGTATAGTTTAGCTTGTAAATTTGATTACATTCTTTTTTCAACCACATCCCAGTCGATGATATCCCACAGGGCGTTTACGTGGTCGGCACGGCGGTTCTGGTAATCCAGATAATAGGAGTGTTCCCAAACGTCAAATCCAAGAAGTGGTTTCAAACCGGCACGTACTGGATTGCTGCCGTTCCCCTCTTTAGTGATTTTCAGTTTACCGTCTTTATCTACGGATAGCCAAGCCCATCCTGAACCAAACAATCCGACTGCTGCTGCATTGAATTCTTTCTTGAAGTTTTCAAAGCTGCCAAAGTCACGTTTGATGGCTTCTCCCAGTTTACCGGCCGGTTCTTTCTTCGAAGGTTTCGGGGCAAATTGCAGGAAGTACAGGTTGTGGTTCAATACTTGTCCGGCGTTATTGAATATAGCTCCATCCGGTGCGGCTGCAACGATTTCTTCTACCGTTTTACCTTCATATTCTGTTCCGGGCACGAGGCTATTCAGATTATTTACATACGTTTGTAGATGTTTTCCGTAATGGAAATCTATTGTTTGCTGACTGATTACAGGTTCCAACGCATTGTTTGCGTAAGGAAGTTTAGGCATTTCGTAAGTCATGGTCATCATAATTAAAGACATTAATATAGTATTCATAATGTTACAAGTTTTAATCGGCTTGTTATACTATAATAACAGAAGCCCTTTGCAAAATGTTCACAGCATCTTACTTTATTTGTAAATGTACTGTATGCGTTCCACTTCTTTCGGATGCTCACGGTCGGTCCGGCAGATCCATTGGCCCGTATTATCATATTCATAATAAGAATTGCTATCGATCTGGTTTCCGTATTTATCGTACAGGCAGGTCAGGCATCCCGATGTTTTCTGGTTATTGCCTAAAATCCGTTGGTAAACGATTTGTGTCAGATAACCGTATTTATCGTATTCATAAGCATCTTTTTGTGAAATAATCTGATCCGAAGAATTGGCAAAAAGCAGGTTTTGATGTTGGGATGAAATCAATCTGCCTTTATCATCATATTTGTTTGCGGTGTACGCCTGAAGTTCTCCATTCTTATTATACTCTTTGGTTTCGGTCAATAACCCCTGTTTATTATAGGAACTTATGATGACTCTTCCATCTGTATACTTGAGCGAATCACTCTCGATACTTCCGTCCGTACCGATACGGCGTGTCCGTCGGTAGAGATCCGTTTTGGTTTTCGGATTCGTTTGCACTTCAAAGATGCAGTGACCTTGCGGATCGTATAATCTGTTCGTTTGTATTTCATTGCTTGGCTGACCGTTCTTTACGGTAAGCGACAATGTAGAAATGAGCTGCCCCTTATCATCATACGAATAAGTGGTCGAGGTATTTCCCGTACTGTCATTTTCCGCAGACTTAATCAATCGTCCTCCATTATAGTATTTCACGGAAGTAGGAGTGGATATGATTGTTTGCAGAATAAACGGTGTCCGTAGTGCATTGGCCTGGTCACGAAATTCCTTGTATCTGTGTGTGCAAAGAAAATCCTGCAGCATACTCAAAGATTCGGAATTGACAATGGCAGGTTTTAAAAGCTCAAAATCAGCTTTTTCACTAAGATATTCAAGGTCGTCCAGATGAGTACGTGCTGTGGAAGTCAGGTAAGGTGATTGCTTATACTCGTCAATAATCTGCCGGATGGCTGTTGCGTTTCCTTTCTCCCGGAGGCTGTCGATTCCTTGAAACAGAAAATCATCGTATAACGCGCGAACTTCCGGAAGGAATGGACGCGTGTCTTTATCCGTGAAGAATTTCTGCATGTTGGCGTTATCAAAAAATGCCTTGAAATTCGCTGATGTCGGATTACTCTTTACAATCTGGTAAAGCCGTTTGTTTTCCGCAGTGTTGATTTGAGAGATAAATTTGCCGTTCGGATATTCCGTGATGTACGTTTGATAAATATTCAGCGTAGGTGTTTTCAGCATACCTTCCAGTAAAGCCATTTCACGGATGTCCCGTACCTTTTGCAAGATGGTAGAATCTCCCGGATAACCGCTTGACTGGATACTGTCCATCAACGTCTTGCTAAAAGGGATTTGATCTTTCGAAGCTTCCAGAATGGAGATAACAGCCAGTTCCGCTTTGTTTTGTACGTTGGAAAGTTGTATTTTCTCTTCTTCACAGATATTGGGAAAATAAGCTTTCGTTGCCCTTTCGTAGCATCCGAAATAGTTGGTGGCAGCCTGTTCGCTTTGCTCGTTCCACAATCCGTTGAGCACATCCAATAATGCCAGTTCCTCGGCATAATAGGTTTGTGTCTCGTCATCTATCTTATCACGGTTTTTCTGCCATTTGTCGGCGTCATTGTCGTTCAGATACCTTAGCAGCTTTTCCAGACGGCTCTGCTTTTGTGCCATTGCCTGTGGAATGCAGGCGACCAGAAACAAACTCAAAATAATCGATAAAAATATACTTCTTTTCATTGCTTTTTGGTGTTAGGTTAAAATAGTTAGTGATGAAAATTCATAAAAATACCTTCATTCTCGAATGAATATTATACTTTTGTATTGAGAACAAATTTGAATGCCAAGGGTTTGTTAAAAATCCACATTGTTTTTATAATGCTGTTATGAATACCAATTATATAGATGAATTGAACGAGAGTCAGTGTGCTGCAGTGACTTATAATGACGGTCCTTCGCTGGTGATAGCCGGTGCAGGTTCGGGGAAGACGCGCGTATTGACTTATAAAATCGCTTACTTGCTGGAACAGGAGAACGGCTACAATCCGTGGAATATTCTTGCACTGACCTTTACGAATAAGGCGGCGCGCGAGATGAAAGAGCGTATTGCCCGTCAGGTAGGTATGGAACGGGCACGTTATTTGTGGATGGGGACTTTCCATTCCATCTTCTCACGGATTCTTCGTGCCGAAGCAACATTTATCGGGTTCACTTCCCAGTTCACCATCTATGATACGGCTGATAGTAAGAGTTTGCTCCGTTCCATTATTAAAGAGATGGGATTGGACGAGAAAACTTATAAACCGGGAGCGGTACAAGCACGTATCTCCAATGCCAAGAATCATCTGGTCACTCCCACGGGGTATGCTGCCAATAAAGAGGCTTACGAAGGAGATATGGCTGCCAAGATGCCTGCTATCCGTGATATCTATACTCGTTATTGGGACAGATGTCGTCAGGCAGGTGCAATGGATTTCGATGATTTACTGGTGTACACCTATATTTTATTCCGTGACTTTCCGGAAGTGTTGGCACGCTACCGGGATCAGTTCCGTTATGTGCTGGTAGATGAGTATCAGGATACGAATTATGCGCAGCATAGCATTGTCCTGCAACTGACTAAAGAGAATCAACGTGTCTGTGTGGTGGGAGACGATGCGCAAAGTATCTATTCTTTCCGTGGGGCGGATATTGATAATATTCTCTATTTTACGAAAATCTACCCTAATACGAAAGTCTTTAAATTGGAACAGAATTATCGTTCCACACAAACCATTGTTTGTGCTGCCAACAGCTTGATTGAGAAGAATGAACGCCAGATACGGAAAGCCGTGTTTTCGGAGAAAGAAAAGGGGGAACCTATCGGCGTATTTCAGGCGTATAGCGATGTGGAAGAGGGAGATATTGTAGCTAATAAGATTGCAGAGCTACGACGGGAGTATCGCTACGGATATGCTGATTTTGCTATCCTGTATCGTACGAATGCACAAAGCCGTATTTTTGAAGAGGCTCTTCGGAAACGGAGTATACCTTATAAGATTTATGGAGGACTTTCGTTCTACCAGCGAAAAGAGATAAAAGATGTGATTGCTTATTTCCGTTTGGTAGTGAATCCGAATGATGAAGAAGCATTCAAGCGAATCATTAATTATCCGGCTCGTGGTATTGGAGATACGACAGTCGGGAAGATTATATCGGCGGCTACCGATCATGGTGTAAGTCTTTGGGCGGCACTCTGCGAACCATTGAGTTACGGACTGGATATAAATAAAGGAACGCATGCGAAACTGCAAGGCTTTCGTGAATTGATAGAAAGTTTCATTGTCGATCAGGCAGATAAGAACGCTTATGAAATAGGAACGGATATTATCCGTCAGTCCGGTATTATCAATGATGTTTGTCAGGACACATCCCCCGAGAATCTAAGTCGTAAGGAGAACATAGAAGAGTTGGTGAATGGTATGAATGACTTCTGCGCTTTGCGGCAGGAGGAGGGTAACCCGAATGTGTCTCTTACCGATTTCCTTTCGGAGATTGCATTGCTTACCGATCAGGATTCCGACAAGGCGGATGATGGGGAAAAGATAACGTTGATGACAGTTCATTCGGCTAAAGGATTGGAGTTTAAGAATGTATTTGTGGTCGGTCTGGAAGAAAACCTGTTTCCCAGTGGGATGGTAGGAGATTCTCCCCGGGCACTGGAAGAAGAACGTCGTTTGTTCTATGTAGCTATTACTCGTGCGGAGGAACATTGTTATCTGTCTTTTGCCAAAACCCGTTTCCGTTATGGAAGGATGGAATTTGGAAGCCCCAGTCGTTTCTTGCGTGATATCGATGTTCATTACTTGCAACTGCCGCATGAGGCAGGAGTGAGCCGGGCTGTCGATGAAGGTGCAGGACGTTTCCGTAGAGAGATTGAAGGAGGATTCACCCGTTCAGCTTCTCCGTCGCGTGCCCCTTTCGGAAGTACATCTTCCGAACAGCGTGAACGTCCGAAAGCACAGATCATTGCTCCCAGCGTACCGAGGAATTTGAAGAAAGTTAGTACTGTTAGCCCAAGTAACGGTGTACAGGCAACCTCTTCCACTTCAGCATCGATAGCAGGAGTACAGGCCGGACAGATGATAGAGCACGAACGTTTCGGATTGGGTGAAGTGATTAAAGTAGAAGGAACGGGAGACAATGCGAAAGCAACTATTCATTTTAAAAATGCGGGAGACAAACAACTATTATTACGTTTCGCTCGTTTTAAAGTGGTAGAATAAATAATAACACTAAATAGAGAGACTCATGAAGAAACAACTAACAGTAATTTTGCTTTCCGCTTTGATTTTGAGTGGATGTGCGTCGGGGCGTATGGGAAATCCGGGAGCTATCATGGCAGGTGCTTCTATCGGAGGTAGTCTGGGAAGTTCGATAGGCGGACTTATCGGAGATAATAATCGTGGCTGGAGGGGCGGATATCGCGGCTCTGCCATTGGAAATATTGTTGGCACCATTGCCGGTGCAGCGATAGGGAATGCGCTGACTGCTCCGAAACCGGACCCGATAGAGGAATATGCTTACGTTCCGGAAGTCAGACAAGGGCAGTCTCACTCTAAGTTTAAACCTCGGACACAGACTCAGCAGCAACTGACTCAGTTGAAACTGCGCAAGATTCGCTTTATTGACGATAACCGTAATCATGCGATAGACGGGGGAGAAAGCAGCAAGATCATCTTTGAAATCATGAATGAAGGACGGAATCCGGTTTATGACGTGGTTCCTATTGTAGAGACGGTCGGGAAAGTGAAACATATCGGCATTTCTCCTACTGTAATGATAGAAGAAATTCTTCCGGGTGAGGGTATCCGCTATACGGCTACAGTCTATGCCGGAAGT
>OOAC01001778.1_pt1 | contig 13708 bp, 9 predicted proteins | sample 1671041 | NCBI WGS metagenome assembly OOAC01 (sample SAMN06348116, study PRJEB24527) | human gut metagenome | biome: human gut; feature: ankylosing spondylitis patient; material: feces | host: Homo sapiens | place: China | collected 2015-10 | reverse complement strand
AGTTCTTCCTGGTCGCGTTTTTCTTCGTTGTCCATAGGGTCCTCCAAATGGGTCATCCGAGGCGCTGACGCACGGCCTCATATAATAGAATGGAAGCGGCGGCGGAGGCGTTCAGAGAGCAGATCCTTCCGGCCATGGGAATGGAGACGATGACATCGCAGTTCTTCCGGACAAGTTGGCTCATGCCCACGCCTTCATTGCCGATGACGATGGCCGCAGGGCCCTTCAGATCGGCCTTATACATGGGGATGGCCCCCTCGGCTGCGGTCCCGAAAATCCACACGCCCTTGTCCTTCAATTCCTGCATGGCTGCGTTGATGTTGCTGACTCTTGCCACCTTCATGTACTCCATGGCACCGGCAGAGGCTTTGGCGACCGTAGCGGTCAGGCCGACGCTGCGGCGCTTGGGAATAATCACACCGTGGGCCCCGGCGCATTCGGCGGACCGGAGAATGGCACCTAAGTTGTGGGGGTCGGACAGCTCGTCGCAGATGACGATCAGCGGGGCTTCTCCGCGGCTGGCGGCTTCTTCCAGAATGTCGTCAATGGAATAGTATTCGTGGGCGGCAGCCAGAGCAATCACACCCTGGTGGGACCGGGTGAAGGACATGGCGTCCAGCTTCCGGCGGTCTACAGGCACAATGACGGCGCCGGCCTCCTTGGCCTGGGCGGACAGACGCTGCAAACTTTTGTCCGTATCGCCGGAGGCGATGAAAAGCTTGTCAATGGTCCGCCCGCTTTTCAGGGCTTCGGCGATGGCATTGCGGCCTTCCAGCTGGCCCTCGGTTTCCTCTGCGGGCTGCTGGGCTTCGCTTCGCTGCGCGCGGCGATTTCCGCGGTCATTTCTATCATACATATCGGTTCATCTCCCGTTACATTTCATAAGTGTTTGAAACAATATTCTGTATTATAGCAGATTTTTTCCCGTTCCACAACTCTTATTTTTCAAAATGGACGGGGAATGGGGCATATTCACAGAAAATTTACCCCAAAGACGGGAATCATTCGTTGCGTACAGTGCAAAAATGTGATATGATACCCTGTAAGAACAGCCCTGAGGAGGCATAGAATCGAATGAGTTATGAACAAAAGGACGAGCCCAACGAAAAAAAGCCCGGTGGGAATAATCCCAAGAAGAATTTCTGGACGCCGCTGATCATTGCGCTGGCGCTGGTACTGCTGTTTGGCTGGATCTATAATATGGTGTCCGACAGCCAGTATACGGAGACGACCTATGCGGATTTTTACACTGCCATGGAGAATCATCAGTTGGCCGAGGTCCAGCGCCGGGGCAGCCGCATCTATTACCTGACGAAGGAAGAGGCAGCCAAGCCGGCCACCGAACAGAAGGCCTGCTATACCGGCATGCCATCCGGCGACTGGCTGTCTATGTATAATGAGCTTGTGGCCCAGGGCGTCATTTCCGATTGGCAGGTCCAGGAAGACAACTCCATGATCATGATGATCCTGTACTATGGCATTACCGTTGCCGTTCTGTTCCTGTTTATGCGCACCCTGACCAAGCGAATGGGCGGCGACGGCATGATGGGCGGTTTTGGCAAGAGCAAGGCCAAGGTTTATATGGAGAAGCAGACCGGCGTCACCTTTAAGGACGTGGCCGGTCAGGATGAAGCCAAGGAATCTTTGAAGGAGATCATCGACTTCCTGCACAACCCCCAGAAGTATGCCGAAATCGGCGCACGTCTGCCCAAGGGTGCACTGTTGGTGGGCTCTCCCGGTACCGGCAAGACATTGCTTGCCAAGGCTGTGGCCGGTGAAGCGGATGTGCCTTTCTTCTCCATCTCCGGCTCCGACTTTGTGGAGATGTTCGTGGGCGTGGGCGCGAGCCGCGTCCGTGACCTGTTCGACCAAGCCAAGCGCGCTGCCCCGTCCATCATCTTTATTGATGAGATTGACGCGGTGGGTCGCCATCGCGGCGCGGGTCTGGGCGGCGGACACGACGAACGCGAGCAGACGCTGAACCAGCTGCTGGTCGAGATGGACGGCTTCGCAATCAACGAGGGCGTTATTGTCATGGCGGCGACGAACCGCCGCGACATTCTTGACCCCGCGCTGCTGCGTCCCGGCCGCTTTGACCGCACGATTCTCGTCAATTACCCCGATATGGCGGGGCGTGTTGCCATCCTGAAGGTGCACGCCAAGGGCAAGCCCCTTGCGGATGATGTGGATTTGGAGAATATCGCCAAGCGCGTGCCTTTCTCCACCGGCGCGGAGCTGGAAAACATCATGAACGAAGCCGCGATTCTGGCGGCGCGCGGGCGCTTGAAGGCCATCAATCAGCAGACGCTGGTGGAGGCAATCTCCCGCGTGCAGATGGGCCCGGAGAAGCGCAGCCACAAGGTGACGGAGCGCGACAAGCGCATGGTCGCCATCCACGAGGCGGGCCACGCCATCGTCGGGCACGTCCTGCCCAACTGCGACGAGGTGCACCTGATTACCATCGTCCCGCGCGGGCAGGCGGGCGGCTACACGCTGTCCCTGCCGACGGAAGAGGACGATTTGCAGACTTACAGCCAGCTGATGGACTTCGTTGCGATGGGGCTGGGCGGTCATGCCGCGGAGCAGCTTTATCTGGGCGAGTTCACCACCGGCGCAACGAGCGACCTGAAAAAGGCGACGGAGGTCTGCCGCCGCATGGTGACGCAGTTCGGCATGAGCGAAAAGCTGGGGCCGGTCTATCTTGACGGCGATCAGGAAGTGTTCGTCGGCATGGAGTTTGGGCAGAGCCGCGGATACAGCGAAGAAATGGCGGCGCGCATCGACGCGGAAGTCAAGCGCCTGCTGGAGGAATGCTACCAGAAGGCGGTGGATGCCCTGAGCGCCAACCGCGACCGCATGGAGAAGCTGGTGGACGCGCTGCTCAAGTACGACACCATCAGCCGCCGCGAGTTCGTCACCCTGATGGAAACGGGCGCGCTGCCGGATATTCAGGATGCCGACACCCGTACCACGGGCGATGTGATGATGCAGGACATGGCGGACGAAAAGAAGGAAGAAAGTTCCGAAAAGTCCGCCGAAACGCCCGAAAAGAGCGCGGAAACGCCTGATAAGACGGCGGATGCGCCTGAAAATCACCCGGATGCCCCCCATGAAGCCTGATTTGCACACCCACACCACTTCCTCCGACGGGCTGCTTACGCCCGCGGAGCTGGTGGCGCTGGCGGACAAGCACCGCGTGACGCTCCTGGCCGTGACCGACCATGACACGTTTGACGGCGCGGCGCAGCTGCTGGGAAAACCCACACCGATGCCGATTCTGCAAGGTGTCGAATTGTCCCTGCGCGATATGCCCGGCCTGCACCTGCTCGGCTACGGGCGCGGGACGGATACGCCCCTGCACCGCAAGGTTCGGGCGCTGTCCCAAATGCGGCTCGGACGCGCACGGCAGATGGTGGAGAAGCTGAACGCGCTGGGCTATCCGCTGGATTACGACGAAATCGCCCGCGAAGCCAAGGGCAGCGTCGGTCGGCCGCATATCGCCCGCGCGATGGTCAGCCGCGGCTATGTGGTGGATACGCGCGAGGCGTTTGACCGCTTTCTGGCGGATGGCGCACCTGCCTATGTGGCGGGGGAGCGCCTGAGCATGGCGGAGGCGCTGCCGCTGATGCAGGAAAGCGGATTCGTGCCCGTTCTGGCGCACCCGATGGAGCTGGAGAAGACCGGCGCGCTGCTGCGCCATCTGCTCGGCGTTTGGCAGGAGCAGGGCTTGCGGGGCGTTGAGGTTTACCACCCGTCCGCCGGACGTGCCACGCCCCTGCTGGATTTGACCGCGCGGCGCATGGGCTTTCTGGTCACCGGCGGCAGTGACTTCCATGGCGATGGCGACCGCCACGGCATGGTCGGCTGCACCGCGCCGATGTGGGCGAGGGCGGCAGATGATGTGGAGAAATTGCTGCAAGCAGTGGAAGATGCTGAAATCATGTGATATAAGATGAAGAAATACCGAATTGCCATCAGAAAGGGGTGCTGAAACCATGTCCGAATTCAACGACAACAGGCAGCCGCGCCGCCGCCGCACGCAGCTGAACGCGGCGCAGTATGCCGGGCAGCAGACGCTGGACAACAGCATCCCCCTTATCCGCACGGAAGACGCGCCCATGCAGCCGACAAATCCGCCGCGCCGGAATCCGCAGCCGCCCCCGGCGCAGCAGAGCGCCAATCCGCCCATGCAGCCGATGAGTGCGGCTCAGCCGATGAGTGCGGCTCAGCCGATGGGCGCGGCCCAGCCGATGCGCCCGCAGGGGATGAATCAGCCGGGGCAGGGGAGCCAATATGCGCAAAGCGGGCAAATGCGCGGCTTCCGCGGCGTGCAGGGGACGCCCATGCAGCCGCAGCAGGGCTGGAACAACGGCGTGCAGCCGCTCGATGCGGCGCACCAATTGGAGCAGTTCTCGTGGGGGCAGAACCCGACAAGCATGAACACTGGACGCAATCAGCCGATTCGCGGCGGGCAGATGATGCCCAATCAGCCGATGAATCCGCAGCGCCCGCAGAATCCGCCGTATCCGCAGCAGAATTATGGCGGATGGCAGCAGCCGATGTATCCGGTGAATTTTCCGCAGTATCCGGCGAACGGCAATGGCGGAAACGGCGGCAATGGCGGCGGCAATCATCCGCCGACGGGGCTGGGGGGCTTCAATCCGGAGCATCGCGAGCCGAAGAACGAGCCTATCCGCCGCAAGCCGTCGGGGCAAAAGCTGCTCAAGCGCATCCTGTTCTGCGCGTGCGCGGTGGCGGTAATTTGCGGGCTGGTCGCGGCGGGCGGCGCCATCAGCAATGCCATCCAAGAGCAGAACGAGCGGGAAGCGCTGGTCGCGTCGGTCACGGCATATGACGACAAGTACGTCCCGAACGTGTATGTGGACGGCATCCACCTTGGCGGCATGACCCGTGCGGAGGCGGAAGAGGCGGTCACGGCGCACGCGAATCAGCAGCGCGACGCGTGGAAGGTGCGCCTGATGTACGCCGGTCAGCTGGTGAGGGAAATCACGAGCGCCGACCTGAACATGACCGTCGATGTGCAGGAAGCCCTCGACGCGGCGTGGCAGCCGGGGCACACAGAAGGCGGCATTGACGCGCGCAAAGCCACGATGGACGCGCTGGCGGAAAATCCCTACGAGGGCTATTCCGCCACGCCCAGCGGCGACAATGTGGTGATTGACAACATCCTGCTCAGCATTGCGCAGCAGGCGTACATTCAGCCGGTGGATGCGCAGATTGTCTTTAATCCATCCAACTTCAGCAATCCGCTGACGATTCAGCCGGAGACCGTCGGGCGCTATATGGACACGACCGAGGCGAAAAATCAGGTGTACCAGATGATGTCGTCCTTGGTCAGCGGCGAGGTGGCGCTGACGACGCGCGAGCTTCAGCCGACCACGACCAAAGCCATGCTGGAGCCGCAGATTCAGCTGCGCGCGACGGCGTACACCCCGATTTCGACCACCAGCACGGAGAACCGCAACCTGAACATTCAGGTGGCGTTCGAGCGCATCAACGGCAAGATGCTTGCAGCGGGCGAAACATTCTCCTTCAATACGGTTGTGGGCAAGCGCACGAAGGCAAACGGCTTCTATGAAGCGATTGAGTACGCGTATGGCGATCAGCGCATGGGCTACGGCGGCGGCGTGTGTCAGGCGAGCACGACGATGTACCTCGCGGCGGCGAAGGCGAACATGACGATTCTCAAGCGCGAGCCGCACTCCGACGCGGTGGGCTACACCGACTACGGCAAGGACGCGACGGTATCCGACAACCGCATTGACTTCAAGTTCCGCAACGACACGAACAGCACGATTTTCATCGTCGCGACGGTGATGAAGGACAGCCGCTACGACAAGTCGCACAAGGTGTGCGTGGTGTCGATTTACGGCGAGAGCCTCGGCAAGGGCGTGAAGTACGAGCTGGAGACGGTGACGGTGCAGACCCTGCCCGCCCCGACCGAGCCGGAATACCGCAAGGACACGAACCACACCTACGCCACCTATGTTGACCAAGAGTACACCTACCGCAAGGCAACCGACGGCTGTGTGGTGGAAAGCTACTTGGTGAAGTATGTGGGCGGCGCGGAAACCGAGCGCAAGCTGATGTACACCGACACCTACAAGGCAAAGAGCGAAATCATCTACGTCGGCACGGTGGAGCGGACGGAAGAGGGGCAGTAACCAGAGGCTTTGCCTCTGGACTCCAGCAGGGGCGCTGCCCCTGCACCCTGCAAGGGAGTTCCTCCCTTGACCCTTTCGCGCGATTGAGTTGGCGACTTTTTCAGGCTGCTTCCGCGTGTTAATTGGGGGAAACCCAAGGGCGAATGAAACGGGATGAAATCCCTACGCTTGACCCTTTTGCGCGATTGCGTTGGCGACTTTTTCATGCTGCTTCCGCGTGCTGATACGGCTTCATCCGCCGAAAAGGGGGATGAGGTCGTTTTTTTCTCCAAAACTTTGTGAAAGAAAATACAACTTGTGAAAAAACCCCCTTTTCTATTTCGGCAGAATGTGCTATAATAGGTTCGGTGGAAACCCTACATTATTGCATCAGGAGGGAAAATCCAATGGCGCTTGTTACGACGAAGGAAATGTTCAAGAAGGCGTATGACGGCGGCTATGCGGTCGGCGCTTTCAACGTCAACAACATGGAAATCATTCAGGGCATCACCGAGGCGGCGGGTGAGCTGAAGGCTCCCGTCATCCTGCAGGTGTCCAAGGGCGCGCGCGCGTATGCCAACCACACCTATCTGGTGAAGCTGGTGGAAGCGGCGGTTATCGAGAACCCCGATATCCCGATTGCGCTGCACCTTGACCACGGCGACAGCTTTGAGCTGTGCAAGAGCTGCATCGACGGCGGCTTCACGTCCGTCATGATTGACGCTTCCTCCAAGTCCTTTGAGGACAATATCGCCCTGACCCGCAAGGTCGTCGAGTATGCCCATGACCACGGCGTGGTCGTCGAGGCGGAACTCGGCACGCTCGCCGGCGTCGAAGACGACGTGAAGGTGGAGCATGGTCAGGAAATGTACACCCATCCGGAAGAAGTCGAAGAGTTTGTGACCCGCACGGGCTGCGACTCGCTGGCGATTGCCATCGGCACGTCCCACGGCGCGTACAAGTTCAAGCCCGGTCAGAAGCCCCAGCTGCACTTCGAGGTGCTGGAAGAATGCTCCAAGCGTCTGCCCGGCTTCCCGATCGTCCTGCACGGCGCTTCTTCTGTCCCGCAGGAGTTCGTGAAGGAAATCAACCAGTTCGGCGGCAATATGCCCGACGCAATTGGCATTCCGGAAGAGCAGCTGGCGAAGGCGGCGAAGATGGCGGTCTGCAAGATCAACATCGACTCCGACATTCGTCTGGCGATGACCGCGAGCATCCGCAAGTACTTTGCGGAGCATCCGGATCACTTTGACCCCCGTCAGTACCTGAAGCCTGCCCGCGCTGCGGTGAAGGCGATGGTCGCCCACAAGATTGTGGATGTGCTGGGCTGCGCTGGCAAGGCGTAATCGGAGCACAAAAAAGGGCGCTGCTGAAAAACGGCAGCGTCTTTTTGTTATGGCAGCATCGCACGCCAATTGTATTTATGAAGTTTTTTCGGTTGACATTATGTATTTTTCGCCTTATAATTTTTCATAAGGCTGCGGTGGAAGCCGCAGAACGTGAAAGGAGCAATCCTCATGAAGAAGATGCTGGCACTGGTTCTGGCACTGGCGATGTGCCTCGGCTGCGCTGCCCTGGCGGAAGAAACTGCCTTGGTGTACGCGCTTGGCGCGCCCCTGCCCGATTTTACCTTTACGGACATTAACGGCGTTTCCCATACCCTCTCCGAAACCTTGAAGGAGAAGGAAATGGTGCTGATTAACCTCTGGGCAACGTGGTGCGGCCCGTGTGAATCGGAGTTCCCCTTCCTGGAGGAAGCCTATGAGCAGTACAAGGACAAGGTGGAAGTCTTTGCGCTGAGCATTGATGAAAACGACGACGACGCAAAACTGACGGAATATGTTGCGTCGCATGGCTTGACGTTCCCGGTCGGGCATGAAACGTTCAACCTCTTTGCGGGCTTCGGACTCAATGGCGTCCCGACCTCGATTGTGGTTGACCGCTTCGGCAATGTGGCTTTCATCGCAACGGGTTCTCAGCCCTCTACGGACGCGTTTGTCCGCCTGTTCGGTCTCTTCCTCGGCGATGAGTACACGCAGACGAATGTGCTGGCGTTCCTGCCGGGCGAAAAGCCCTCGATTCCGCCGACGGATGAAGCGGAACTGAACCGCGCGCTGAATGTGGAAGGCACGGCGGCACCGCTGTCCTTCACCAATTCTACGGATGAATACACTTGGCCGATGGCGGTTGCGGAAAAGGATGACCGCACGGTTCTTGCCAGCACGAACACGGGCAAGGACACTTCTTCCGCTTCCGTGCTGACCACGGTGGAAGCGAAGGCGGGCGATGTGTTCGCGTTCGACTACAAGACGTCCACCGAAGCCGGCTGCGACCTGTTCTGCCTGTCTGTCAACGGACAGACGACGAAGGCGTTCGGCGGCGTGAAGGAATGGGCGACCTACGGCTATGAATTCCCGGCGGACGGTACTTACGAAATTGCCCTGTCTTACATCAAGGATTCCCTTCAGGCCGCGAATGAGGACATGATCTGGCTGGACAACGCGCGCGTGGTGGACGGAGAAGAAGCCGCCGCTGTGCTGGCGAACAACCCGGTCTATCCGGAAGGCACGAAGATGACGACCATCTCCTTTGTGGGCGACAACGTGAAGCAGGTTTTCTTCACCGACCCGAAATTTGCGCTGATGTCCACCTTTGGCGTGACCAACTATTATGTGATTGACAACACGGAAAGCGCGACGGTGAAGGTGACGCTGGCGAAGGGGCTCGACCCGGAAATGTACGCCTTTGGCTGCGAAGCGGCTCCCGAAAACTATGCGCTGACGGACTACATGACGGAGGACGGCTACGTCATCCCGAATCAGCCGATTGACACCAATCAGGCAAGCGGCTTCCCGTATACCACCTATTTTGTGGTGAAGGCTGGCGCGGAAAACGTGGAAGCATCCGCCATTGCAATCGCTGATGAACCCAACGCCAATGCGTTTGTCGCCATGCTGCAGCAGTATGGCATCAATGTCCCCGGCTGGAAGTACGCCGATGGCACCCTGCCTTCCACGGATGAAGTGGCGGAAGCGCCGCAGCTGCCGATGGCGGGCATGGCGAGCTACACGATTAAGTGCGTCGATCAGGACGGCAACCCCGTGACCGGCACGATGATTAACGTCTGCACGGATGAAACGTGCACGCCCATGCCTGTGGATGAGAATGGCGTGCTGGAATTCACCATGCCTGCGTACCCCTATGTGCTGCATGTGCTGATTGTGCCGGAAGGCTACGAGTTCGACAAGACGGTGGAAGAAATTGCTCCCGAAGCGGGCGGCGAAGTGGTGTTCACCTTCCAGAAGGTGTAATCCAAGGCTTCAAGGGGCGGTGTACCTGCGGGTATGCCGCCCTTTTTCGGTGGCGTATTTGGCATAAGAAACGCACCTCATCTGCTGCATTAGCTGGATGAGGTGCGTTTTGTGGCTTGATTTTTCTATGCGGATTTGCTTGTGTGCCGCAGGGGGGCGAAGGGGTGGAGGGGGCGATCGCAAAGCCCCCTCCTCGCGCCCGCAGGCGCGAAATCCCTGCATAAACACGCGGAAGCAGCCTGAAAGTGTCACCAACTGAATCGCGCGAAAGGGTCAAGGAAGGGGACTTCGTCCCGTTTCATTCGTCCCGTTTCATTCGCCCCGTTTCATTCTCCCTTGTTATTGCAGCTTCAGGTCGCCGCCCTTGATCCAGCCCCACTTGCGCAGGAAGAAGGCGAACAGCAGCGTCAGCACGGCGGGGAGAACGAAGCAAATCAGGATAAGCCCAACCCAGTCCATCGGCAGAATCGCGGCTTTCGTGCCGGCGGCAATGTCGTTCAGCCAGCCGGTGTAAACGCCAATCTGCCCGACCAAACCGCAAGTGCCCATGCCGCTGGAAACCGCCGGGCCGTTCATTTCGAGGTGGAACAGGCACGTTGCAATCGGGCCGGTGATGGCGGAAGCAAGCGTCGGGGGAATCCACACGCGCGGATTGCGGATGATGTTGGGCATTTGCAGCATCGACGTGCCCAGCCCCTGACTGACCAAGCCGCCCACGCCGTTCTCGCGGAAGGACATGACCGCGAAGCCGACCATCTGCGCGCAGCAGCCCGCGACCGCCGCGCCGCCCGCAAGCCCCGTCAGCGAGAGCGCCGCGCAAATGGCAGCGCTGGAAATCGGCAGCGTCAGCGCCATGCCGACGACGACGGACACCAGAATGCCCATCAGCAGCGGCTGGAGGTTCGTTGCCCACTTGATGAAATCGCCGACCGAGCTGGCAGCCGCGCCAATCGCGGGCGCGCACAGCACGGACAGCCCAACGCCGACAAGAATCGTGACCGCCGGGGTGACGAGAATATCCACCTTCGTCTCCTTGCTGACGATTTTGCCGCATTCGGACGCGACAATCGTGATGAAGTAGACCGCCAGCGGGCCGCCCGCGCCGCCGAGCTTATTTGCCGCCATGCCGACGGCAATCAGGCTGTACAGCACCAATTGCGGGGCAGAGAGTGCCGCGCCGATGGACACCGCCATGGCCGGCCCCGCAACCTGCTGGGCGAAGTTGCCCGCGTCAATTAGGAACTGCACGTTCAGCTGCTGACCGAGCGTCTTGATGATTGTGCCAATCAGCAGCGAGGCGAACAGCCCCTGCGCCATGGCGCCCATTGCGTCTATCCCGTAGCGTTTTGCGGAAAACAGAACGTTCTTCCGCTTCAGAAACGCGCTGACCTTTCCCATGTCCTCCCAATCTCCCTTGTGCGGGGAATCCCCGCGAAATTTCCGCCGAAAACGACGGATTGCACTCCATTATAGCATATTGACAAGAAAGAAACAAGCATATATCACAGAATGTGTGGGTTGGGTGAACAAAGTGCGAAATTTCGCGCAGATCCGATGATAACAGGTGTTTTTGTTGCAAGGCAGTCATAACCGTGCTATAATGAAGCGATTGCAAACGGCTCATGCGCTTGCAGTCAGCGCAGGAGAGGAGGCATCCGGTCAGTCAGCGCCGGAAGAGCACGGATGAGAAAGAAAAATTCCATCATCAATATGATCGTCGGGCTGGTGGGGCAGCTGCTGAACATGCTGCTTTCCTTCGGCGGACGCATGGTGTTCGTCCACTACCTGTCGCAGGAATATCTCGGCGTGAACGGCCTCTTCGGCGATGTGCTGGGAATGCTGAATCTGGCAGAATTGGGCATCGGCTCGGCGATGATTTTCAGCATGTACCGCCCGGCGGCGCAGAACGACGAGAAGCAACTGGCGCGCCTGATGAACCTCTATCGCACGCTGTACCGCATTGTTGCGCTGGCGGTGCTGGGCATCGGGCTGGCGCTCATGCCGTTCCTGCCGCTGCTGATGAAGGGCGGCGAGGGCATCGAGAATTTGCAGCTGATTTATCTGCTGTACCTCCTGCAAGCTGTCACGTCATACCTGCTGTCCTACAAGAACGCCATCTATCAGGCGTACCAGAAGGCATACATCCGCAAGGCGCTTGACCAAATCATCGGCATCGTGCGCCTGATTCTGCAAATCGTTGTGCTGGTAACGACGCGGAACTTCATCCTCTACCTGATTATCCAGCTTTTTGTGCCGATGGTTTCCAGCGTTATCATCTCCATCCGCGCGGACAAGGAGTTCCCGTACCTCAAGCAGTACAAGGAGCTGCCCGAACCACAGGAGCGCAAGGCGATTTTCAAGAACGTCGGCGCGCTGAGCCTGCATAAGCTGGCGACGGTTATCGTCCGCAGCACGGATAACCTGATTATGTCCGCGTTTGACGGGCTGGCTACGGTCGGCATATACTCCAACTACAAGCTCGTTTTGATGAACGTCAACAACCTGCTGGGGCATGTGACGGGCGCATTCACCGCCAGCATCGGCAACCTGAACGCGCTGGAGGGCAGAAAACGCGTCTACGAAATCTTCCGCATCCTCGATTTCGCCGCTTTCCTGCTCTACGGCTACCTCTCCGGCGGACTGGTGACGCTGATTAACTTCTTCATCCGCATGATTTTCGGCGAAGAGTACCTTTTCTCGATGACGGTCGTCGTCATCATCATGGCGGAGTTTTTCATCAGCGGCCTCCGTCAGATGGGGCTGCAGTTCCGCGAGGCGCTGGGGCTGTTCTGGCATGACCGCTACAAGGCGCTGGCGGAGGCCATCATCAACCTTGTTGTATCGCTGATTCTGGTGCGGCGCTTTGGCGTGGCGGGCATCATCGGCGGCACGATTATCTCCAGCCTGCTGACGTGCGTCTGGTTCGAGCCGTATGTGCTGATGCGCTACGGCATTGAGGAGGACTGGCAGAAGAAGCTGCGCCGCTACTTCATGGATTACATCGTCCGCTGGGTGGTGGTCGCGGGGGTCAGCGCCGTGTCCTACTGGATTTTCCAGCTGATGCCGCAGACGAATTTCTTCTGGTTCATCGCCCAAGGGCTGATTTATACCGCGATTTTCGCCGCGGTCGTGCTGGTGGTTTACGGCAGAACGAAGGAATTCCAGTACCTGCTGGAAATGACCGTCCGCAAGCTGAAAAAGAAACTTCGGGGTGGGGAGTAATCTATGCTGCCGCTGATTTCCATCATTCTACCCGTCTACAACATGTCAGGCAAGCTGCCCCGGTGCATTGCCAGCCTGACGGCGCAGACATACCCGAATCTCGAATTCCTTTTCGTGGATGACGGCTCGACTGATAACAGCGTGCAGGTCATCCAGCAATACGCGGATAGCCGCTTCCGTATCCTCCGCAAGAAAAACGGCGGTGTGTCGTCGGCGCGGAATGAGGGCTTGCGCAACATGCGCGGCGAATACGGCGCGTTCGTTGATCCGGACGACACCGTGTCGCCGAACTACATTCAGTACCTGTACGATGCGCTGATGGCGCAAGGGACGAAAATGTCCTGCTGCTGGACTTACGAGCTGCACGAGGACGATGTGGATAAGCCACTGCCGGACGAACCCCATCAGCCCGCGAAGCTGGCGACGTTTGATAACTACGACCAGTGGGGCGAGATGGCGCACGTCCAGTCCTACGGCGTGCTGTATCACCACGATTTGCTGGAGAATCTGCGCTTTGATGAGCAGATTTCTTACGCGGAGGACACGCTGTTCTACATGCAGGCAGTTCTGGCGACGAAGCGCGTGGCGTACCTGATCGACCGGCTCTACTACTATGTGCGGTGGACAGGCTCGGCGATGCACCAAAAATATACGACAAAGCAGTATTCGGACGTGACGGTGTGGGCGGACGTTTGCCGGATGACGAAGGACGTTGCGCCGCTGATGCACCAAACGTCGATGACGCGATACTGCTTTGCGTGCACGCGGGCGTTCTACTTCTCCTTCACGAGCGAGCAGGACTGCACGGCGCTGCGGCAGGATGCCATCAAGCGTTTGCGCGCGAACTGGCGCTGGGTGCTGAAGATGCCGACGCAGAATGAGCGCCGCAAGGGGCTGATTGCAATGGTCAGTCCGAAGCTGGCGTACTTGATGTGGAAGAAGGCAAAGGGAAAGTAAAGGCACCACCGCACAATTCGGCGGCGCGTCTGGCGATGTCTTTTCCGCCATCTG